>Ga0123354_10000116_pt1 | contig 59749 bp, 57 predicted proteins | sample TergutLab28metaG_2_FD_97872 | JGI IMG/M metagenome (GOLD analysis project Ga0123354, IMG submission 97872) | Labiotermes labralis P4 segment gut microbial communities from Petit-Saut dam, French Guiana - Lab288 P4 | ecosystem: Host-associated > Arthropoda: Insects > Digestive system > Gut ... | reverse complement strand
GTCGGTTTGGGCGGCAGATCGAAATGGTTCGGGTAAGCAGATAGATTGGCATTTTACCACAAAACAAGCAAGAGGTAAACTAAAACATCTATATCCTAACTTATAATGCGGTCAAAGCAGTATCTATCTTGAACAAAATATGCAAGAGCCCAACAACGGATTTGCCCACGGGGTTGATGAAAACGGAAACGCCCACAACGGCTTAGGCGTCCTTACAAACGGATTAATTTTAAGCGCCGCACGCTACTATATAGAAAGCAATACCTAAAAACATTAGACCGTTTTCTTGTTATCAACTTGCTGATTACCGTTCTTCCAAAAAATAAACACTACCTGTTTTTAGGAGTAGATACGCTTGGGCTATAAGTTATGTTGTTATAGAAATATTGAAGTTATAGGATAATTGTTGATTAAAAGCGGAAAAATGACCAATATCAGTAGAGTAACGCTCAAAATAATAGGCATGACCTGTGCGGCGTGTTCTGCGCGAATTGAGAGATCGGTAAGTAAGATAGAGGGTGTAGAGAGTTGTAGCGTAAATTTGGCTACTGAGCGCATGACAGTAGAGTTTGATCCAGCAAAAATAGATGTAGAAACTATCAAAAAAACGATTGAAAAAATCGGGTATAGTTGGGCAGAAAACAAGAACAATGTTGTTGATGGGGATAAACTCCGTAAAGATAAAGAAATCAAAACGTTGTGGATCAAATTTGTTGTGTCGGCGGGGTTTAGTCTGCCTTTGTTATATGTTGCTATGGGGCATATGTTGCCATTTGGGTGGCGTCTACCACTTCCAGAGATACTTCACCCGATGCATTATCCGCTTAACTTTGCGTTGATACAAATTGCACTAACTATTCCCATTATCATCATGGGGTACCGTTTTTATGTGGTAGGTTTTCGTGCGATATGGTCCCGCTCACCAAACATGGATAGTCTAATTGCTATTGGAACATCAGTAGCGGTGTCATATAGTCTATATTCAATATATCAAATTACACAAGGCCATTTTGCGTTTGCAGAACATCTTTACTTTGAGACTGCAGGGGTAATTATAACATTGGTTTTACTTGGGAAATCTCTGGAGGCGGTTTCAAAAGGGCGTACCAGTGGAGCAATTAAAAAACTAATGGGGCTTACGCCGAAAATGGCAACGATTCTTGTAGGGGATATGGAGCGGGAGATACCTATTGAGGATCTAAATGTTGGGGATATAATTATCGTAAAGCCCGGAGGTAAAATTCCTGTTGACGGCATCGTTGTGTCAGGCAGTACAGCCATTGATGAGAGTGCGCTAACGGGGGAGAGTATGCCGGTTGACAAAAAGGAGGGCGATAGTGTATTTGCCGCGACGATAAACACCACAGGTTCAATCCAATTTCGCGCAGATAAAATCGGTGCAGATACTGCATTGGCGCAGATTATCAAGTTAGTTGAGGATGCACAGAACACTAAGGCGCCTATTGCCCAACTAGCAGATGTTGTGAGCCGCTATTTTGTGCCAGTTGTGCTAAGTATTGCAGTATTTAGTGGACTTGCATGGTTTATAGTAACAGGTGATGTAGAGTTTGCATTGACGATATTGATCTCGGTGCTGGTTATTGCTTGTCCCTGTGCCTTGGGGCTTGCTACTCCAACTGCGATTATGGTGGGTACCGGGAAGGGCGCAGAAAACGGTATCTTGATTAAAAGTGGTGAAGCGCTTGAAGTCTTGCATAAGATAGATACGGTTGTGTTTGATAAAACCGGCACAATAACAGAGGGGAAGCCGGAAGTGGTAGCGGTTGAAGGGGATGTGTTAGAGCTTGCGGCATCGTTGGAGAGATATTCGGAGCATCCTATTGCAAAAGCGATTTGTAACTATTATAGCGGTAAGTATTTGGAAGTTAAAGATTTTAAGGCGACAGCGGGACGGGGCGTTGAGGGCATAATTGGCGGTAGGAAAATTGAGATTGGACGGGGTGTAACTGTTCTAGTTGATGGTCAATATGTGGGGCGTGTTGTTGTTTTGGATAAGCCAAAAACAAGTAGCTGTGCCGCTATTGCAAAATTAAAGAGCATGGGCATTGAGTCAGTGATGATTACAGGGGATAATAGAGAAACTGCGGAGGCCGTTGCAAAACAGGTGGGTATTGATCGGGTTTTTGCAGAAGTTATGCCGCAGGATAAGGCAGAGCAAGTCAAGAAACTGCAAAAAGAGAACCGCAGAGTAGCTATGGTTGGTGATGGTGTTAATGATGCCCCTGCGCTTGCGCAAGCTGATATTGGTATTGCCATTGGAAGCGGCACCGATATTGCTATGGAGAGTGCATCTATTGTTCTAATGAAAGGAGATTTAATGGTGGTACCTATGGCGATCAATCTAAGCCGTGCCACTATACGCAATATCAAGCAAAATTTATTTTGGGCATTTGGATATAACGTTGTAGGGATACCCATTGCCGCAGGAGTGTTGTATATGTTTGGTGGTCCACTGTTAACTCCGATTTTTGCGGCGGGAGCTATGAGTTTGTCGTCTGTGTCGGTAGTAATGAATGCACTTAGATTAAAAGGAGCAAAAATATGATGGAAACAATCAAACTAACTGTTGAGGGGATGTCGTGTGAACACTGTGTTCGCGCGGTCACATCAGCCCTATCGAAATTGAAGGGTATAGGTAACGTCAAAGTTGATTTAGCATCAAAAACTATCATCGTTGAGTTTAATTCCGATTTAATATCACTCACTGAAATTAAAGAAACAATTACAGACGAAGGATATACAGTAGCCTGAGAATCAAAAACAGATCTCACAAATGATAAGCAACCAAACAGACTAACATAACCGCTAACATACATAGTCAATAGAATTGTTAGCGCACATCAGCTAAGCTAATTTTGGTTAGTCTTTTTTGCATGATAATGCGGTCCAGAGGTGGTCTGAGGTGGGTCGAGGCAGGTCTTCTGCTGAATCGTCATTCTTTATGAGAAGGCGTTTGTTGGAATTTGGCAGAAATTCGCCAATTATGTCTGCGTAGATATGTTGATCTGTGAGGTTTTGGATGATTTTTGTTGCTGTTTGAGGATCAGCAGAGATTAGCAAAGCACCCGAGCTTATGAGCTGGAGAGGATCGATTTCATAGTAGCGGCAAATTTTTGCAGTTTCTGGTTCTATGGCGATTTTTTCTTCAAAAATTTTCACCCCTAAACCAGCAGCGTCAGCTATCTCATGTATACCATTTAGAATACCGCCCTCTGTTGGATCATGCATAGCATGAACCCCGCCTGTGTGGTAAGCAATTAGGGCATCTTTAACGATGCTAATTTGATTGTAGAAACGCTTGGCATCATTAATTAGCGATTGGCTGAGAACTTTTTGGAGCTGTTGTTCGTGATCGGTAGCAAGAATAGCTGTTCCCTCAATGCCTGCACTTTTGGTCATAATCAGTTTATCGCCTGCTTTTGCTCCTGCCGCTGTCACGTATTGACCTTTCTCAGTTAAACCCATGACGTAGCCTACAACAAGGGGGTTTGTTAGTCCAGGGGTAACCTCACAATGACCACCAACGATGGCTATGCCTAACTCTTCTGCGGCCTGATGCATCTGAGTGCTGATGGTTTCAATGATTTTGCTATCAGCACTTGGGGGGAGCAAAATACAGCTAAAGAAAAACGCAGGTTCAACACCAAAAGTTGCGATATCGTTAGCGTTAATGTTTATGGCTTCCCAACCGATACGCTCTACTGCACCCGTAATAGGATCCGCCGATACAATAACGTCTTTGGTTCCCAGGTTCAACACTGCTCCATCAACACCTATAGCTGGGCCAAGGGCTACTTCGCTCCTTTTTGCACCTAGATTTTTGAAAACCACATTTTTTAGGATCTCGGGGGGGATTTTTCCAGGCTGAAGTTTCATAAGTATATCTCTGTTAAAGGTAGCTTTTAACTTGTGGGAAAACCCGTTGAACAGCATGTACAATTGGAACTGCAATCACCAAACCAACCAGCATCTGAGCTATGTTAAACGGTACTTCAATTAGCGCATAAATTTCTAAGCCAGGAATGAATACTGCAAGCAGGTTTTCATAGAGGAAATAACCCAAAACCATCACTGACCCACCTATTATCACTGAGATAATTGCTCGTAGAGATGTGTTTTGGATGCGTTTTTTCAGTTTGATATTTAATAATCCAACAACTGCACCTTCGAGACCTTTTATTATCAATGTTCCCGGAGCAAAGTGTGCAAACCCCAAATAAACATCAGATAGCGCGGCACCTATGCCTCCGGCAAATGCACCAACAAAGGGACCGAAGAGCAGAGCCGCAACATAGATAGCCGTTTCACCCAAGTTAAAGTATCCCGATGTAGCGGGAATGGGTATAGGGGGGATTTGTGAAATAATTATAAATATAACTGCAGTGAAAATGGCTGTTACAGCAATTAGCGCAGGAGATTTTGGAGTCATTTTTGTGTTCATTACTGGCGTCTCTAAAGGATACAGATCATCAGTTATTTGAGCATTCATCACTACTTAAAGCATCGGGCATTGGAGGGGTATCGTCAAATATTTCCTGTAGAAGCGGGTTACAAAAAGGGTTCAACATAACAATAGAAAGTCTACAACCAATCAATGGCGTGATCAGCCATTTTGGGTTTAAGCATTGCAAATTTCAAGAAGATGTTCGGCTAGACAGCATTTTTTGGGTGAATATAGGTAAATATGTTTATAATTGGGATTGCATTGGAATTGTGCAGGACGAAAAGAACATGAAGGTCTTCAAAGTAACTGGCCAAATCAACAAGCCTAGGCTCTCGACCCCCTTCGTTAGAGAACTCTTAGCTGACAAAAGCGAACATGCTGTAGAGAAAGTTTACGCTGAAATCGGCAGTCGCCACCGTGTAAAACGCATGCATATAAAAATCATTAGTGCAGAAGAAATCTCTGCAGAAGCGATCGAGAATCCAATCTTGAAGAAATTAGTCACTGGAGAATAAGAACTTGACTCAAAGAGCCCCCGCTGAAGAGGAACTGCGTAAACTCAGCATGGAATTGCGATACTTAGAGCAAACCGCAGAAGCGCTCCAGCACCGCATAACTATGGTTAACACAGCTATTGCGGATCTAACCTATGCTAACGAAACCCTAGATAACATGGAAAAAGAACAGGAAAACGCTGAAATGCTTGTTCCCATCGGCAGTAGCTCTTATGTAAAAGTTAAACTCGCAGACGCCAACAAAGTCATCATAGGTTTAGGTTCAGGCGTTTCCATCGAGAAAGCGTTGCCGGAAGCAAAAGTGGTTCTAAAAGAACGTCTCGACGAACTCGAGAAAACCATGAATGTAGCCCAGCAACAATTCAGCCAAGTTGCCGAGCGTATAAACACCGGCAGAAGCAGGCTTGAATCGATGCTTGCAAACAACAAATAGACAGACAAGAGCGGGAAACTATGTTTGAGAAGCTCAAGTCGGGGTTTAAAGGCTTAGTAACTAAGGTAACCACGACGGAGCTTAAAACTGAAAGTTTAACCCCTATTATATCTGATTTTAAAATGAACCTTGCAGAGAATGATGTGGCTTTTCCAGTCGCAGACAAAATCTGTGATGATCTAGTTGCAAGGCTTGATGGTGTTCAGGTTAAGCGAATGGAGGACCGTAAAAAAATCGTTGACGAAAATCTCCGTCAAGTTCTTCTAGAAGTTATGCTAACCAACCAAAGAATAGATTTGCTACAAAAAGCAGAGGAAAAACGCCAAAAGAAAGAACCGCTAACACTTATGTTTGTAGGCATCAATGGCACAGGTAAAACTACCACTATCGCCAAAGTTGCTCGGTTCTTCCAAGATAAAAAATATACTGTAGTTTTGGCGGGAGCCGACACTTACCGTGCAGGTTCAATTGAGCAACTCGAAGAGCATGGACGGCGGCTGGGCGTCCGCGTGATTAAGAGCACCTACGGCGGCGATCCTGCAGCAATTGCCTATGACACAGTTAATCATGCCCGAGCACATGGAATCAATGTGGTCTTAATCGACACGGCGGGCAGAATGCAGACAAATCAAAATCTTATGAACGAACTCATTAAGGTCAAACGTGTCGTGCAGCCAGACCTCACAGTATTTACAGTGGATTCACTTATCGGTAACGACGCGGTGTTACAGGCAGAAGAATTCAACAAAGCAGTCGGCATAGATGCAACCATCCTTACAAAGGTAGATGCCGATGTGAAAGGTGGTTCAGCTTTGAGTGTGACCTATGTAACACAAAGACCAATTCTCTTCATAGGTGTAGGGCAAACCTACAAAGACTTAGAACTGTTTAACCCTGACAAATTTGTCAAGATGGTTCTTGGTTAGCACACAATAAAAAGAGAAGATCAGGCTTCTTCTATTTCGGTAAGTACGAATCTGAGTTTACTTGGGTACACCCAGTATGCTTTGATAAAGTCCTCTAGGGTCTGTTCGACATCGAGGGTTTCAAAAAAACTCATAAAATCTGCCGCGATACCTTTGAGGTTTTTTGAGCTATAGACTTGGACGTTAAAGATGTATTCGTGGTTAATCTCAAGTTTATCCAAGTTAATAGACTGGGGCACTTCGAGGGGAAAAACTAGTCCAGTTATAACATCTAAAACGACGAGTTTGCTGGGACTCTCACTTTTGATTTTAACAACGATTAATCTTTTTGCGATTATTCGGAAGTTCCACTCGTCCTCTTGATTTAAAGTCGCTGACAAATAAAACACTCCTAAAACTAAAAGTCAATATAACTATTTTACTGTTCCTTATCGGGCTATGCACACCACAGGGCATACATGGAACAAATTTGGTTAATAGGTAGTTATTGGAGGGATTGGGGGATAATTTTAAAATGTTTACATGAAATTGCTATAGTGGATCGGCGAAATGGTAAAACTCAAAGCTGTCTTGACAACACACTATCCTATAATTGGGATTTTGCTGGGCAGCTTGCTGATTACAGCATATTTGGCTACTTACACGAATTGGGATGCCCAAATAGAATACGAAGCAACCTCAAGTATACTTACGCAGGGCTTTCCCTACATCTCAACAGGGTTTATGATTAATCAACCGCCTCTGGGTTTCTATGTTTCCGCCCTGTTTTTTGGAGTTGGGGGTTTATCCTATCTTAATGGGGTGTTGCTAACTACAGCGTTTGGATTGGGTAGCGTCTTTCTTCTATATGTGCTGGGTAATTTGATGTATGGTAGAAAAACGGGGCTTGCTGCAGCCGCGCTCTTTGGTATGATGCCGTGGCATGTGTATATGTCTCGGGTTTTTCTGATAGATAATCAGTATCTTTTTTGGGGTTTACTTTTTTTAATTTTGGGTATTCTGGCGGTTAGACGTAATTCTCAAAAGTTGGTGTTGGGTACAGGGGTGGTTTTTGCAGTTGCCCTTCTAACTAAGCTTTATGCAGTTTTTATGCTCATACCTATGTTGCTGGTTATATATCTGCATAGAAAAGAAACTTGCTTCAAACTTGATTTTAAGAAGGTGATACTGTTTGTTTTGCCCTCGTTGGTTTTGCATGTTGTTTGGTTTGGTATCTTTGCAAATCAGCACTTTATGGGTGTCTACTTTAACACTGATTTTACACATCCTGAGTGGGTGGCTGACCCGGTGCTTGCGTTTTTGCCGATTATATTTGTTAATAGTGCGGGGTGGTTTGTTTTTCTTGGAGGGTTTTTCTCTTTAGCCCTTGGAGTTATCTACAGAAAACGGCTGAGAGCGTTTTTAAAGATGGATGTTGTTTGCCTTGGAACCATAGGGGTAATTGTTGGGCTGAATCTGTTTTTGGTACTGGGTTTGCACTTAATGATTCCCTATGTTAGTGCGTTTAAGTATAATTATTCTGTTGTGCCTTTCTTTTGTTTGCTTGCGGCATCGCTGATAGATAAAAGCGGGGTATTAATTGAGTCTATTAATCAGAAAAAAGATCGCTTAATTGCAATGGGTCTTGGTGTTGTTGGGTTGGGTTTGTTGTTTGCTTCTCTAATTGAGAGTACGTTGTTTTTAAATTACAGGTGGGGGTTTGTGCCTTTTGGTGTGGATAGCGTCACTTATTATGGGTTATTTGTGTTTTCTGAGGCAATGGATCGTAATCTATTGGAGATGCTTCATTTTGGTGTGTTAATTTTGGTGGCACTATGTATGGTTTTACCGTCCTTGATTACGGTTTTAAAGAAACAGTTCAGATAGCGAAGAGTTCAGTCATCAAAAGAAGATAAAAATTTCTTGACGGATGATGTGGAGGAAATGATTGTGTTTATTAAGATTGGCTGTGTTGCTCTATGCGGCACAGTTGAGGACAGATGAAGAGTACCCAAAGAATCGCTCACAATGAGTACATGAAGTCTATATTAGTCGTTGCTGTAGGGGTGCTTATAATCGGCGGTTTCTTTTTTGGTTTGCCCTTGGCACTAAACGTTGATGTCCCAATACGGGTGGTAGAAAGCGGTAGCATGTGTGTAACCTATAACGGTTCCTGTGATGGCGGAAGCCACATCTTTGAGCCTACCCTTCATGTTGGGGATATAATTATCATCCAAGGTGTGGATGCCAAAGACCTAAACATCAACTATCCAAACAGCGACATCATCGTCTATCAAAATCCAACTAATCCCTCAGCTACACCCATCGTCCACCGAGTGGTCACCAGCTATGAGATTGATGGCAAACTCTACTTCCAAACCAAAGGAGACGGCAACCCAAGCCTGAAATGGCCAAACCCAGTAGCAGAGCATGATTATGACTCAAACTGCATATGGCACACAGGCGAGGGTGTATCTGAAGATCAAGTCATTGGCAAAGTGATTATGCGAATACCCTGGTTTGGACACATTACGCTATTTCTACGAAGCAACCCCTGGTGTCTACCAGTACTTATTGTAATTATCCTCGTCCTTATAGCCTTAGAATTCGTGTTACCCATGCTAAAGAAAAAACCACAAGAACACAAAACCCAACCCGAACCAACACCACAAGAACACATAAAACAAGAACACGAAACCCAACCCGAACCAGCCAACGACCTAACGGACATGTAACAGGCTATTTTGGCGGTATCAAAATGATATTTTGAACCCGCGGTTCCTTTTAAGTAGGGTAGAAGGTTGTTATGATTGGTTTTTTCGGTGATTTCGCTTTAGGTGCCACAGGTCATTAAGTTTATCTTGAAAATATATTTCTGAGTGTTTAATGGCAATATTTCAAATCCTATCGACCATAAAGTTTATTTTTTCATAAATCAAGTATGTGCTATGGTAAACATTCACAGTAAACTAGTATTTTTAATGCACCGCAAGCAGGGCGATTGTTTAAACTGCGGTGCTGTGAATGTTGAATTGGTGGGAGGGTGCTTATGTGCTGAGTGCTATGATAAATATATCAAAAGCTGATTCTGAGACTACTATAAACGGGTATGCGAACGCACTTTCGGTGTCTTTTACTAAAATATTTCACTTTTTCAAGTTATCCCAATGACTGATTTTACCAATTAGAAGGAAATATAGAGTGTATCTGCATATTTTTGTTACACCAAAAAGAGGTGTGGCCTGTTAACACAGGAGTTGTGTTTATTCAGTGGGTGTTGGTTTGTATCTTGAGAGGATGCCTTTGGTGATTTTTGGGGGTCGGGGTTTCCAGGCGGCTAGGCGGGTTTGGAGTTCTTGGTCTGAGAGTTCGACTTTTAGAGTGCGGTTGGGTATGTCGATGGTTATGGTGTCGCCGTTTTGGATGACTGCTATGGGTCCGCCTTCGAAGGCTTCAGGTGTGACGTGGCCGATGCTTCCGCCGCGGGTTGCGCCGCTGAAGCGTCCGTCTGTGATGAGTGCGACTGATTCTGAGAGGCCCATGCCTGCGATGGTTGCGGTTGGGATGAGCATTTCGGGCATGCCGGGGCCGCCTCTTGGGCCTTCATATCGGATAATAACAACGTCTCCGGGTACCACTTGGTTGGCGCGGATGGCTGTTATGGCTTCTTTTTCGGATTCGTAAACTTTGGCGGGTCCGGTGTGTTTTTGCATTTGGGCTGAGACTCCGGCTGTTTTTATGACTGCACCTTTGGGTGCGAGGTTGCCGGTTAAGATGGCAATGCCGCCTTCTTTGTGCACTGGGTCTGAGAGTGGTCGAATGACTGTGGGGTTGAGCACCTTTGCGTCTTTGATGTTTTCGCCAACTGTTTTGCCGCTGACTGTGGGTAGTTCCAAGTTGAGCAGACCTTGGAGTTCGTTCATTACTGCAGGAACACCGCCGGCAACGTCTAAATCTTCTAGGGCATAAATGCCGCTTGGGATCATACTGCAAAGATGAGGCACTTTTCTGCCGATTTCATCAAATGCGGAGAGCGGCAGGGTTAAACCGGCTTCTTTAGCTATAGCGGGCAAGTGTAGAGTGGTATTGGTTGATCCACCCAGAGCCATATCTACCGAGATGGCGTTTTCAAAAGCGGCTTTAGTTAAGATCATGGAGGGTTTGATATTATCTTTGGCGAGTTGGACTATTTGGTGTCCGGTTTGTTTGGCTAAACGGAGTTTAAAGGCGCTTGTTGCCAGAGAGGTGCCGCAGTAGGGTAACGACATCCCTAGGACTTCGGTCATGCAGGCCATGGTGTTTGCGGTAAACATACCGCTACAGCTACCACAGCCGGGGCAGGCAGAGTTTTCTAGTTGGGTGAGTTCTTGTTCAGTCATTTTGCCTGCGGCCACTTGGCCCAATGCCTCGGGTACAGAGCTGTAGCTGACTTTTCGACCGTTTAATCTGCCTGCGGCCATAGGTCCACCTGTGACCATAATGGCGGGAATGTCGACCCGTGCAGCAGCCATGAGCATACCAGGAGTAACTTTGTCACAATTAGAGACCATAACAAGCCCGTCTAGGCGATGGGCTTGGAGCATAATTTCTAGTGAATCCGCAATGATCTCACGTGAAGGAAGCGAGTAACGCATACCTTCGTGACCCATGGCTATACCGTCACAGACTGCTATGGTGTTAAATTCGAAGGGTTGCCCGCCAGCTGAGAGGATGCCCTCCTTTACGGCTTCAGCCAAGCTACGGAGGTGGATGTGACCAGGAACGATATTTGTGTAGCTGTTAGCCACTCCGATGAATGGTTTTGCCATATCCTCATCAATTAAACCCAGCGATTTGAGTAGGGCACGGTGGGGCGCTTTTTGGTTTCCCTTTTTGATTTCATCGCTTCTCAACATAGCAACCTTCAAGATGTAATGAGAACTATTTGTTTGGGCGGCTGTTAAATTTTTTGCACCCCAACCAGATGTCTATAAGCAAAAGCAACAGCAATGGCGGGTTTGGAGCGAAAAGGTGAAAAGTCACAGTGAGGATGCTTAAGATATAAGGCGATATAGAATGAGTGAACAAGCAAACATGGCAACAATTCAGCTAAACGGTGATAAACAGAATTTTATCATAGATAAAAAAGATTTCAAAACCGGCAGCCGAGGATACTATGGAACAGGCAAAATGGTAGCTGGCGGTAAAAAATATCAGATAAGTATTCAAGTTGTTGAAATTGGGTCTAAACCAAAAGAAGAACAGAAAAAGTAAGTTTCCTTACTTTTTTGTTTAGGGTACAATTGTCGCGTTTTCTATAATGATTTCTTTGAGTGGTTTGTCATTTCGATCGGTTTTTGCTTTTGAGATTTTGTCCACAACATCCATACCGGCTATGACTTTGCCGAATTGGGGATGTTTGTCATCTAAGTAGTTGTTGTTTACTAGGTTTATGAAGAATTGGCTGCTTCCTGTGTCTGGACCAGCGTTTGCCATGGCTATAGTGCCGCGGGCATTGCGGTTTTTACGGGTGAATTCGTCTTTGATATCGGGAATGGAGGGGTCGCCATATCCGGTTCCTGTGGGGTCACCGCCTTGAATCATAAAGCCGTCGATAATTCGGTGGAATATAGTGCCGTTAAAGGTTCCGTTGGTCACGAGACCGCTAAAGTTAGCGGTGGTTATTGGCATATCGTTTCGGAGCTGAATTGTTATGTCACCCATGTTGGTGTGGAGAAGGATTTTTATGCCGTTTACATATTCATCGGCTGTAGTCGAATTTATTTTTTGATCTGTCATAATATCCCAGAACAAATCAATGAAACAATAGCTATTATGCATATTGTAGAACTATGTACCAAAAAATATTTTGAGGTCAAATAAAGAGGAGGCATTTACCTGTTGCTACGGCAAAATGGTAGCACGCAGGATTATTACAGGGTTAACTGGAACACTCATTTCATCAGGTCGAGCGGGATTTTCGGTTACAGGTGCAGAAGCTATTGCATCAACAACATCTTTGCCGTCGATAATGGTACCAAACACGGTATAGGCTGAGTTAAAGCCGCTGATTAGTTGTCCGTTGTCTGCTACGTTTATGAAGAATTCACTTGAGCCCGAGTTCGCTACCCCAGTGTTTGCCATGGCTATGGTGTATTTGTCGTTGCGGTTGTTGGTTCCGATTTCATCTTTTATGTTTGGAATACCACCGCCACTTGCACCTTTGCCGCCTTGAATCATAAAGTCCTCTATTGTTCGGTAGAATGAGGTATTGTCGTATTCGCCTGCTCTGACGAGTTCGATAAAGTTGGTAGATGTGATGGGTTTATCGATTCTAAGGTCGATAGTTATGTTGCCTGCAGTTGTTTCTAGTAGAACTTTGGTTGGATCTATTGGGTCTGGTGGAACTTCGGGTGAGTTGTTACCCAGTATACCTGACGCAGCTATAACTCCAAAAATCACAACAACGGCTATTATTGCACCTATTGCAATCCAAGTCATGCGTTTAGAGTTTTGTTTCTGCTGTGCCGGCGTTAAACGTTTCTTAGGTTTTTGTTTTTTGGGAGCCATATCTGTGTTAGACAACGGCTCTTAATATAAAATTTTCCCATCAGAACATCAGAACAAACGCAAAATAGCCCCCAACACTCAAAATAAACCCATTGTGCTCTCTGCTTTTCAGAACAGTTAACTCTAAGCTTGCATGGTTAATAAGAAAAAATCTCTAAATAGAGAGATCGGCACTTGCGTCTTTGAATATTTTTAGTCCGTCGAGGTTGGGTAAATCGGCAAAGTACAACATGAAGTAGGTTACGCCTAAATCTAGATATGCCTGAAAACTCTGCAGACCGTCTTCTGCTGTACCTATTAGGGTGTATTGTTTGAATTCTTCAAGTGAAGTATTGGCAGGTTTGTGTTTGGCTATTTTTTCCTGTAATTTTTGTTGGTTTGCGGCAAGCAATATCTGGCCGCTGGGCCAGCAAGAACGCTCTATTTCTTGAAAGTTTCTGCCGACAAGTTCGCAATTTTGTTTTAGAATAGATAATTTATGTTTATACAGTTCCAGAGAAGATATAAAGCCCCAGTCGAAGCGATTGGCATATTTGGCGGTAACTTTTAAGGTGTGTTTTTCTCCGCTACCACCTACGGTGATGGGGGGGTAGGGTTTTTGTTTGGGTTTAGGTTCGCATTGGGCGTCTTTTAGGGTGTAGTATTTGCCTTGGTAGTTGGCTTTTGGGCATGTCCAGAGTCGCTGGGTAACTTCTATGGCTTCTTCGAGTTGTGCTATTCTAACTGGGGGTGATGGGAAACTAAAACCATAGGCTTCATGTTCAGTTTTTTGTATGCCTGCGCCGATGCCAAATTCTAAGCGACCATCTGATATGACATCAAAGGTAGAGGCGGTCTTGGCTAGTAATGCAGGGTTTCGGTGTGCATTGCAACTCACCATGATGCCGAGGCGGATTTTGCTGGTTATAGCAACAAGTGCGGATAGGGTGGTCCAGCATTCAAGAATCGGCGTGTTATTATACATGAGGTGGTCATCGAGCCATACGGAATCATAGCCTAGATGTTCGCATTCTAAAACTATGTTTTTTAGTTGGCTAAAGGTTTGGGTTGAAGTTGATGTTGGGAGTGCATAAAAGGGTATAAAGACGCCGTATTTGAGTTTAGACACACTTGTCAGCCCAAGTATAGCATAGAGTGCTGTCGTATTAGGGTTTAGTAGCTACTATAAGTTGTGAATAAACCTGAGAATATGTCATGCAATTTGAGGGATATAGCCAGATAAGTAATTATAGTTTAGAAAACCTAATTTAACCAATTCGTTAATCGTGAACATAGATGTCAACGCCCACGAAAGTTCCTTCTATATTCGACTTGATGATGGAAGATGAGAAAGTAACAAGTGAGGAAGAAGAACGCCAAAAACGCCGCAAGGAACTCATAGAACCTACAGGCGTCAAGGAACTCTTCAAAGATGGCAAAATCAGCATCAACAAATTTACCTGTGAGGGGACACAATGCAAACTCTGCATCAAAGTCTGCCCAACCAATGCACTCTACTGGGGTACAGGTGAAATCGGCATAATTGAAGATCTCTGTGTGTACTGTGGTGCTTGTGTCACCATCTGTATGGTTGATGATTGCATAAAGATCGAACGCACTCGCAAAGATGGAACAGTTGAAAAATTCAGCAACCTCTCAGACGTTGTTAAACTGCAAGAGAAAAAAAACACAGAAAAACGATGGGAACGAGTGAAAACCAACGCAATCACATTAAGACAAGCCTATAAAGAAAAAGATGAAAACACACAAACCCGTAAACGACAAAGACTTCTAAGCTACAAACTATAGTTCAACAAAAGTAAGCTATCTAAACAGTTCAATGCCACAACGACTGGTTGCCAATAGAAAAAGGTGACATACCCACAATCAAACAGGTTTATTGCGGGTTATTATTTTTTGCAGTAAGCACTATAGAAATGCAGTTCGATGGGTAAACAGTGTAAAAATAGAAAACGGGACAGGAAAACACACATAAGCAGAAACATTGTTCTAAAAACTAGAGGAAGATAAATCATGACTAAATCCTACAGCATAGTTGCGCTCAAAGGCGATGGCATCGGACCCGAAGTCACCGAAGCCACCGTTAGGGTATTAGAAGCAACTGAGAAAAAATCCAGCTTTAAACTAAACATACTCTATGGCGAAGCAGGAGCTCACTGCATCGCTGAACATAGCACAAATTTGCCTAAAGAAACCATAGAACTCATCAAGCAGAGCAACGCATGCCTAAAAGGGCCCATGACTACCCCAGAAGAAGCCGGTGCACCAGTTAGCGTTGCAGTTACACTTCGACGAATGTTTGGACTGTATGCGAACGTGCGTCCATGTCGCAGTTTCCCCAACGTAGAATCACTCAAACCCAACATCGACCTTGTTGTCGTCAGAGAAAACACTGAGGGACTCTACTCTGGCGTAGAATCACTTTTGGCACCTGGAGTAGGTATAGCGCTTCGAATTATCACAAGAGAAGCATCGTTTAAAGTAGCAGATTTTGCCTTCAAACTGGCTATGCAACGCCGCAAGCATCTAACCTACATACACAAAGGCAACATTTTGCGCATAACCGATGGCATATTTAAAGATGCAGTTAAAGAAGCACAAAAAAACTATCCTGAAGTCGAAGTTGATGACCTCCACATCGATGCAGCCACCATGCAACTAATCAAGCAACCTGAAAAATATGATGTCATGGTAACCACTAACCTCTTTGGCGACATCCTATCGGATGAGGCCGCACAAGTCACCGGCAGTTTAGGATTAGCAGCAGGTGCAAACATTGGCGCAACCTATGGCATGTTCGAACCAGTTCATGGCTCAGCACCCAAATACACAGGTATGAACCGGGTAAACCCCATAGCCACCATCATGGCCGGAGCAATGATGCTAGATTGGCTAGGTGAAAAGGTAGCAGCTAAAAAAATCGAGGACGCCATCATAGAGGTGCTCAAAGAGGGTAAAGTCAGAACCCACGATTTAGGCGGAGAAGCCAAGGGCACCGAAATAACTGATGCTATCATTGCAAAAATTTAAGCAATAGCCTTTTCTTTATTTTTTTATCGCTACAATTCTTCGGTCTGTTTGCAGGGTAAGGGGTCAATTGTGTTTTTGATGTATTGTTTGCCTCTGCGGGTGATTTTGTAGCGACCGGATTTCTCTGTCAAATAACCAGCCCCAAGCAGAGGAGAGATCAGTTCAGCAAAGTTCACATCAAAATTTACATCCATACCAGCCATGAACTCGGTATATACCGCAGGCATATAGTTGGGTCGAAAAGTTTTCTCAAGTGAAATCACAATCTCACCCTTAGTGCGCAACTTTTCGTTATGTACAACATGCATTATCCAATGCTGAAAAATATTGGTACGCCGCTGGTTAAACCGTTTCTCAAAGGGAAGCTTGAACTTGGAGAACTCAGGCTTTGCGCCTTGCAGTGTTTTTGCAGTTTCGCGAATCAAACCAACACCATCAATGCTTATGCGAACTGCGATAATGACCCCAATGACTGCATCAACCCAGTATATACCAAAGATAGAGAAAACCGCCCCAGCTATAACTGCGGCAGCGGAATAAATCGAGTTCTTAGAGTCAATAGACTGGGAGATTAATGCGAAATTTTGGCTTCTTTTGCCCACAAACCGTTGATAGAATGAAAGCAGAAACATAGAGATCATAACAATGATTTCAACAGCGATAACGACATAGGGCATGGTTATAGGCAGAAAAGTACCAGCTAAAGTATCGCGAATAGAAGAAAGCGAAGTGTAAAACAAGATGCCGACGGTAAGAAACATCAATCCGATAATAACTAAGGTGCCTATGACTTCTTTTTTGAGTTTTATACCGGCCCAAACAATTGCTGAAGCCGCCGTGTCAACTGCGGTGTCTGCACCATCTGCAATTAACCCGACACTGCCACTAAACAAACCTACAATCAGCTTGAGAACAGATACCACAACATAACTCACAGTAGAGTTTCTTGCAGCCGCAGAGGGTCTAAGGATTTGGGTCTCAATTCTATGGGCCCCCTGTTTAAGTGTGGTAGTGAGCTGTTCTGCTTCCACTTGGCCTATATCAGTTAACTCATACTTTTCCTGGGCCAGCCGTATCCAGTCTCGGCAAACTAAAGCCTCACAAGCCGCAACAGCACTCAACTGCTTGCCACCTCTTAGTCGGCGCCTTTTACTAATACGACTGTTTAAATTAATGGTGTGTAACGCTGTCTTTTCTTCAAGTTGCTCTATGGATTGAGGACCATCGTTGTAGATAATCAACAGTATAGAGTCATCTAAGTCACCACTAATTCTGCGCCGCTTACTCTGTGACATACAGATGATGGAGTGTTTAACGTTAATTTTTAAGCTTACCCAAATTAAAAACCAACAACAGGTTACTGAACAGAAATATAGGTACTTGAATCTACATGTACCTCAACTGCCCCGCCCTTTGCTTCCTTCACACGCGCATTAACCAGCAAAAGACGCGCACTTTCACGGAAGAGCTTTTCAAGTTCTTCCACTTTTTCGTTCCAGACAACCACTGTTGTTTCACCGGAGTCGTCTCTTAGTGCAAATCGCATAACTACTCCATCACTGTCGTTGTTTCGGGTAAATCCGGTTTTACCAAAAACCGCCTTCACCACCCCAGTGAGATGTACATTACCCAAATTGGGGTTTAAGCTACTGATTTTTGTTGTAAACTGTTCAATGGGTGGACACGCAATGGTTTCTTCTGAGGATATAGGTTCGATTAGACTTTTGTTCCCCATATGTAGCTCGGTTTTGCCATAGCGGTCGTCTCGGGTATAGCCATGTAACAGCCTAACAGCTTGGCCGACTCTAAGCTCTCCTTTTTCTACCAGCTCGGCTTTTTCATTCCAGAGAACCACACGTAACAAACCGTCGTTGTCCCCTAGCATAAGGGTGGCTAATTTACCTGATTTTTCTTCGCCGCTAAAAGTTTTAACGGGAAAAACTGCGATTAACCTCCCAGCCACATTCACATCATATAATCCTGCAAACAGACGCCCTGAGGAGATAATGTTACTTGGCTCAAACGCAGCCTGTGAGATCTGTATCCCCAGTTTGGCTGCAATCAGCCGTAACAGGGTTTCATCACTCAATAGACCAGCAGTTTTGGTTCGCTCAACTTCAAGCTGCTCTAAGAGTTGACTCTGATTTACCTGTGAGTTTTTAGCTTGAATCTCATCAAGGAGGTCTTGAGTGGTCATTTTACGCCGACACGATAAAGAGTTTGCCGCTTTTAATTTTTGTGTTGTTACACCGGTTATAGTTTTGCTATGGAGGCAGAATGGGCTTTGCAGAACTATACCGTATTGGTTGTCAACGCCTGTTTAGGTTCAGTATGATGTGGAGAGGCATGTCTGAGTTTATAGTGTTTCTGATAAGTCGTAACTGACTAAGTGGTAAATAAACTCGCCAGTAACCGGAAGGCTGTTTTGGTTTTAAACAGATGGCAGAGTTGTTGGGAAGAGACTAGTCGGTTGTCTCTTCTTCGTTGCCATAGTAGGCGTATAGGAAAATCAGGGCTAGTGTGATAAAGATTGAGCCCATTAGGATGTATTGGAGGGTTATGAAATATGTACCGATATCCATCGAGATTCCTCTGTATGTTTACCTCTAATCTTGTTAGTTTACATATTTAAGGAATAGCTTTTTTCCACTCGTTCATCAACATGCTATAGCAGTCATCAGTTTCCTCAAACGTTGTAAACCAGCCCAGATTCTGCGCAAGCTTCTGTGTCAAGAGATGATAGCACATATGCACTTGTCTATCTAGCACTCGAAAGTAGAAGTCGTCACAGGTGCAAAACGCGGCTTCGGGCATGATAAGGTAGTCGCGTTCTCTGCCCACCACAATCCAAACCACTCGCCCAGAAGGTTTGAAAATGTATTTTTTGACTCTGCCTTCGCGTAGCGCCTCAAGTGCTTTACTGAAACGTTGCCCAAACAATTCATAGAGAACATTTAGACTATCACCTGATAGTTTCCCTGTTGCTTTGGCATCTTTGCAAACATCGTTTAGAGTATCAATTTCGGGATTACTCATTGCTACACAGCTTACTAGAATAGAACCTAAAATTTAGGTTTTTAGCCTATGTTGATGGGTTCACCTTTTGATTTGAATGGCTCAGCTCTAGGCAACACAACTTCTAGCACACCGTTTTTGTAGGTAGACTTGGCCTCTTTCACATGGACTTTTGCGGGCAGTTGAACTTCTTTGTAGTACTTGTACTGAGAAGTATCCACAGAGATATCGAGGGAGTCTTCGGTGCCGTGGAGTTTAATATCAGTTTTTTCCACTCCAGGCAGTTCTACGACCACACGAACTTCACTTTGTGTTTCCATGATATCCACAAGCGGTTCACGTTCTTCTTTTACCTGCAAAGGTCCTTTGAGGCCCTTTTTGACATTACCAAACTGCTGGATTTCAGGTTTACCATCAGAACCAATTTTCACACTATAACCATACACAAAGGGCCCAAGCTCTTTGACTGTACTACCATCAGGAAGCTGACGCTCCTTCACATATTCTTTGGGCACTTTTTTGGTGAAATCCTTGAACTGCTCATCCATCATCCGCTCCATCTCTTTGAACATATCATCTATATCACCAAAGAAAGGGTCTTTGGCTGGACGCTGGCGTTTTTTGAACCATTCAGGAAAATCTTCATTATCCGAAGACATACAACCACCTGTGGTATGTGAGTTTTCCAAACCAATAAATTTATTGCAAGAACAATCAACAACCGTTGGAGATAGATTGTCTGTTTTCAGCAAACAAGTAACAGATAAACCGCATTTTTACCAGAGTATACATCAAAATAGTCATCTAAAGCTTGTTAGCAATAAATCAAAATGATTAAACCACAATCTACCTTGTTCACAGGAATATATCATGAGGCAGGTTTTTTAAACTAAAAAATAATAAGTACATTCAGCCTACGGTATAACGTGATACTATTGGTTAAATAACTGTATCACTTTATTTAATTCTGTTTGAGGTACGGTTATGACGGATGTTGCGTTTGTTTTTGAAGTTCATCAGCCCCATAGGCTTCGGCGGAGTTTGTTTTGGGAGGGGAAACTGTTTCGGAGGCAACCCAAAGAGGAGCTTTTTAACTATTATTTTGACACTGAGGTTGATCGGGAGATTTTTAAGCGTGCGGCAAAGAAGTGTTATTTGCCCTCAAATCAAATAATTCTAAAGGTTATTGATGAGCATAAGCGTAGCCGTAAACAAGCGAAATTCTCGTTTAGTGTTTCAGGGGTTTTTCTTGAGCAGTGTGAAATGTTTGATAAAGATCTACTGGAAACGTTTCGTCAGCTTGCCAAGTCGGGGCGTGTGGAGTTTTTAAACCAAACGCACTATCACTCGATTGCCAGCCTCTATCCAAACAAAGAGGAATTCGTGGCTCAAGCGCAGATGCATAAACAGACCATAAAAGATCTTCTTGGATATACTCCTGTGATTTTTGAGAACACTGAATTACTATATAACAACGCCATAGCTAAAACTGTTGAGGATATGGGGTATCGGGGTATCTACACTGAGGGGGTGGAGAGGATTTTAGGTGGAAAATCGCCCAACTATCTCTACACGCCCAAGGGTAACAAGAAGATTCGTGTGTTGCTTCGCAACTACAAGTTGACTGATGATATCGGTTTTCGTTTTTCGGCAAGATGGTGGTCTGAGTGGCCGCTTACGGCAGATAAATATGCACATTGGTTGGCAACAACCAAAGGTGAAGTTATCAATATCTTTCCTGACTATGAAACCTTTGGGGAACATCACTGGCCTGAGACGGGCATTCATGGGTTTCTTCAGCATCTTCCCGATGAAATTCTAAAGCAGGATCATCTAAAGATGGTAACACCCACAGAGGTTGTTGAAAAACATGCTTCATCAGGAGAAATCGATGTACCAGAAGCTAAAGGCAGTGTCTCGTGGGCCGATGTGCAACGTGATCAGTCGGGGTGGTTGGGTAATGTGATGCAGTGGGCATACTATACGGTGTTGCATCGATTAGAACCCCTGGTTTTAGAAGCGAGAGATGAGGTGGTTTTGCGGTTGTGGCGCAATTTTCAAACAAGCGACCACCTCTACTACATGTTTACCTCAGGTGGCGGCCCTGGTGAGGTACATAGTTATTTTAGCCCCTACGAATCACCCATGGACGCTTTTGTCGCAGCCCAGACACTTATTAACGATTTTGAAGCGCGACTAAGGCAGATGATTTTGGCGGCAAATGAACCGTTTTTGTTCTACACAGACAACGGCGAAAAATACTATACCGGCAGAAAGGCGTGGAGTCTATTGGGTTTTATAAGTGCCCTAGGTGAGGTGCCGGTTAGAGCAATTGAGTTTCATGCCGATAAGGATGATTTTGAGAGGTGGGCACGTTTTTCACTGCGAGACAACAAACTAGCCGAGAACATTAAAGCGCTAAAAGTACAAAAAGGCGAAACGCTACGCAAATCCCTTATCGCCACCACCAAAGAACATTTCACGACACAGAACCAACAAGTGATGTAGGTCTAGTTGTTAGTAACTCCTTGAACGGATCCCCGTTAACCAATGCGGGTACATGGAGTTATCGACTTTGTTTTCGTTTTAATTAAGTCCCGGAACTATTGACTTGCAAACAAGATGGACATAAAGAGGCTGTTGAATATCGTTATTTGTAGTGTTATCCTCTCAAACCATTGAAAGAGACCCAAAAAGTTTGATAAACACTAAAAAACAAAAAAGGTACCAAGAGGTACTGGAGAGAGGCATAATTTTGAAGCTCCCCAGGTATTAGGAGGTAGCTCAGCCAAACCAATAAGTGGTATCTAGCTTATGGTTACCCGCTGAAATGATGTTTCTACTTGTCGCTAACAAACATATGTTTCCATCTGGTGCAACTCGGACGCCTGCACCCCAACGGAAATGTGTTCCATCGACTCCACTTATTCCGCCTTCATTTTGGAAATGTCTAGATTTGATGTTATTTGTTTCTGCCTTAATATTGCCCGTGCTATCTATGTAAAGTTTAGTTAGATATCCCCAATCAGCATATGTAGTTCCTGAACCGCGACTGTGAAGCGCAATCATATAAACGCTACCATCCACATCTGCCACAAGTCCAATTCCCTGACAATCAAGTTTTTCAACATCGACAACAGATCCATAAGTACCTTTATTCAAAGAAAAGGAACCTATGTTAGAAAAACGCAGAACCGCATTTGATGGTAATGGGGGCAATGGGGTGTGTGGTTTGGCAGGGGTAAATTTCTCAAACATCCGTTTTGTCAATGCCTCAGAATATGCTTGTCTTACCTTGGATATCTCTTCATCAGAAAGTATGTTTGAAACATATGCGTAATATTTATCCTGATCACCGATGATTAATAAATAAGAATCCTTACCGCCATACTTAAAATCCACTATACCAAGGCAACCTGCCTTATGATTAAAAGAGTGGGATTCCAAAACATCCGAATCTATTTTTGTCACATCGTATACATTAACGATCGATTTATTATCTTTTTCAAAAGGAACAAATAAAAACTTCCCGACACATTGACAACCACCCGGGTGCTTCCAAGTGGGCTTAATTTCCACATGACCAATCTTTTCCTTCGTATTCTTTGCATTTGTATTATACGCTACTTGTATTCGCCCAGTTTCTCTAAGGGCACCCATACTATGGGTAAACACATAATACATTTTATTATCGCCGTCTTGATATTGCGCATAACCTTGAACATGGTGAACACCGATATTTGGATAATAGTTTAAATGGGTAAATTTTTCATGAAAGCCTCTTTCAGATATATTGTTAAAATGCGCCGGCACACCCTTTACTTTCACCGATTTTGCTGATTGTTGTGTCATTTTTTACACCTTTTCAATAATTTTAAATAAAAAGGAATTTTTCCACCTAAACTCAGATACAGATTTAATGATTTCTAACAACATAACTCAATTCCCAACTATTTTTTCATCTTTACCATTTATGCAATATTTTGCTACAATTAATCACCACTGTTTTTAGAAAAATTTAAGCTAAGCGAGGGGTTTACGAAACAACTCTTAGAAACAGGTATACACTCTTACAGTCATACAATCAGAAATACGCCAAATCAGGTAAAAAATCCGCCTGCATCTTATAGACCCACGTCATAATCCTCCAAGACAACCCATAAACGATCAAACAGGGCTCACCACACAACACCAGCCAAACCCCACAAAAGGGCAAAATATATAGGCAATAGTCAAAAAACTAAACACATGCAGTAAAACAACTCATAGCGTTTATAAGACGTTAAACTAACTATTGGATGATACGGTGCATTAGAATGCGTGAAGAGCTTCCGTTTCCAGATAAAGTTTTGCAGACCCTCCACAACCTCTGTGCTACCGCCGCGGATTTAGCCAGACGTGGCGAAGAAGTGGCTCGGTTGTTGCAGAAGGATTCCTTCGAAATTGAAAGTATTTTGGATCACTATAAATCGGAGGGGTTTGCGGAGAGTTTCACAGATAGCGAAGGTAAGAAACGCTACTATCTCAACGGTCGAGGAATAATCAAGGTCTGTTCGTTGTTTACATAGTATAGTGGAAACATGCGGGCCATCATTTTTTCTTGGGAATATCCTCCACGGGTTGTAGGCCAGCTCTCTGAATACGTTAAAGCTCTAACAACCCAGTTGGCGACCAACAAAGTGGATGTGGATATTGTCACCTACGATGACAGCGCAACTGGTTTGACCCAAGAGCCCAGTGGGGTAAAAACCATGCGTGTCAGTAACCCTGTGAAAACCCACATCGGAGTCTTAACGTGGGTGCTTACTCTAAATCAAGAAGTTGAACGGGCCGCAACCAACATCTATTATGACGCCGACAAAAAAATTGATTTAATCGATGTTTATGATTGGCACTTTATCCCTGCAGCAGTTACGCTCAAAAACGGGTTGGATATACCCTTTATCTACTCAGTAGAGAGTTTAGAGGACCATCGCTCTCCAACGGCGCAGTCCTCCTATAATATGGCGATTAAGAGCATCGAGTGGCTGGGTTTCTATGAGGCGGCTAGGGTGAATGTGAAGTCTCAGTGGATGAAAGAGGAAGTTATGCGTATATACAAGGTGCCTTCAGAGAAGATAGCGATTGTTTCAGCCGATCCAGACACTTGGATAGGAGATATCTTGGAGCTATACAGCTCAGCTGTTGTGGAGGCTACTAAGTAGATGGATAAGTTATCTGTTTTGATGCTTAGCTGGGAGTATCCGCCTCGAGTTATCGGCGGGATATCGCCTCATATCTATTTTCTCTCCAAATACTTAGCCAAACAAGACATCAAAGCCTACGTGGTTACCTGTGATTTTCCAGGTGCTCCAGCCCATGAAGTTATTGATGACGTAGAGGTGTATCGAGTGGACTCCTACAAAAGTCCTTCACCAGATTTTGCCTCGTGGGTTTATCTGATGAATATGAACATGCAAAAAGAAACCGCTACGCTCATAAAAAAAATCGGTGGCAAAATTGATGTTATTCACGCACATGACTGGCTGGTTGCTAACGCCGGTATTGGATTGAAGCATATCTTTCGTAAACCCCTCTTAGTAACGATGCATTCAACCGAGATGGGTAGACGCGACGGACTGCATGCCACTGGAGAGAAGATGATTCATGAAACTGAAGCGTGGCTTACCTATGAAGCCTGGAAAGTTATCTGTTGCAGCGACTATATGATAAATCACGTCAAATACGTGTTTGGTTTACCAAACGACAAATTGGTGATGGTTCCAAACGGCGTTAACAGCCACGGTTATATCGCAGACAAAGACTGCCAAACTTTTCGCAGTAAATTTGCTTTGCCTGAGGAGAAAATTGTGCTCTTTGTTGGGAGACTGGTCTATGAGAAAGGTATTCATATTCTCATAAATGCGGTACCCAAAATACTTAGCAAAGTTAACGCGAAATTCATCATCGTAGGAAGCGGCTATATGAAAGAACAACTCCTAAACATTGTGCGCAGTATGGGTTTGGAGCACAAAGTACTCTTTGAGGGTTTCCTCGATAACGATAACTTGGCGAAACTACAGAAATGTGCTGATGTCGCGGTTGTGCCTTCACTGTTTGAACCCTTTGGCATTGTGGCATTGGAGGCTATGGCCGCAGGAAGCCCTGTTGTCGTCTCAGACACGGGCGGATTGGCAGAAATTGTTGAACATGACCTCACCGGCGTCAAAGTTTACCCCAACAATCCTGACTCGCTGGCATGGGGTATAACCAAAGTCCTTCTAAACACAACCTATGCCCAGTCGCTTCGCAACAATGCATACCGCCAAATAAAGGAGAAATATGATTGGGAAAAAATTGCTCAAGATACTAAACGTATCTACGAAGAAGTCTTGGGCGAGTATTCAAAAAGTTTCTGGGCCTAACCAAGAAGGAAACATCAAGCGCAGAGTGGTTCCCGCTAAATAGGGGGTGTAGTAGGCACCGTCAGTACCATACAGAGTGTTTTATTTGCCTATGATTTTCATACCCTCAGCTAAAACCCAGGGTGCGATTATGGAGCCCATTTGTCGTTCATTAGCGCCGATTATGGTGATGTTTTTTAGGAGTTCAAAGATGTTGCCGGCTAGCATGATGGCGTTGCAGGGATGGGTTATTTCGCCGTTTTTGATTTTCCAGCAGGGGTTGGCTACTACGCTAAATTCGCCGCTGACAGGGTTGCTACTGTGTGCACCTTGGAGGTAGGATATGATAAAGCCCTCTTCGGTTTCGCTTAGTAGTTGTTGGGGTGTTTTGTTTCCGGGGAGGATGTGGAAGTTTGAGGGGGTAATGTTTGGGGTGGAGAGGTATGCGGCTCGTGCGGCGTTGCCGGTGCTTTCTTTGTTGGTTTTTTTGGCAGAGTAGGTATCATAGAGGAAGTTTTGTAGAATGCCTTTTTCGATTATTGGAGTTTTTTGTTGGGGGACGCCTTCACCGTCAAAGACTGCTGTTCGTAGGCCTCCGGGGTATAGGCCGTCGTCGTAAATTGTGAGGTTTTCGGATGCTACTTGTGTGCCGAGTTTGTCTTTGAATGGGGATTGGTTACGCTGGACGCTGTCGGCTTTGATTGCAGACATGAGTGTATATGCAAAGAGGTCTTGGAGGGCTAAGGGGGTGAGGATGACTTTGGAGGTTTGGGTTGGGACGGGTTTTGGTTTGAGGGCTGAGAGGGCGAGTTTGGCGGCTTCTTTTCCTACCCAGGCGGGGTTGAGGTGGTGGTTTCTTGATGCGTCAAATTCGAAACAGACTGGAGTGGTAGTGTTGGCGTCTTTTGCCAGTGTTGCCAAGCTGCACTCTGTTATGGTTCCTCGGTCGAAGGCGGCTATGCCGTTAGAGTTGGCTATGGCGTTGGCGGCGTATCCGCTACCGACGCCTCCTTCGATGGGCAGTACTTGTTGGTTCACCTCAGATGCGGCGTCTAGCATAGTGACAGTTATTTTAACGAGGTCTTCGGGGCTTAGGTCAACTATTTTTTGGTCAAAGGTGCCCTGGGTTGTGTTGTAGGGTTTGTTTTGGGGGAGGCCGTGCCAGTCAGGGTCGGGTTTGCTGGCTTTAGCTGCGCTTAGTGCTTGTGCAGCGGTGGCCTCAATGGCTTGGGGGTCACCGATAATGTTTGTGTAGGCAAAGCCTATGGCTTTGTTTAGGGTGATGCGTATGCCTATGCCGCGGTCGATGATGCGGTTGGTTTTGCTTATTTGGCCCAATTCGATACCGATATTGGTTGTTTGTCCATCGTAGACGTAGGCTTCTGCCTCAGAGGCGCCTAGTTTTAGGGCTGATTTAACGGCGTTCTCTGCTAGGCTGATTAAAAAGTTTTTTTCAAGCACTGCCACCGACAATTACCTCGCTGACTCGTATATGTGGTCCGCCGTCGCAGATAAAGGCTGTTTGGCCTTTTCCACAGCGACCGGGATCTAGAGCAAAATCTTTGCCGACGCCATCGACTTTGTGGAGTGTTTCAAGGGTGTTGCCGCTTATGGATGCGGTGCGTACCGGGGTTTGGATTTCGCCGTTTTTAATTTCATATCCTTCTTGTATGCCCACCTGAAAAGTTCCATCAAGACTGGCTTGTCCGCCGCGAAAACTCTTGAAGTAGTAACCTTCTTTGATGCCTTCGAGGAGTTCGTCTAGGGTTTGGTCTTTGGGTTCCATGTAGGTGCATCGCATGCGGATAATGGGCTCTACGCGAAAGTCCTCAGCGCGTGCGTTGCCGGTGGGGTGGGTGTTGAATTTTTGGGCGGTTTCTCGATTGTGCATCAAGCCTGAGACGACACCGTCTTTTATGAGCAGGGTTTTGTGACTGGCGACGCCTTCGTCGTCATATTTGAATGCGCCAAATGCACCCTCGATGGTGCCGTCGTCGTAAAATGTAACAAGATCAGAACCGATTTTTTTGCCCATGTTGCTATCAAGTAATCCGCTTGATAGTGCAAGGTCAGCCTCTGCGAGATGGCCAAAGGCTTCGTGTACAAACACGCCAACCACATTTGGTCCAAGTACCACCGGAGCTTTGCCGCCTTTGGGGGGTTTAGCGCTTATTTGCTCAATAGCGCGCTGAGCTACTTTTTGTCCCAGCTCCTCGGAGGGCTGAGTGTCAAATAGTTCATAGCCTGAGGTGGAGCCAATTTCTTCTCGACTAAAGGTGAAGGTGCCCTCAGTTTGTGCAGAGGCGGTGATGCGGGCCCAAACATAGAGTTTGTCTTGCTCAATGTTTGTACCTTCGCTGTTGACAAAAAAGCTTGTACCCATCAAATCCATGTAATCCAATCCACAGCTCTTTATGCGCGGATCAAAGCTCAAACTGGCTTTGGTGATATCGAGGGCATTTTTTATTTTGTCCTCCATGGCGATGTCTTTGGGGTTCTTTTTGGGTTTAGCGCTCACATGATCCTCCACAATGGGTGCAGAAGCCAGTTTTATTGGGGTTTTGAGACGTTGGCTTACTAGTTTTGCCATGCGACAAGCATCAGAGATGGCTTCTTCTAGAATTGTGCTGTCTAGTGAACCCGCAGAAGCAAACCCCCATGCGCCGTTGACTAAAACGCGGATAGCCACGCCTGATTCTATGCCTTGTTTGGCGGCTTCTACGCGTTCTTCTTTGAGGGTAAACATGGTTTTGGTTAGTTGTTGTGCGCGTGCTTCGGCATAGTTTGCGCCGAATTTGGTGGCTGCTGTGGTAGTGATTTTCTGCAAAATATCCTTCAAAGTATTTGACCTATAGAGAGTAGGTTTGAGTGGGAATTAAACCATGCGGCGTTTTAATTGGTAACTTGGTTAGCAGAAATCGCTCATGCTTCGTTGTTGTACCCGTGGAGTTGCCAGAGGTTTGGCTTTGATTACTGATACTGAGACATCGAGGGTAAGTTGTCCATATACGCCATCGTATCCTGGTATGACTTTTGCTGAGCCGTTGCGTACTTTTATGATTGCTTGTGCAAAGGGAACATCCACCACGGATGCTATTTCTTCAAATGGTGCATCCATAAGCACGGTGTATTCGTCACCGAATTTTGCTATAAGGGCGTTGTAGATTTTCCAGACGGCTTGGATAGCAGGGGAGTCGGTTCCAATGACGGCGGCGATGACTTCGCTTAGGGGGAGGAGACATTTAAAACCGGGAGCGTTGGGGCGTTTGTAGTCTGAGGGGCGGTCGGAGAGTTCTTCTACGCGTTGTTCAACGCCTTTGACGAGTTTTCTGCGGCAGACCGGGCAGGTGTTGCCAAATTTTATAGCTTCGGGGGGTGAGAGACTGACTTTGCAGTTGCGGTGTCCTGTCCAGTGGTATTTGCCATAGGCGGGATCGGTTTCGATGGTGAATTTGAAGCGCTCAGGGTCATTGTCAGATATGGCAGAAATCACATGGTCATAAGTACAGCGGGGGAGGTCAAATGCGTTGGCTTCTCGGCCAATGCGCCAGGGCCAAAAGCTGTGGCAGTCACTGTTTGAGATTAGGGCGTATTTATCTAATCCGCTTAGGCGCCAGTTCATTGCTGGATCTGAGGATAAGCCTGTTTCGAGGGCGTGAATGTGTTTGGTCATGTCTTGGTAGCAGTCCTCAACTGTGTCAAATCCGCTAGAAGCACCAAAAAGGCTAAACCAAGGGGTCCAAACATGCGCGGGAAAAACCATATTATCTGCATTAACAGCCATGACTTCTTCGACTAGCTGCGGTGCAGTACAATCAAGAATGGGACGGCCATCAGAGGCTAAATCACCAAAGCGTGCAAGCCGCTCGTTAATTTGGTCAGCTGACTCGAGATTGGGGGTTAATATGACATGATGTATCTTTTTGGATGCCCCTTTGTAGTCAAAGATTGTACAAACCTCAGTTTGAAGCATAAAATACACAGGTGAATCGACATTAGCAAGTTTGAATAAGCCTGTGTCTGCTTCGGGGGCAAGGTTTTCACGGATCTCTTTTAGCCACAGTGGATGAGTAAAGTCGCCTGTACCCACCAAGTTAAGCCCCTTAATTTTTGCATACTTGGCTATTTCACCCAAACTCATCTGTTCGCTGGTCGCACGACTGTATCGACCGTGAATATGAAGATCAGCCATTACTCGAATTGCCAACATCCCCTATAACTGCTTAAAGCTTGTTTAAAGCTGGGGTTATAGGTTGATTGTGATAAATTAAGTTTGCCCGATACACCTACTACAGTCTTTTCCCAAAACCAGTTCTTAAACAACTCAGAAAATATGACCGACATCTATTCAGTTATAGCACATTACGAAGTAGGCTGATAACCTTGCGTTTGACCAAAAACAGGTCAAACAAGGGTAAAATCAGCAGATATGTCGTAATCGTCATAATCTCCCGGGGAGCGTATGTAACTAAACCCTTTGGTGATACGATAATACCCCGAACTCAGCTCTCCATAGTACCAAGTCCAATCTATTTCTATTTCTCTTGTGCTGTTGCCCTCTAAGATATAGCCTATTGAAGTCCAGCCAATATTTTCGGTAACACAGGGGAGTTGATACCACTCGCCGTTGACTTGCTTTTCAATAGTATATTCTGAACCAAACATGTATTCATCTGGAGCAATATTTTTTATTATTAGGGTAAGTTTAGTATTGGAAATAGAGTCTGCTTTTACTTCCAAAATTACAGCTTCTGAAGCAGGGATTGGACCTGGATCAGAATTAAGTTCATTGTTACGACTAATAATAGATAGACAAACCACACAACCCGCGATTGTTATAGCGAACAGAATTATAGCCGCAAACACTTTTGCGTTCATAACTATTTGGCTCCTCTAAGAATACGACTTATGTTTTTGTTTATGACATCTTCCACATTAGATCCCGCCTGTATATCTTTCACAAGTTAGCTTTAGTTCTAAGTATTAGAACATCTAATTTCACCACTAGAACGGTATGCTCTGAGCTGTTTGTTGATCGATTGGGATCTATACGACATATCAATGAAGGTTTGCAGGTAAAAAAAGGGCAGAATCGAAAGAGAGAGTTGGTTATTGTTGTGGGGATTTGGTTTGGAGCCTGAGTGTCCAGGCCGCCAAGGATTCTAAGAGTTGGCTGATGAGTTGGCGGGTTTGGGGGTTAGTTAGGTTACCTTTTTCATCTACGTTGTTTTGGGCGTCTGAGAGCATAACTTCGGGACGGTTAATCGGATACATATCAAGAAAAACAAAAATTTGCCGTAGATGATATTGGGCTCTGGCGCCGCCGAATTTTCCGATCGAGGCGCTCATGATGGCAACGGGTTTGCCCTCTAAGGGGTTGCCTTGGGGGGGTCGACTGGCCCAGTCTATGGCGTTTTTGAGTACACCAGAGAGGGAATAGTTGTATTCGGGGGTAGCAATAAGCAGGGCGTTGGCAGCGCGTAGTTTTTGCTTGAACTCTACAACTTTTAGGGGCAAATTGTCATCTAGGTCGGAGTTGTATAGGGGAATGCCCTCTAAATCATATGTTTCTATGGTCATCGTTGGGGGTGCTACTTCGACGGCGGCGCGAACTAGGGCCTTGTTGTAGGAACCCGCACGTAGACTCCCTGCAAAAGCTAGAACCTTGATTTTATCTGTCAAAAAAACACCATAAAAATTAGGTGAACTATTGATTTAAAGGTACTGATGAACCAGAATCTTGAAGGTTTACAATATTTTTTTATTGCGCTGTGGTGCACCTACAGTTATGCATGAATGGGCTTTAGCTGAATCTATACTTGTTTCTGCACAGCAAATCGCAGAACAGGAACACTTAGTGTCAGTTTCAGAAGTTACCATTCGGGTCGGGGAACTACAGCAAGTGGAACCTCCGATTCTGCGCTTTGCTCTAAAACAGATGCGCCAAGGCCTGCTATTGGGCGCTAAATTTCGGATTCTAAAAGCAAAAACTACTCTGAAATGCCGAGTCTGTGGCGCTACTTGGCTATACAGTGCCAAAAAGCTTGACAAAGCTACAGCTGAGGCTATTCATTTTGTACCGGAGGTTGCCCATAGTTATATCAAGTGCCCCAAATGCGGCAGTCCTGACTTTGAGATCGTAAACGGCCGCGGGGTGTGGCTTGAGGATATAAAAGGAGTTAAACGCAGTGATTGATCCCCGTGCGAGCATAATCGGAGAACGCCTAGCAAAAACAGGGCGAGTTGTTGCAGTTTCCAGCGGTAAAGGCGGCGTGGGTAAAAGCATGGTTGCAACAGCGCTAGCACTTGGGCTTGCTAGACAGGGGTTTAGGGTTGGATTGTTTGATGTGGATTTTACAGGTCCCTCAACACACATAATTCTGGGGGTTTCGCAAGATGTACAACCCAAAGAGGATCGGGGATTGGTTCCAGCGAAGGTAGAGGGTTTATGCTATATGTCACTGGTTTATTTTATCGGAAATAGACCAGCACCTCTGCGGGGTGTGGATGTTTCAAATGCACTTATCGAGCTACTAGCAGTCACCCAGTGGGGTAAGTTGGATTTTCTCATAGTAGATATGCCGCCCGGTATTGGGGATGCGGTGCTGGATTTGGTGCGCTTAGTTAAAAAAATTGAGTTCTTAATCATTACTACACCTTCACTTTTGGCGTTTGAGGTTGTGAAAAAGCAGGCGGCATTACTTGAGGAATTGGGGATGCCTATAATTGGGGTAGTTGAGAACATGAAACAAGACAACAACAGCCGGGTCATTGAGGAGCAAACTAAACAGTTGGGACTAAGATATCTTAGTGCGGTTGCGTTTGATCCAAACATCGAGAAAGCCATTGGCGACCCAGCAAAACTCTTAGATACCGCTCTTGGAGAACCCATAGCCAACCTAGCAAAGGTTCTCTTGGGCAACAAAATGTGATTTTGATGGTTTGTCGAGCAGTTATTTTTGATTTTATTGGTACTTTGGTTTATTGTAAGAACTACAGTATGGTTGACTCTGAGATCAAGCTTTACTCTGCGTTGGTATCGCAGGGGTTTGAGCTGGAAAAAGAACAGTTTTTGGAGGCCTACAAAGAAGCACATCAAAAGTACCGCAAAATCAGATACGAGCAGTTTAGGGAGGTAACTAATGCAGTGTGGGTTTCTGATGCACTGTGTAACTTGGGATTTAGAACAACTCCTGAGCACAGCGGGGTAAAGGAGGCGCTTAACATATTTTTCCAAGACTTCCTAAACACGGTTGAGCTCTGCGAGGGCGCTAAGCAACTGCTAACCCAGATTGCTCAGCAGTATCGAGTGGGTTTAATTAGCAACTTTACCTACGCACCTGTTATCTACAAATGTCTTCAAAAAACCGGCATACACAGCTATTTCAATGCGATTGTTATCTCTGAGGAGGTAGAGTTGCGAAAACCCAGCCCAAAAATTTTCCACGATACCCTAAATCGTCTGGGTATTCAAGCGCATGAAGCGGTGTTTATCGGAGACAGCCCCCTAGAAGATATCAAAGGGGCCAAAGAGGCAGGATTGAGAACCGTATTTAAGCCCTCGCAGTTCAACAGTATAGCTGATTTAGTCCAAAGCAATCAGACGCCCGATCAGATTGTAGAAAAACTTGCAAGTATTCCTCAAAAAATTAGCCAAATTTTTACCTGAATCTAATTTTGAGACTTAACCGCTACAGCGAACAAATCAAGAGTAAAGCAGAGCGGAGCATACTGCAGAGAAAAAACGAGAAATCAGTAATATATGAAGGCGCATATTGAAATGGATGTTTTCAGACAACAACAAAGTAATTGCATGCTTCCATAGTGTTATAATAAATTAATATCCACTGCTGTATAGTTAGTTGTGGCGGCTCAAAGTGACTGAAGCGGTTTTTACAGCAAAAGATAAAGCAAATCTTGAAACGTTAACCGAAGAGATACCCAAAATCAGAGAGATACTTGAAGGCTTTCCTAAATTAGTATCACATATGGAGAGTTTAGAGGAAACCTTGGAGATTTTAAGCGATAAAGAAGCAATGCGAAATATCCGAGCGGCACAAAAAGATGTTGAAGAAGGTCGTGTGTATAGCTGGGAAAAAGCCTTAAAAGAATTGAATATTGATGAAAAAGACCTCTAAACTGGTTCTAACCAAAAAGGTTCTCAAACAGTTAAACCGGTTAGATAAGTCGATAAAGCTCAGACTTACCCGCGAAATACAATTTCTATCGATCGATCCTATGGTGGGTAAACCATTGACTGATTGTTTAAACGGGTTACGGTCTCTACGGGTGGGTAAATATCGCGTTGTTTATCAATTTTAGAAGGTAGTGTTATAGTTCATACAATGGAACTTCGTAAAAAGTCTATGACAAATAAAGTCAGCGTTATTTTTGATGCGTTACCACCGTTTTGAGGACGCGCAGTATAATTTAGTGCCTTTGAGTATAATTGTCAGTTACTGTTTTAGTTTTAATACAGTATTTTGGACAACACAACATATTGGTAAATCATGAGGAGTATCTTGTATTGCTGTGTGAGTTGTAGTGTTAAGAGGGTTGGAGAAAAATTTGTTGATTCGGTAGGTTTTTACGTTTAGAAGCTGATTGCTTGTTGTGAACTATCTTGACTGGAAAGCTTTTGACGTTTGAGGAGGCTAAACGTGCTGTTGAGATCAGCTTTAAGCCTCAGCTACCAGATACCGAAGTGACGGTGTTGTTGGAGGCCTACAATCGGGTATTGGGTATTGATGTTGTGGCACCGCAAGATATGCCGGGTTCTAACACTGCAACGGTTCAAGGTTATGCCCTAAACGCCAAAGACACTGCAACGGCAAGTGAGGATAACCCAGTCGCATTGAAGGTCTGTGGAACCATAGCCGTTGGGGAGACATCCCAAGTTAGTCTCTTAGGTGGGGAAGCGATAGAAGTTTCTGTGGGCGCGGTTCTGCCGCAAGGTGCAGATACAGTTATAGCCGCCCAAGATGGTGAGCGGGAAGATGATACCCTGCAGGTTTATGGTGAGGTTTTCTCAGGGGAAAATATGCATCAAGCGGGTTCAGATATCCAAAAAGGTGCTGTTGTGCTTCGAAGGGGACAGGTTTTGGGTTCTGCAGAAATTGGCGTTTTGGCGGCTTTGGGGTTCATGGAGGTTACGGTGCTAAGAATGCCTATGGTTGCTGTTTTCTCAGTCGGTGCTGAGATAGGTGAGCTGGGCAAGCCGTTGCCAGCGGGAAAAGTCTTTGATGCGGCGGCCTACAGTGTGTATACGGCCATTATGGAATGTGGAGCCAAACCGGTTTGCTTAGGTGTGGTTGCAGAGGATAAATTAGCAATTACACAGATGCTTAAAACAGCAACCGCTGTGGCAGATATGGTTGTGGTTTGTTCAAGTGTGGATATTACAGAGATTGCAGATACAGTAGATAAACCCGGAATTGTTGTTAACGGCGTTGCGATAAAGCCAGGCAGACAAACCGCAGTTAGTTTCATCGGCGAAAAACCTGTTTTCATACTACCCAGCAATCCGTCTGCAGCGTTGTTAGTGTTTCAGTTGTTTGCGCGGTCGTTGGTGCAACGTTTAGGCGGCAGACCCGTTGCGGGCTTAAAAACCGTGATGGCATATGCGGGTTCAAAGATGTTTAGTGCGAAAGGCAGTCGTAGTTATGGGTTAGTTGAACTCAAGTTTGATGAAAACTGTCGGTTAATCGCAGATCCACTTCAAACCACAGGTGCTGTATCGGCTCTAGTAAATGCAGAAGGGTTTGTAGAGATCCCAGAAAACGAACAACACATAGAGGCAGATCAAGAAGTTGCGGTTAGACTATTTCGCGGTTCAGCAGGCAAAAGTTAAGTCTTTTTCTTAATCAGTAGCAACGCAGTCACTATCCAAGTAGACACTGGATATAGTAGCATGCTTAGGGCAACAAGTGTGTTGCTAAATCCCACAAAATAGAGTGTATATAGCGAAAACACTGTAATTGTAACTAGCAAGATAAACCCTAACCAAGGTGCCCAAGCACGTTTGAATAGAAGACTATAGGCAGTTATGAGACTAAATATACCCAGAAAACCTACATGTGGCGGGAAGCGGGTAAGCGGCAAGGAAATAAACAAAAGTACCCCTGTAGAGACATAGAAAACCAGGGCTACCAACTGGTTACGGCTAAGACTCCTAAGTTTGGCCGCTATGGACAGGACATATTCGCCTCAGCCATATGCAGTAGAAATAATTAATAATTTTTGCGGCTGGTTAAGCTGTACTTTGACCTACTTAAGTCAAGAGCTTGAGCATAAAACTAAAATTAAGTGCCTATCAAAAATATTTAATGCGCTGGATTGTATATCTTTGAGTTAATAAAAGCGTGAAATCTCCGGTAATGGGATATGTGTTTGAACCAAAAATCAGAGTTGGCGGTGTTCACGATTGGGTATTCCACGCGATCACTAGAAGAATTCACAGAGTTACTCCAAATCTATGGCATCACATTATTGGCAGATATTCGTGCGGTTCCTCAAAGCCGCTATAATCCGCAATTTAACAAAGAAGCGCTTCCAGATAGTCTCAAACGTAGTGGCATAAAGTATCTTCATATCCCCGAGCTTGGGGGTCTGCGCCATCCTAAACCCAACAGTAGTAACCTTGCATTGGAGGGTCAACTCCGCGGTTATGCCGACTACATGCAGACCAAAGAATTCACTGATCAACTCCTAAAAATATTGGCGCTGGCACGAGAGAACCGTTTGTCATTGATGTGCACAGAGGCTTTGCCCTATAATTGTCACCGGATACTGGTCAGTGATGTATTAACAGCGCGGCATGTGCAGGTGTTACATATCATAAGCAAAGAAAACACCGTTACGCATAAAATTAACGAGCTTGCGCAGGTGGAGGGCATAAGAGTGACATATATGCTCTATACTAAGGAGTCCCCTCAGAGGACCCTAAGTGATTTTGGAACCACATAAAATAGGCTCAGAGTTGATAGTGGGTAATTTTATAAGAAATCAAAGATAGGAATAGTTGATGGGGCTGAGCATGCAAACAAACCACAAACAAACAAATACGCCTCAACTAAACCTTGTTACAGCCCATGGAAAACAGAATCGATCAATCAGATTCTTTGTTAGTTTTCCGGGCTTTTTTGGGTTTAGCGGTTTTTTAGGCTTCGCCGCTTTTGGATACCATAATCCGTGGTTTCTATTTTTATTTTGCCTGTTTTTGCTCTTCAAAGAATTTAGACACTGGAACCCAAAACTCAAATATCTAGGCGCTTTAGGAATAATAGGATTAATAGTGGGCCCGCTTGGAGCAACAGGCATAATTGTTGTGTAATAAAACAGGCATGACAACTACCAGTGATTATTAATTTTTGAAAGCATATTGGAAATGGCGTAACACTACACTATCAGGATAAACAGGGTTGCGTAGGTTGAGGTTGTGTTTGTTGCCACTTGGACTTAAAACAAAACAGGCAATATACTGATGGATAACTTTAAGGAGATATTATGTACGTCTTCTGTTAAACTTATTTGACAATTTACCAGTACATATGAGATTATTAATTTTAAGGGGACATGGTTTAAGAATGTACGAGAAACGGAAATATTTTCGGAAAAAGATATGGAACTATTGATATAGCAATCTTATTATATTGCAAATGAATAATAATTTAAGACTTTGGAAAGAAAGCGGTTGACCTAATGGCGAAAGTAAAGGTAATGAGGACACAAAAGAGAGTAATTTGTTTATTTTTTAGCAATCAAGTCCCCGTGCTAAAACATAAACATATACCGTGAGGGAAGTGGAGATTATGGGCACTATAAAATGGGTGCAGTTGGCAGATGTTCATTTTGGGTCTCCGGATTCACATAGTGTAAAAACTATGCGAGCTTGTTTTCTTGATTGTTGTCGCAAATTACAGGGGATCGATTATCTCTTTATCACCGGTGATTTGCGCTTTGGGAAAAATTATCCTGAAAAATATCCAGATGGTACCGTTAAATTTTTGCAAGATGTACAACAAGCTCTAGGAATTTCTCCTGACGACACTTTTATGGTTCCTGGAAATCATGATGTTCTAAGTGGTGATGGACTAAAAGGAACTATCAACGCAATTATGGCGCAATATTCTGGAAATAACACAATTTCGAAGAAACACTTGCAAGAATTGGAGATTGGAAGACAAGAATATCTGAAAGTATATAAACAAATTTGTGGCAAAAAAGAAATAAAGCACCATTTTTATATCAGCAAAAACGATGTAAATGTCATACATATCAATACAGCCATATTGTGTGGCGGAGATAGAAGAGATGGGAGTTTAGTTATTGGCATGCATACATTGGCGCAGTCTTTGGAAGGCATTGATAAGCATAAACCTGCGATTGTTATTGCTCATCACCCTTTCGATTGCCTAGAAGACCATGAGCAAGGACAACTTGAAATGTTGTTAAAAAGGAACAATGCGATCCTCTATCTTTGCGGTCATAAACATTTTATGCGTTGTAAAAATATCAAAGTAAATAGAACAGATGTCGATTTGTGGGAATATGTTTGTGGGTCAAACATGGATAATCCACCCAATACAGAGCCTGCAGTAAAAGGCTTTTTTATAGGAGAACTTGATACAGACATAAAAAGTGGTTATGTAGAGGGTTTTAAGTGGAGCAAAACATGTGAAGCGTGGCTTCCAAACGGTGAATTTTCTTTTCCTCAAGATTGTGCTATCGATGGCAGATATTATTTTCCAAAACGTCCGACATGTAGCGAAAATTTTGTTAAGGCAGCTTATAATAAATATGTAGAATATCTTGGCTATGAGTGTAAAATTAGGTTGGATGGTCTTCCTCCTGTGGATAATGAATCAGGGAGCAAAGCATTTGAACTGGAAAAATTGTTTGTTCCCATGCGCTTTTCTAAACCATGTCCGCTACATCAGGATAACTTGAAACTAAAATCTTCATATAAATCTCATGTTGAAAAAATGTTATGGGATGATCGTTTTGAGCAGTTTCGCTGGAGCTGGGATGAAATCGATAAGCCGATTATCCCCGCCAAAGGGCGTGTTCGATTTGTGATTTTTTCCGGACCCGGTGGCGGTAAAACTACCTTGATGAAAAGGTTGGCGTCGTTTTATGGACTTGGAAACTGCGAGAGCATCGGTGACAATCTTCCTGACCGACCCTTTTTACCCATATGGATCAAATGTAGGCAATTCAGGGAAAACACAGATTTATCCATAAGTGAAATTATTCGCGAAATTCCGGAGCGGGCTGGGTTTGCAGCTGAATTGAACTTAAAAAATGCATTTTACGAATTGGTGAGCGAACACATCCAAAATGGGACCGCTTTGCTATTGGTTGATGGTTTGGATGAAATCGGAAACGACTCAAGTCGCAAGACTTTTATAGATAACTTGAACGTCTTTGCAGCGATGAATAAAAATGTCAACATTATAATGTCATCGCGTATAGTAGGTTATGGGTTAATTGTCCGTCGTTTATCCAATGATTTTTACCCCTATAAAATTCAACCATTTAATTCAGTCGATATTGCGCGCCTATGTACCGGTTGGTATAAAATCGTATTTGGGGATGTGGAAGAGACGGATGAAGCTGCACAAAAACTTGTCTGCACTATTTTGGAAAACGAGAAAATATATAATTTAGCGCAAACTCCGGTGTTATTGATGACTTTGTTATTGGTACATCTGTGGATTGGAGCACTACCTACAAAGAGAGTAGAGTTGTATGGAAGTACCATAGATGTTCTGCTACGTACATGGAATGTGGAAGGATTCCCGCCACTTAATCATATGGAGGCATTGCCACAACTATCTTATTTGGCATACAATATGATGTTTGTTGGCAAAATGCGGCAAACCATCGGAAGAGCAGAATTAGAGCAAATTTTGTTGTGTTCTCGTAAAAACTTACCGCATTTTTTTTCTCCTAACTCTGAAACAGTTTATCAGTTTATCGAAAGAGTTGAAGAGCGTAGTGCCATATTGACAAAACGAGGATTATGTGCAGTTGATGGTCACAGCGGCAGGCTTGAGGCAGAATACGAGTTTTCTCATCTTACCTTTCAAGAATATTTGGCCGCCTATGCTATAGTAACGAAAGCTTATCCTAACGCTACTAGAACTGATGATGTTGTAGACAAACATCTTAAAGGCTTATTTGATGTTGAGGGCCTGAGAGAAACTATCCTTTTGACAGCAGTTCTAGCGAATAGGTGGGAAGCCGAAGATATCGCAAAAGCACTACTTGATTTGTTAACAAGTATCCGTGAGCAACGTCACCATAATAGAGAGGTTAGAATTTCCTATGTAGTCAATTTGCTTATGCAAATAATTGCTGATGAAGCGCCATTAACGCCTGATCTGCGCAAGTCTATTTACAGAGCGTGTTTTGATGACCCTTTGTACAAAAGTTCGGTGGATGGTATTGAGGTTGTTTATGGTTCCAAGTATGGTCAAGAATTACAGAATTCATTACCGCTCAGCGATAAGGAAAGGTCAATTAAAATATATGCACCTTTGCTTAAGTTGATTGAACTACGTAAACAAAAAGAGTTTTCTGTTTTTGACTATTTTATAGAGAATATAGATTCAAATAATATTTTGGATGCGTTGCAAGTGCTTGAAATGGCTGTTTGGCTTGGTGGGGATTGGCAAGGGACAGTTTCCGATCCTGAACAAATTTATGAGTTAAAAAAGAGGTTAGCTTCTTTATGCGCTAACGAGGATAAGCAAATAGTGATGCATGCTTTCGATGCGTTGGATGCGTTTAGTGATGAATATGCAGACGAGGATATTTTGACAGAGAAATTGCTACAAGATCTTTTGAGCTTATTTGATGTGCGACTTAGTAATATGCGCATTGCCGGCAGGTTTCCTGTTAGACGAGACAATATTCCTCACCTCCAAGGAATAAAGCTTACTACGCTACAAAAAGAACAACTTGAAGTGCATATGCGTAATGTGAACGATTGCTTTGAAATGTTCAGTTTTTTCTGGTTTGGGGTTATTTTTGGTGCATGGAGTGTGGAACATGTAGTACAAAGGGCCAAGGCTTTTCTGGATTCGGATTGGTTCAGCGAAGTTGTCGCAGAAAGATTGAGAAAAAATATGTGGAAATATTTGTCGATTTTACAAGAATTAGATGCTGTACCGGCAGAAAGCAACGCTTTGGTTAACACGTATTTGGGTGAACTAGAACAATATGAGAAACAGAGGGAAAAAGAGGAAGAGAGAATAAACTTTGATTAGTGGAAAGATGCTATGCCGAGTTTTGTTACTGCTCAGCAGGTATAGGCGTTTGGGTTCTGTGCAATTAATTTTTTCGCTGTTGCTATCTTGATTTCTAAGGAATCAAAATATTGGCATAAATAGAACATTGGTTCATTGTGGCTTATGTACAAACAACATGCAAAACTAACGCTAGAAAGTGCTTAACTAAAGGAAGAAAAAAAGCATACTATCATAAAACAAAAAACTCAACCATGCCCAAATTAAATTTAGACAAAACGTCTAGAAATGGTTAGTTTTAACTGATTGGCCGTACTTCCTCAAATTTAATATTAATTCATCAAATTTCCGAATTATTCATTATTTCAATTACCAGCAGATAATTAGCGAATGATAGATTGCCCAAAGTCTGGATGGTTTAACTTTGATTATTATGTTGGTGAGGTTTTTTGGAGTTTGGCTATGAAGAAGCCGTTGCATTGATGGATGTGGGGGTAGAGGCGTCGGCATTCTGTTAGGCCTGCTAGTCCGGGTGAGCCGAATTCGGGGGTTATTGGGATTAGTTTAAAGTTGGGGTGTTCTTTTAGGAATTGTGCGATTACGCCTTCGTTTTCTTCTAGGGTTATGCTGCAGGTGGAGTATGTTAGGATGCCTCCGGTTTTGACTTTTTGGGCGGAGTTGTTGATCATTTGTTGTTGGATTTGGCTCATGTTGGCTATGGATTTTGGGCTCAGACGCCATTTTGCTGAGGGTTGTTTAGCAAATACGCCGGAGCTGGTGCAGGGTGGGTCGAGAATAACTATATCGGCTTCGCCTGTAAGTGGAATTGATATGCGGGCGTCTGTGACTAGGGGTTGGGCGATTTTGGCTTTCATGCGGTTTGTTTCTTTTTGCCAGGTATGCATACGTTTAGCTGAGAAGTCTATGGAGATTATGCTACCTTGGTTTTGCATGAGTTGGGCAAGAAAAGTTGTTTTGGCTCCGGGGGCTGCGCAGATGTCAAATACGGTGTTGTTAGGGGTGGGGTTTGCGGCTTGAGCGGCAAAGCAGCTGGCTTTGTCTTGTACATAGAGTAGGCCGGCTTTGAGGCTTGGGGAGGTGTTTAGGGGGGTTTTTTGGTCTATGACTTGGTAGGTGTAGTTTAGGGGTTGGGCTTTTTCGAGTTTGATGTTCTCTGCTGTGAGTTTTTTTAGAATGTCTGCTTCGGATGCAATTAGGGTGTTTAGGCGGATGTAGGTTGGCGGTGGGGTGAGACTTCCTTTGAGAAAGGTGTCTGCTTCTTGTTTGCCAAAGAGGTTGATGCAGTAATCTACAAACCAGGTTGGATGGTAGGTTTCAAGGGCGATGCGCTCAGTTTCGTTGGTGGTTTCTATGATTGGGGTAAGTGGGCGGGTTAGGAGAAAGCCCAAGATGGATTCGGCTTCGCGTATGGTTTGCCAGCCCAGTATTGAGCGGCCCATGCTTGCGATGGATTCGGCTTCTTTTATGGGGAGTTTGTTCCAGTTTTTAACAACTCGGGTTTGATATACGTAGAGGCGTAGAAATGCCTGCAGACCCTGGTTGTATTCGCCGATTTTTTTGGGTGAGATTATAGAGTTTATGAATTTGTCGATGAGGTTTTTGCGGCGGGTGGTTTCAACGACAAGACCATATGCTAGGCGGATGGCTCCAGCGTCTTTTATGCCTAGTTGTTTTGTGGTACGCATTAGTGCGGAGCGTTCATTTAGCCGGCGGATCTCCATCCAGCTTAGGGTTTCGATTGCAATGGTCCAAGCTTCCCGTAGCAAATTTTCATCACACTCAAAGCAAAGACGGCGTCCTAAATAAGGGAATTCTCAGAATCTGTTACTTCAGGTCATCAGCCACATATGTTTATGAATTTTCCGTGGTGTTGTGTTGTGTTCTTGGACGAGCTCCATAATTGGATGGAGGTGACATGTAGTTGTCAAAAAGGATTCGAGAAGAAACGGACTTGAATAGAGGAAAAATGACGGTTCAAGAAGCAGGCAAAAGAGGCGGCGCTAAGGGTGGTCCCCGTGTCCGTGAACTCATAAGGGAAGGCAAAGAATTCGAACAAGAAGAAGAAAGATAACTGCTGGCAACCACAAGCAGTAAGCTGAAACTCGCATACGGTGGAGGACTAAACTTTGTGCTGATCAGTCATGAGCATGTTGTGCAGTAAAATCCCGTTTCTTTTCTATTCAGGTCTATAGTTTTAGGTCGGGGTTAATTTTATTTTTTTGTAGTTTTATCAGATTGTTTGGGGTTTATTTGTCACTAGACATTTTAGTCTCTTTGTAACATATTTGGCAAGGGAAAACGGGATGGCGACACCACTAGACAATTGGTTTGGTCCGGTAGTTAAATCGCCGCAGAAAGAAAGCGTTAAAACAGAAGCGCCCCCCATAGTGCCCCAAGCGCCAATCGAGGCACCTAAAGAAGAGATTGTTGAGGCAACTATACCTAAGGAGAGAAAACCTCGCCAGTTTCCGCCTTTGGCTCCGCAGAATTTGGAGCTTGCTTATTTTGTTTCAGCATCCTATGATGGGAGACAGAAAAAAGCTGTTGTAAAGTTGTATGATCCCAAGTCGGGGCAACTTTACTTTTGGTATGATAACACAGATCATAAACCGTACTGTTTAACCAGCCTCCAAAAAGAAGACCTAGAAAAGTTTGAGCGCGTCACCAGTCATGAGGGGTTTGAGCGCTTTGAAACTGAGACCCGAGAGGATCCCCTAAACGATAGAACTATCCAAGTTACAAAAATTGTTGTTAAAGATCCCCTAGCCATTGGAGGCCGAGCCTCAGGAACCATACGCGACATCATCCCCGAGGATTACCCCAAAGTTATAGGGGGCAATATTCGAGATAGCGACACCAAAATCTGGGAATCCAAGATTAAGTATTATCAATCCTACATCTACGACAACCACCTTTTGCCAGGTATGCCCTATAAAATCCAAGATGGCACCCTTGTTCCAGTTGTTGATGAGCAAGCCACAGAAAATTTAAACAAAATCAGGGAGCTCTTCAAAGACTGCCGCACACAAGCTGAGCAAGAATATGCGCAATATGCTATGATGTGGGCTCAACTGCTTGAGACCTCAGCACCTAGTTTTCGCCGGGCCGCTATAGACATTGAAGTGTACTCTCCTCTTGTTAATCGAGTGCCAGATGCACGCGAAGGGGCCTGTCCGGTTATTGCCTGCTCCATCTATAGCAGCGATGGCGAAAAAAGAGTACTCATACTTAAACGCGAAGACCACCAACAAGGCGATCCCGAATTAACTAGGGGCATAACAGTTGAGTACTGTGAAACCGAAGAAGAGTTGCTACGCAAGGTCTTTGAAGTTCTAAACGATTACCCCTTCATTCTAACCTTTAACGGCGATGACTTTGATCTGCGCTATCTTGCTCATCGCGCCTACAACTTGGGATCACAAAGAAAAGAGATCCCCATAGATATCAGCAAACGCGTGTGTATGATTCGTTATGGTATACATGTGGATCTCTACAAGTTTTTCTTCAACCGCTCAGTACAGATTTATGCTTATGGCGGTAAATACAAAGACGTCAGCCTAGACGACGTCGGCACTGCCTTAATTGGCACCCAAAAAATTCATCTCGACAAAAATTTTGGCGATCTCAACTATAGTGAGCTTGCAGCGTATTGTTTACGGGACAGTGAAATCACCTACAAACTCACAAGCCACGACAATGACTCAGCAATGAAGCTGATCTTGGTGTTAGCCCGAATCGCAAGCATGCCCATCGAAGACGTCAGCCGCCAAGGAGTTAGCCGCTGGATACGCAACTTTTTGCAACGCGAACACCGCAACCGCGGCATGCTCATCCCAAACGCAGAAGACATCCTCACCAAAAAAGGCAAAACCAGCACCACCGCAGTCATCAAAGGCAAAAAATACAAAGGCGCCATAGTCGTCGAACCCACCCCAGGGGTTCACTTCAATGTTGCTGTGATGGACTTTCCCAGCCTATACCCCTCAATCATCAAAGTCTGGAACCTAGGCTACCAATCCATCTGCTGCAACCACCCCAACTGCCGCACACGCACCATCCCCGACACCCAACACTGGGTATGTACCGAAAAAAGAGCCCTAGAAAGCCTCCTAATTGGCTCTTTACGTGACCTACGAGTAAACTGGTACAAAAACCGAGCCAAAGACAAAACCCTGCCCCCGGAATTGCGCAGCTGGTATGGCATCGCCCAAGGAGCACTCAAAGTCATCTTAAACGCCAGCTATGGCGTATTTGGAGCCGATAGCTTTGATCTCTACTGTCCCCCAGTCGCCGAAGCAACCGCAGCTATCGGACGCTACAGCATCACCCAAATACTCAACCACTGCCACACCGTTGGGATCCAGGTTCTCTACGGCGACACCGACAGCTTATTTCTCAAAAACCCTACAAAAGAACAAATCGATGAAGTCATGCGCTACACCGAACAAGAATTAGGCATGGGCATCGACGTAGACAAAACATATCGCTATGCCGTGTTTAGTTCTCGCAAAAAAAACTATTTAGGGGTACTCGAAAACGGCATGGTGGATGTCAAAGGCCTAACAGGCAAGAAAAAACACATCCCGTTGTTTATAAAAGACGCCTTTAACCAAATGAAAGAACGGCTCGCACAAGTCAAAACCCCCGAGGATTTCGAGAAAGCACGAAAAGACATCGCCGCCATCGTTCGAGAGCGCCATCAAACCCTCAAACGCAGAGAATGGAAAGACAACAGCGAACTTGCCTTCCATGTAGTTTTAGGCGACGACCTATCACACTACACCAAAACAACCCCCCAGCATGTAAAAGCCGCGCGTATTTTGCAGAAAAGCGGCAAAGACCTCCGAGCAGGCGATCTCATCAGTTTTGTTAAAGTTATCAAGTCCTCATCTGTTCGCCAGGGAAGCGAAGATAATTCAGGCGTAAAACCCGTCGAACTAGCAAGCCGCAACGAAGTAGACACAGAGAAATACATCGCCTACCTCCAATCCACCTTTGACCAAGTCCTAGACGCGCTAGGCCTAAATTATGAAGAAATCATCGGATTAACCAGACTGGCAAGCTTCTTAGGTGCTTAGCTAACTTTTGAGTGGGTAAATTCGAATTGTGACTATTTGGGTTAGTCACATATCCATAAAAATAACAACACACTCTCCAAAAGTTGGTATAAACCGGCTAATTCTATAGTGATGATCTATGAGTAAAAAAGTAGTAGGTAAAAAAGCGCCGCCCTATTTCTACGATGGGCCGCCACCCGAAAAAGAAGACCGACTCTATGAGACCGATGATATCTACAATGCAGATGAACGTAACGAGATGCTTGATGACGATGAAATAACAGCAGCCGAAGAAGGCTTTATGCGTGGACGCCAAGAAGAACCACCCAGCAAAAAACAAACCCTCAGAAACGCTATTAGCCACACTGATGAAACCGCAGATGAATTAGCTAAAGAAGACGCCGAGGACGACTAACACGCCAATAATAAGAAATTGTGTTCTTCACATCAATACATAGTAGTTAACATAGCGAGCGTATTTTATTTTATGATTAATGAGTAGTTAGGTATATTTTCTAAGGTATTGTTTTGATGCTTTGTTGTTTTCTTTTTGCTTTTTCCAATTTGTTCTTGTTCTTTTTTATTTTTGATCAGTATTGTACGTGAGGTGGGTAAAATAGAGTACATGTTTTAGTTCAGGGCAGGTTTGTAACTTTTTAATTTTGTTATGTTGCTATTTCTGGGCAGGGTTAGGTGTAGTGCCTTTTGGATTTGGTGTGCAATTATCCAGCTTAGGGGTATGGTGTATAGTGCTAGTGTTGCGTTGAATAGAGCTGATAGGGGTAGAAAGGCGTTTGTGAGGACTGGGTTTAATCCAAAGCCTATTGGAGGTGGTTGGGGTAGTGCGAAGTAGTGTATTATTGTCATAAATGTTGTACGGGTTAAGATGCCTATTGTTGTTGCGGCTGTGAGCCATTTGATACTGGCAAGGAGGCTGGTTTGGGGGTTTTTGTGGGCGTGTACTTTTTTGCCGATGACTATTGTTGCATATATGCCGGCTTGCATGGATAGGCAAGCGAGCATATTGTAGAGTGGTCCGGTTGGGAGTGCTCCGGGAAAGAGAATAAAGAGGACACTTGTGTTTAGCAGGCATACGGCTATGCCAGATATGGGGCTGATTATTAGAAGGGCTATGACTATTGGGATTTCCCATATTTGGTAGAAGAGTCCGGGGTCAAATGGTGCTGGGACTGAGAGATGGGTTATGGCAGGGTTTAGGGTAATTGCTATGGCGGCAAAGACTATGGTTAGGGTAAGTTTTTTGGTGTCCAAGGTGTTTCAAGATTCAACATTCATGTTACTTATTTAAGAGTAATTACCCAAAAAAGCGTACGCATATTTGGGTATGGTTGAACAAACCAAACAGCAAAAGAGAGGACAAACAGTGCAGGAACAAGTGCCGCCACTATACCGCAAGAGAATAAACAAAGCAGAACATCAGCTATTTTGCCAAGACATCAACAAAAAAACTACGCTCGTGAGAGTTAAGGGCAGAGTTTGACAGCTTAGGGGGTTTCTAGCGCATAAGGCTTATATCTTCAGAGCCGGTTTTTTTGGCTGAGGGTAAGCTATGCATAAGAAACTCTTGATTCCGGGTCCTACAGAAGTTAGTAAGGAAATACTTCAAGAACAAACCCAATATTTAATTGGTCATAGAGAAAAAGCGTTCTCAGACCTATACGGCGGAATAACCGACAAACTCTCCAAGTTCTTTGAACTGCCGGCTGAGTATAAGCCGACAGTTACCACAGGGTCAGGATCGCTTTGGTTTGATATATTGGGCCGAAGTGTTGCTAAAGAGAAAGCTCTTGCATGTGTCAACGGAGCCTTCTCAGAGCGTTGTGCACAAACGCTGGCGGCGTGTGGTAAACAAACAGATGTTTTCAAAGTTGAGATGGGGCAAGCCATCAAACCAGAGGATGTTTTAGAAAAGCTTGCCGCAGACAAATATGATACGCTAACGGTATGTCACAATGAAACCAGTACAGGTGTGCGTAGTCCCATTGCGGAGATTGGTAAGCGTGCTAGGGAAGAGTTTCCAGAGGTCATTTTTGCGGTGGATGCAGTTTCATCTATGGCAGGGGACAAAACTTTGCCACAAGATTTCAACTGTGACATCGTATTTGGGTCTACCCAGAAATGTTTTGCACTACCCCCGGGTTTAGCAGTTGGCTTGGTTAGTGATCGGGCCATAGAACGTGCTAAAGCGGTGCCAAACCGAGGGGCCTACACCGATTTAGTGGATATTTTTGAGTTTGAAAAGAAGCACCAAACACCTTTCACACCCAATGTATCACTGCTCTATGCACTAAACAAACGCCTAGATCTGCTTCTTGAGGAGACCTATGATAGGGTTTGTGCTCGTCATCAAGATATGGCAAACTATACCCAGACATGGGCTAAGAAGCATTTCAGTATGTTCCCCGAAGCGGGATATGAATCCATAACGGTGAGTTGCATAAACAGCGACGGCAGAGATGTTAAAGCCCTAAACCAGAAACTAGGCGAGCGGGGTTATCTTATAAGTGCTGGCTATGGCAAATTAGCGGATAAAACCTTCCGAATCGGCCACATGGGCGAGTGGAATCTGCAGGGTATAGAAGAGGTCTTGGCACTAATCGATGAAATATGGGAATTATAGAGCTACAAGATCCTTGTCAGCGATAAAATCGCTGATAAAGGAGATTTAGCATCGGGCAAGCATACAAATAACCCACAACATTATAAATGTGCTAGAAAAACTAACCTCAGAAAGTGACGTCTCTTGGTTGACATTCGACCCTTTAGAGCTCTAACCTATACACCAAAAGCAGGCAACCCCGCAGATCTTATAACTCAACCTTACGATAAAATCGACACTGCTCAACAGAGAGCCTACTATGCACTCTCACCTTACAATTTCTGTCGGCTTATCTTACCCTTAGAAGAAAACAAATACGAAATCGCTCAACAGCGAGTCAGTCAATGGTTAGAGGAGCAAGTTCTGAGCAAAGAAGAGCAACCAGCGATTTTTGTTAGCCGACAAAAATTCCACCTAGACGGCAAACAGTATAGTCGGATTGGCATAATCGCGGCTTTGAGGCTCTATCCGTATAGTGAAAATATGGTTTATCCTCATGAAGCTACCTACAAGGCACCTAAGGCCGATCGGTTAAATATGTTGCGCAATGTACAGAAAGACTTAGAGCCAGTTTTTCTTATGTATCAAGATCCACAAGCCCAGACTATTCACTTTATGGATGAGGCAACAAAAACGGAGCCTATTGTAGAGGTTACGGATGCTTTGGGTGTGGAGCACACGATTTGGAAGGTTTCAGATCCACAAAAAATTCAGCATCTTCAAGCTATCTTTGAGCAAAAAAGCATGGTGATAAATGATGGTCATCATCGTTATGAGAGCGCTATAGCGTATCGAGATGAAATGCGTGCTAGGGGCAACTGGACTGAGGAAGATGCGTTTAATTTTTATATGTGCTATATGGTGCCTGTTCAGGAGGAGGGCGTGATTGTTTTGCCCACGCATAGGCTACTAAAGAATTATAAGCTGACTCCTGAGGTGTTAGAGGGGTTTAGTTGTTTCTTTGGGATAGAGGAAATCGAGCCTACGGCAAAGGCTATTGAGGCGTTTTTGGGTAGTCGTGTTGGGGAGCATGCGTTTTGTGTTTATGATGGCAAGAAAGCCTGTGGGTTAACGCTTAAGCATGATAGCACCGTTTATGAGTTTATTGAGGCGTATGTTTCTAGGGAAACCAAGGTTTTTGATGTTATTATTCTTCGGGATATCGTTTTTAGGCAGGTTTTAAAAACGGGTCAGTTAGATCTTGATGATACCATACTCTATGAGCGCTGGACTAAGGATGCGCTTGCAAGAGTAGATAGTGGGGAGGCATCAATGGCTTTTTTGGTTAATCCAATTCCGGCGAAGACTGTGGCTGAGATTGCGGTGCAGCATGAGCTTTTGCCTGAAAAAAGTACTGATTTCTACCCTAAGCTTGTCTCGGGGTTGGTGCTTATGGATATTTCTGTTGGAGAAAAACTGTAAGCAGTATATCCGAGTTTAGTTAGCATATATGTTGGCATCTATATGCCAATGCCATATACGAAAATATGATAGGGCAGGTGATTGATGTACAATATTTTTTTATTTGCATATTGTTTTGGGCGGCATGGTTTGTGGCAGGTTGTATTGGCCCTAAATACTTAGAGTAACAAGGATCTGAATTATTTTTCACAATCCACCACGCAAAGCGTACACATCTTCAATTAATTTGTTTTTAGTTGTAATATCGTGTTTTTGCCATATTATGCGGCATACTTCAGGTATATCGTGAGATTATCTGTTGTAGATAGTAATATTGTCCACTCAGTCAGCGCTGTTTGAGACGCTATCTATATAAAACGGATTTTGTCCGATTGTATTTTATAATTGAGGAGAAAACATGACACATCGCAACACACCCCAACTATTTATTAAGATACATAACTTAACAGTAATAAAAATGAGGCAAAACAAATGACACACGAAGAAACCCCACATACACCAATCGCAAAATACACCGCAGAACTCATCGGCACCATGATTCTAGTAATCATGGGCTGCGGTAGCGCAGTCATCGCAGGCAGCACCATAGGCAACCTAGGCGTAGCATTCGCATTTGGTCTCTCCGTCATAGCAATGGCATACGCCTTTGGCCGCATCAGCGGATGCCACATCAACCCAGCCATCACCATCTCCATGTTTGTCGCAGGCAAAATCGACGCACGCGACACCGCATTCTACATCGCATTCCAAAGCATAGGCGCAACCATAGGTGCAGGCATACTCTATATAATCGCATCCGGCAACCCAGGCTACAACATCGCATACAATGGCCTAGGACAAAACTCCTTTTCCACATCAAACAACGGCTTTGGCCTAGTTCCAGCCCTAATTGCAGAAATCGTACTAACATTCATCTTCGTCTTAGCCGTACACGGCGCAACACATGAAAAATCACCCAAAGGCTTTGCAGGCATAGCCATCGGCTTAACACTGACCCTTGTCCACCTAGTCGGCATACCCCTCACCGGAACATCAGTAAACCCTGCAAGAAGCTTAGGACCAGCACTCATAACGGCCATCTTTGACAGCACCACCGCACTGAGCCAACTCTGGGTATTCTGGGTAGCACCCATCATCGGCGGCATCCTAGCAGCCCTCGTCTGGAAAATCTTCAAAAAATAAACAACTAACACCCTCTTCTTTTTTTAACTCCTAAACAACACACAAAACCAACCAACCCCCTCACAAAAGTTATTACCACACCACAAAACTTTATCCAACAATCAGGATAAAATCTAAAATAGGGTACTAAAGCACAACAAAGTTAAAGTAAAAAATGGTTATTTGACGAATTTTGTGGGCTGACGCTTAAAACGTTTCTTACAGACCAAACTGCAGAAATGATAGGTATCGCCCTCATAAGATATCTTAAACTTTGCAGTATTCTCGTCGAGAACTGCACCGCAAACGGGATCACGCATTGACATCAGGTGTCTTAAAGCCTCAACAACTGAAGCTACTTGCCCCCTATTATGGCTAGCGGTAAACCAAGTTTAAAAACACCGACAGTAAAACAAGTTTTAAACAGACACATAAAACAAACTAATAAAAAACAAAACACAACCTAAGAAAAAACAAACACCCCCAAACAAACCACCCACATAACCATGAAAAACTGCCAGCCTAAAAAAATTACAACTACACAGAGTTTAGTTTCTGATCAAACAAATAATGACAACAATAAAGCACAAAGACATGCGTGTTAATACGCAAATCAAATATTGAGGGTACAACAATCTACCTATAACTAACAGAGCGAACTTGAATAAAGAAACGCTTAACTGTAGAACTATCAATAAATGAGGTTGAGAGGAAAAAGTATGCCGTTCAATCTATTCCGCAAAAAAAAATCCGAAGACAAACCGCTTTCCACAGCTCCCCAAGATGAAACCCAGTCGCCAGAATACACCACTCAACCCCAAGAAACCACAGAGATGCCCAACACTCAAACCACCACCAACTACGAAGAAGAAGAGGAAAACGCACCATTTGAACAATCAAACAGACAAGAAACCCTCTCAACGCCTCAAGAACCAGAAGAACCCGAGCTACCTGCTCAAATAACAAACGTCATAGTAGATAACAATAACCCCAGCGAACCCCAAGAAACAGAGCCCGCCCCATTTGTGCAAGAAGAAAATTTTGATACACCCATAGAAGACACACAAAAGTCACAAGAACCCGAAGAGGCACTGCCTGCCCAAGAAGACCAACCACAAGAGCCCCCTGTTGCGGAGGCTCCAATTGTTGAACCGACTGCTGAGAAGCCAGAAGTTCTAGCTCCAGTAGAAGCACCAAGTAAGGCCTATCTAAAGGCTATGCCGCTAAAGGATCTCTCAGATACCGAAAAAGTCAAAGCAGAAGTCAGTGAAGGAAATATAATTATTTTACGTGTTACACCTCTGGCCGGCAAAAATATAGAAGATGTAAAAAAAGCCGTAAATGATCTTTTTGAGTTTGCAGAAACCAGCGGCGGAGACATTGCACGCCTAGGGGAAGAACGAGTAGTTGTTTGCCCTAAAAATATTAGAATTTGGCGGGAGAAAACTCCTGCGCCAGTTGGCAGTAGCAATGAACCACTGCCCACAGTAGCCTAAGATGTCTAAGGGTAGTCTAAAAATATTAGAAGGGGCGGGAGAAAACTCCTGCGCCAGTTGGCAGTAGCAATGAACCACACTATAGAAGTCTAAAGGTTTCTAACGGTGCGGGAACCACTGTGTTTATGCCTGCTTTATTGTCCAGAAAACCGGCAAAGTTTATGGTTTTTTGTTTTTCGCCGTGAACAACAAAGATACGTTCAGGTTTAGGTGAGAGATGTGTGAGGTAGTTGACTAGCTGTCGGCGGTCGCTGTGACCTGAGAAGCCCTCTATGGTGTTTACGCCCATCTTGACGCTTAGGGCAACCATTTTGCCTTCGTTGTCCATCATGGTAACCTCACCTATGCCTTTCTGTACGCGTCGGCCCATGGTTCCTTCGATCTGGTAGCTGACAAAGATGATCGAGTTGCGCTCATCTGAGGCCCAGGTCTTGAAGTACTCAATGACTGGACCACCTTCGAGCATACCGCTTGTTGCCAAGACGATGCATGGGTCGCCGTCCATTATGCTTGAGCGTTGGCGGGGGTGATCAACAATGGTAAAGTAGTCGGATTGGAAGGGATTGACTTCTTCGTGAAGGATGCTGTGGCGAACTTCTCGGCCCAAATACTCGGGATAGGCTGTGTGGATGGCTGTGGCTTCGCTTATCATACCCTCGATAAATACAGGTGCTTCTTTCATCATACCACGTTTCATATAGCCATCAATGACTAGCATGATTTCTTGTGCGCGTCCGACCGCAGGGACTGGTATGAGGACTTTGCCTTTGCGTTCAAGGGTTTGATTAATGACTTTGGTTATAGCTTCTTCTGCTTCAACTCTGGAAGGTACAATGTCATCGGGTCCGCTGTAGGTAGATTCGGTTATGACGGTTTCGATGCGTGGGAATTCTGTTGCGGCAGCTTCTAGGAGCATGGTGCGTCCGAATTTGTAGTCTCCGGTGTAGACGATGTTGTGTAAACCTTCGCCTATGTGGAGGTGTACCATGGCGCCGCCTAGAATGTGGCCGCTGTTATGAAGAGTTAGTCGGATATCAGGTGCGATGTCGGTAACGACGCCAAATCTTAGGGGGATAGTATGTAGGACGCATTCGCGGACGTCTTTTTGGTCGTAGAGTTGGGCGACGCCTTGTTTGTTGGCGACATCGAGGTAGTCGAGTTGGAGCATGGTCATCAGATTGGAGGTTGGGGCAGAACAGTAGACGGGCCCGTCATAGCCGTATTTGTAGAGAAACGGAACTAGACCGCAGTGGTCGAGGTGGGCGTGGCTGATGACTACCGCGTCAAGGGAGTCCATTTGGAATTCGGGGGAGTCAAATCTTGGGAAGGATTCAAAGGGACGGTTACTGCCGGGGTGAATGCCGCAGTCTAGAAGTACGCTACTTTCGCGGGTTTTTAGCAGAAAGCATGATCGTCCGACTTCTTGGGCACCGCCCAATACTGTGAGGCGTATGTCTCCTACGTCGTAGGTTTTGGGTCGGAAAATGCGTTCGCCCACGGTGCGCAGGATGCGTTCGCGTTCTTTACTCTCCGAGTGGAGGTAGTGACGCATATGGGTAACGATTTTGGATTTAATGGGAGGACTGCGTAGTATGTGGGGGCGCCATTTGGTTTTTTTTATGATTTCTTGGAGAACGGCGCCGTTTCGGCCGATAACTAGGCCGGGTTTTTTGGTTTCGATTATGATTTCGCCGAGGCTGGGGTCAAAGTTTATGTCGGTTATTTCAGCTTCGGGTGCGATGAGTTCGCGGGTTATTTTTTCGGCTTCTACCTCGGGTATGCGAACAGAGGGGTCTGGCCGTATGACGATTCTTTTGCGGATGACGCCGACGATTTCAGCTACGATGCTGCTTTGGTCGACTAAAATTTCGGGGCGTTTAGTGTAGACCGCGAGCATAGGACCTTCGTATTCTATACGGGTAACTTCTGCTTCGCGGGGAACTTTTTGAAGGATGTATTGGCTTATTTCGATTTTGTCTTTTTCTTTTTCTTGGGTTCGTGCCACAGTTTTAACTTCCTGCATGCAACAGTTTAGCTTTCTCTTCGGTGGTTAACTCTGTATAACCGTGTTGGTTGATAACTATGATGTTGTAGTTGTTGCCTGAGGCTACGTCGCGTTTCATAGCGGCGTTAACAGCTCGAGCGATAATTGGCAGAGTTTCAGCTATGGTGCTGTTTTCTTTGAATTTGTCTTCCAATACACCAAGTGCAACAGGTGAGCCGCTACCGGTGGATATCATTTTTTCCTCATGTAGGCTACCATAGGGGTCTAAGTTGAAGACATGGGAGCCGGTATCGTCAATGCCGCCAACAAGAACTTGAGTTGAGAGGGGGATGTAGCGTGCGGAGAAGAGTAGATTGGCTACTAATCGTGCAGCTGAAGCCACAGGGATGGGGCGGTTCATGTTGATTTTGTATAGATGCGCATTAGCAGTTAGGATGTCTACTACGCGTTGGGCATCAGCAACTGTGCCAGCAATAGTCATGCCGATATGATCGTCGATTTTGTAGACTTTTTTGCCTGCCGTATGAGCAATATAGTAACCCATAGTTACACGGGTATCAGAGGCCAAGATCACCCCGTCTGTACAGACTACGCCTATAGTAGTTGTTCCCTTAAGGACTAATTCATTAGCTGGATTATTTTGTGACATAGTTTTGTGCTCCCTAAAACTCCGTTTTGCGGAATGCCATCCACTCAAGGAAGATGCACCATGTAATCTTTCTGTGAACCTAATTAATATTTCGCCAAAGAAAAACAGAGAAAGCTTTTGAGACCAGAGACCCTATCTGGGTTTTTTGCACCATCAGAACAACTAACCACCTTTTTAGAATCGCGCTATCCTAAATGTTTTTAAGATGCCCAATCTTTGAGTCAGCCAATTGGCGGGTGAGTGAAGTCTCCCATCCGTTCCGCCAATAAAAATAAAACCCGGATCAGGGAGGCAAATATAATTGAAGATACAAACTAAAGATTTAGCAGTAATAGCAGTATATGGTGCCCTCTATGTGGCGCTGGCCGTTTTTTTTGAGCCTATATCTTATGGAGCCATTCAAGTTCGCGTGGCTAATGTGATGCTTGCGTCAGTGCCGCTTTTGGGCATAGCAGGGGTTTTTGGACAGGCCATGGGCGTTTTTGTTGCCAATTTGTACTCACAACTTGGCCCTATCGACCTGCTGAACACTATACCATCTTTGGCTATGTCTTTCATAGTTTTCTATGTCTATAAACGCACAAAAAATGATTACACAGTCATTGGAACCTGCATTGCCTATTCGGTGGTCTTGGGAGTGACAGTTGGGTGGATGCTCAACTATGTGTGGAACGCACCATTGCTAGCCACGATGGCATATGTTATGCTGGGAAACATCATAGCAAGTGTAGCTCTTGGATGGCCGGTGTTTATGGTTCTTAAGCGAATTGGCGTGTTTGAACAATGGTTTAACAGAGGCGAAAAATATGCGTGATAGTAAAAAGTGTGTGGTTGTGTTAAGTGGGGGTTTGGATTCGGCGGTTGTTGCGTATTGGGCTAAAGCTCAGGGTTATCAAATCTATCCGTTGACCTTTAATTATGGTCAAATTGCACTCAAAGAAACTCTAGCCGCGCAAAAAATTGCGCAGGCGCTCAATACCACCACCAAAGTCATTGATCTCTCTGCGCTCAGAGATATCTATGGGGGTGCGTCGTCTTTGGTGAGCCGTGATATTCCCCTTACCTCAGAGTTTAGCGATTCTATCATCGTGCCTTTTCGTAATGCGATTTTTCTCTCTGCGGCTGTTGCATATGCTATAACGGTGGGTGCAGATCAGGTTTTCTATGGTGCGCAGGGTTCTGATGAGGCTTGTTATGCTGACTGCAGGCGTGAGTTCTATGAAGCTTTTGAGAAAGCCGCTCAACTGGGAACTGAGCGGAAAATTAGCATAGAGGCCCCTTTTAGTAATAAACTCAAATCTGAGGTCATAGAGGAAGGCCGCAAGTTAGGTGTTCCGTTTGAGTTTACGTGGTCATGCTATCTTGATGGGGCCATACATTGCGGCAAATGTGAAGCTTGCGTTAATCGCAGAAAAGCCTTCACCGCAACAGGTACCGCTGACCCTACAAAATACAGAACAAGCACAGAATAACAAGAATTAGCGCAAATATACTAAGTCAGTATAATACATCATAATTAGTACAATATACTATAGTAAGTACACCTATTTGCAAAAATATATTAACCCACATAGCAAATTAATACAGATATTGGAAATTTGGACAGAGCGGATTATTATAAATCGTCAGGTGATATGGTGAATTATGATGCCGCACTGTCCAAATTGCCGACTATAAAGACTCAATACTAACTAATAATTCTTTTGAAACCAACAACCAAACACACACGCAACCCAACAAAACACAATCAAACCAAAATAACCCACCAATAACAACACCAACAATCAAAACACCAACCACTGTCAGAAATAACCAAGATAACAACAACAATTCACCACAAATGATCCGGCACAAAAAAACAGACAAGCAGTCTACGGTTATATAAGAAGCGGACAAAGTAAATGTGATGAATACACAAAACTCCCCGCAGGTAGCAGTTATTGGCGCTGGACCTGCCGGTTCCTATACAGCACTCCAACTAGCAAAGCACGGCATAAAAACAGTAGTTTTTGAAGAACATCCCCAAATCGGGCAACCTGCTCACTGTGCCGGACATATCAGCATTCGAAGTCTCAAAACCTTGGGACTCTATCCCCTAGAGGGCATCGTTGAGAATACGTTTTGTGCAGCCAACTTTTATTCGCCACACGGCACCAAATTTACTTTACATCTCGACTGCCCAGTCACCGCAGCCCTAAACCGAACATACCTTGATCAATACATAGCAAAACAAGCCCAAAAAGCAGGCGCCGAGTTTATACTAAATTCTCGAGTACAAACACTGCTCATACAAAAAGGCACCGTAACCGGCCTCAAAGTAAAAACAAACAACACCGACACACACCTAAGTACACCCATTGTTATAGATGCGGAGGGAATTTCATCACGACTTCTGCGCCAAACCGGTCTAACACCGCTAAAACCCAGCGGCCTTGTCTATGCCATAGAAACCGAGATGGACAACATAGAAAACATAGAGAAACACGCAGTGGAGGTTTATTTTGGCAAAGGGTATGCACCAGGATTCTATGGCTGGGTTATTCCAAAGCCCGATGGCACCGCCAAAGTAGGTCTAGCCACAAACCAAGGCGACCCACGCAACTATCTCAAACGCCTCATGACCAAACACCCCGTGGCCTCAAAACAACTCTCAAAAGCCAAAATCCTAAACGCCAACTATCACGCAATTAGTTTGGGAGGCCCAATACCACAGGCCTGCAGCAACGGCTTTTTAGCAGTTGGAGATTGCGCATCACAAATAAAACCTACAACAGGCGGCGGAGTCATCTTTAGTTTAACCGCGGCCAAAGAAGCCGCAAACACAGCAAACCAAGCCCTAACTAGGGGTGATGTTTCTGTAAAAACGCTGATGAGCTATCAGAGGCGATGTACAGAGTTGTTTAGTTTTGATTTCAAAACAATGCTACAGCTGAGGCACTTTTTAGATTCACTCTCCGATGAAAAATTAGATGCGATGTTGCGAGTATGCAGTAAACTTGGCGTCGACAAAGCCCTGCGCGGTGTCACAGAAATCGACTACCAAGGCAAAATGCTACTAAACGTTGCAACAAAACCCGCCATGATAGCCGCACTCGCATACTTTGGACTACTATACCTCCACAACCACAGCTAACAGCATCAACTATTATTGTTGCTACCGTTGAACAACCTGCCGTCAAATTAGACAAAAGGCACCAGAGCTGTAGCCGAGGATGAATATATTTGGGTAAGCAGTTATATGAAGGCATAAGATCATATCAGGCAGATAAATGAAACATATATCGTGATGTTGATGACAGAAAAAGACCTGGGATATCGTCGCATCCAATGCACTGGCAGAGGTGCCTACATCATCAGCCTCCCCAAAGGCTGGGTTGAAGACATAAACTTGGAACGGGGCAGTGAAATAGCTTTCAACATTCAACCCGACAACACTCTCCTATTGACCCCGCGCAAAATCGCCGAAAAACAAGCCCAAAACACCACCATCAAACCCAAAGAATACAGTATAAACATCGATCAAAAAGAAGATATAAAATCTGCCCTTCGTATGACCCGAGCCCTCTACACCATAGGTGCCGACATCATCCACATCCGCTTCAAAAACCAAGAAAACACCCAAAAATACAAAACTGAAACCAAAAATTTTGTCCGCGACACCTTCCTAGGCGCAGAAATCATCGACGAAACCCCAAACCAAATCACCCTCCAGATCTTCATCAAACACACAGAGTTTGGCATAGAAAAAGCCGTCCGCCGCATGTCCATCGTGGCACTATCCGCCAACCGCAACGCCATAACCACCCTCACAGACCCCAACCCCTCACTATCAGAAAGCGTAATCCAAACCCGAAACGAAGTGAACCGACTCGGACTCTACATCATACGCCAACTCAAACACGGCATCGAACATAACCTCCACCGAGAACTCGGCCTCCAAACCCCCAAAGAGTTTTTACTCTACCGCATAGCCGTCAATGACATCGAAAACATTGCAGAAAACGCCCTCAACATCATCAACAACATAAACGCCTTCCAAAAACTCCTTGACAACCAAACCCTGTTCATAAAAGAGCCCGTAGACGAAGAAATCCATGAACCATTAACAAACTACTATGCACAAGCCCAACAACTCTATGAAGATGCAGTAAAAGCGATGTTTAAACGGGATTACAAAGATGCAGAGAAGCTTATCTCAAAACGAGAAACATTTGTGAATCTAGAAAAGGACCTGATGATGCTGATTTCAAGCAAAAAACTGGACCCCAATGTTTCAGCGATTCTGCGTCTAATCTTTGACAACGCTAAACGCATCATGGATTACGCTAGAAACCTATCTGAACTCACACTAAATCTCACTGCAGAAGAACTCTGCGCAACAGTGACATATAAGTAAACCATAAAAACATAAACCGAAATACCCAGTTTTTACAAGCAAAAATGATAAAATATCCATTCAGAGCTTGTGATTAAATTCAACCAAGTTAAGGTCACTCAGCTTTAGCGTATTCCATTATTTAAAGGTAAAAATCCGGAGAAAAACTAAATCACCAAGTTAACGGTTTATCGGTAGATTGATAGAAAAATAGTTAGGAAAATGAAAGTCATCTGCTCATTATACGCATTGTAATTTTTTATTCGCCGCCTCACGTACGTCAGTGTATTTGGAATTTTTTGCAATATCAGCTAACGCTTGTTGATCATCGATCTTTTCAACCGCCGCCAAACACACAATAGAATATTTAGCGTTTTTAGCAATATCAACCAACATT
>Ga0123354_10000115_pt1 | contig 59770 bp, 54 predicted proteins | sample TergutLab28metaG_2_FD_97872 | JGI IMG/M metagenome (GOLD analysis project Ga0123354, IMG submission 97872) | Labiotermes labralis P4 segment gut microbial communities from Petit-Saut dam, French Guiana - Lab288 P4 | ecosystem: Host-associated > Arthropoda: Insects > Digestive system > Gut ... | reverse complement strand
GCACGCACGCTCGCGGCGTTGTCGATCCTCGGCCGCAGCGCTGCTGCGACTGTCGTCCTCCGCCTTGCGAGCGCACGCCCCGGACGCGCCTCGCCTGCGCACGGACTTTCGCAACACGGCCTAACACATGTGGTGCTGGGCGGGTGTTGCGATGACGCTCCACTAGGGGTACCACCACGCCCGACGGTACGTTAGCCCCATGACAACCGTGTTCACGAAGATCATCGACGGACAGCTGCCCGGACGGTTCGTATGGGCCGACGAGCTGTGCGTGGCCTTCCTCACCATCGCTCCCCTGGCACCGGGCCACACGCTGGTGGTGACACGCGACGAGGTCGAACGGTTCACCGCCGCCGAGGACACGCTCTTGGCCCACCTGGCGACAGTCGCGGCGACCATCGGCCGCGCCCAAGAGCAAGCGTGGCCCAGCACGCGGGCGACAGTGCTGGTCGCCGGGTTCGAGGTGCCTCACCTGCACGTGCACGTCGTCCCGGCGCGTTCGGAGGCCGACCTGTCGTTCGCCAGGGCCGACCACAACCCGACCCCCGACGCCCTGGACGCCGCTGCGACCGCGTTGCGCGACGTGCTCACCGCCGAGGGGCACGCAGCACAGGTGCCCGTCGAGATGGGCTCAGCCGAGCTGTGAGGCCCGGCAGCCGGGGCGTGAGCCCGGCCAGCCCGGTTGTGACTCCGGCGCCATGGCGGTGACTGAGGTACGTTCGCGTCATGGACAAGCCCGGGAAGATCGACGAAGACGTCTACGAGGCTGAGCTGTTCCGCCTGCAGTCCGAGCTGGTCAAGATGCAGCGCTGGACCCAGGCGACCGGGGCGCGGGTCGTCGTGGTCTTCGAAGGCCGTGACGCGGCCGGCAAGGGCGGGGCGATCAAACGGATCACCCAATACCTGTCGCCACGCGTCGCGCGGATCGCCGCCCTGCCCGCCCCGACCGAACGCGAAATGGGCCAGTGGTATTTCCAGCGGTATGTCGCCCACCTGCCCGCCGCTGGGGAGATCGTGCTGTTCGACCGCTCCTGGTACAACCGGGCCGGCGTGGAAAAGGTGATGGGTTTCGTCACCCCTGCCGAGTACTCACGGTTCTTGCGCCAGACACCTTTGTTCGAGCAGATGCTCATCGACGACGGAATCTTGCTGCGCAAGTACTGGTTCTCGGTGTCTGACGCTGAACAGCTGCGCCGGTTCCGTTCTCGCCTCAAAGACCCGGTGCGGCAGTGGAAGCTGTCTCCCATGGACCTGGAGTCCATCGCTCGTTGGGAAGACTACTCACGTGCCAAAGACGAGATGATGGTCCACACCGACACTCCGGCCAGCCCGTGGTACGTCGTAGAGTCTGATGTCAAGAAGCACGCCCGGCTGAACATGATCGCGCACCTGCTGTCCACCGTGCCCTACACCGACATCCCGAACAGCAAGATCGTCCTGCCGAAACGTCCTCCCGTGTCCAAAGGGTACGTCCGGCCACCGCGCGACCTGTCCAACTACGTGCCTGACCACGTCACCGCGCTGCTCGGTGACCCCGAGCACGACACCTGAGCCGCCGGCCTGGCTACATGTCGAGGGCCAGGCGCAGGACGGGCCGCACCCCACCGGACGACGAGGAGACCTTGCCGCCGCTGATGACGATATTGCCTTCCCTGTCGACGTACGCAGGGTCGACGCCGGGTGAACGCAGCCACCACCACGACGCGTTGCCCCATGGGTCAACAGCACGCCGGGCGTCGGCCGAGCGCAGGAACCGGCCGACCTCGTCGATGCTCAGCAGCGAGATACAGCCGTTGACGGACTCCGTTTTTGTCCCGTACCGCTTGTTGTCCACCTGGGGCCAGGTCGTGTCTGGGATACGCACCCTGACATGCTCGGGAAGGGCGTCGAAGAAACGGCCGTTGAGCTCGCGGCGCAGCCACGGGCCTGGCTCGTCGCCCCACAGCGACGCCTCACGGTCGTCGTGCCACTGCGACCTGCCCTGCACGTACTCGGCCAGCAGCAGGGCCTGGGGGCGCCTGCCCTTGCCGGAGTCGACCTGGAGAACCCGCCAGGGAATACCGCCGATCGTCACCACGGCGCCGACCGCGCTGGCACCCTCGTCGGCCATCCACCACATCGTCTGCTCGTCATCCATCAACGAACCGTCGATGGCACGCCTGACGTGGTCGTCGATCACCTTCTGCGGCGTCTTGTCGTAGTACCACTCGTTGTGGCCGCGCAGCGCCAGGGTGGGTTCCTCAGGAGGCCCCGGGACCCACTCGATCTCTCCCGTGACGGCACGGAACTCGCCGGACGTGGTCGCCTCGACAGGCGCTTCCTCGTCGGTCCCGAGCCTGGACAGCTGCACGGTCTCGTCGTCGGCACGCCCCGCGGTGACTTTCACCGGCTGCACGTACCGCAGGTACTGGGCGAAACGCTGGGCGTCGAGCCGCAACGACTGTTCGGCCGCGAGCTCGCGTGCGTACGCCTTGAGCTGGACGGCACCGTCGGTGAACAACGGCACGTCGTTCTGCGCTCCGGGCGCGCCGACCAGCTGGCGCCACAGGTAGTCGATCCCGTCGGGCTGGCTCATCGCAGCCTTGTAGTCGTCGGGGTAGACGTGCTGGACCACCGTCGCCAACGTGGTGACACGCAGGTCGTAGTCCTGGGAACGCGTCGAGCCGTCACCCAGCTCACCTTGCGTGATCATGTGGTTCACCAGGAGCGCGTTGGCCAGACGGACGACGAAACGCAAAGTGAGCCCGTCGCGCTGCTCGTCGAGGACCGGACCGATAACACCGTGGACCTGGATCAGCTCGGCATCGACAAAACCAACCTCAGCGAGGATGTCCCGGGCGAAGTCTTTGACCTTCGCCTCGCCGAGCCGCGGCAGCGTGAACGGGAACTGGACGATCTTCTCCAGGTACCGTTCGGCGTACTCGGCTTTCGCCTCCTCGGCGGGGTCTGGCTCGTCGGAGCGCCACGCGGTGAACTCAGGGCTCTTGTCGATGACCGCACGGGCCACGACAGTCTCGTCCACAGCGATGACGAAGACGCACCGCGCCAGCGCCAAGAACAGCCGGATCTGCTCGAGCAGGTCCACGATCACCGAACCGGGACAACGGTCCACGTCGTCGATGAAGACGACCAGGGGCGGCCTGTCTGGTCCTTGCCCCTCTCTCTCCGAGGCGCTGATCAGCTGTTCGACGATGTCTTTGAGGTCTTTGCGCAGCTTGCTCTGCTCTTCGAGCACCCGGAACTGTTCTTTGTGCAGCTCACGCGAACGTTCCAGGGCCCCAGGGACGGGGGTCCGGCTCGCAGCGGCACGTTTGACCGAGTCCTCCAGGCGCTCGTCGTCGGGGTCGAGGTCGGGGGCAGCCAGACCCCACACGAGCGACTCGCCGAGCTCTTCGAGCCGGGTGTCTTCCTCCAGCACCCTGAGCCGTCGTTTCATCTTGAGCCAGAACGGCGCCAGAGGCCCCCTTTTCTCCTGGGCCCTGATCCGCTCGGCAAGCTCGGAGAGGATCTCTTCACGGGCGACGTTGAGCATCGCCACGACCGGAGCCGGGTGCCGCTGGTGCTCCCACAGGTCAAACCACACGGTCTGGAAACGGCCCGTCTCGTCGGCATCACCTGAGGCACGCACACGCCTGGCAGCCCGGCCCGCTCCCCCGCTCGGCATCTTGTCGGCACCGTGAAGGTCCGCCTGGACCCGCCGGAGGAACGACGTCTTTCCCGAACCGCCAGCACCGAACAGACCCACGGTGGACGGCGGCTCCGCCGTCGTCACGATCAGCTCGAAGGCTTTCCGGTAACTGTCGAGCTTGAGACAGTCGCTGTCGACCGCATTGGCCGTACGCATCTTGTATCGCGGCGCCGGGGCTCCCGTACCCACAGCGCTGGCGACTCGCCCGCGGTCCACTACCACCTCAAACCCCTTTCCCTGGGGCAAGCCCCAGGCGACTATTGCGGCCAGATCTCGCATGGAGCCTACTGACCACCTGTGCTCGCCGGAAGATCCCCGTAGGGATGACGGCCCTTCCGGTTTGGCCCAAGAACGTCGGCCCAACCCGTGGGTTCTTCCAACACTGCCGTTCCCGGTGACCGTCGAGACCGGGACAAACAGGGCCAAGACCGGGACCCGAACGCCGACAAGCCGCTGACCTGGTCCTTCGGTCACAACCCGGTGTGATGGTACCGCAGTTCGTCGTCCGGTTTGGCCAGTTTGTCCGAGACGATCTCGCCGTCGCGGCGCCGCACGGGCCCACGGTTGAGACCCAGCCATGCACCCGTCACTTCGCCGTCCCATCTCTGCCGCAGAACCCCCGGTCAGACCGTCGGTCGGCTCGGCAGCACCGTTCACAAGGATTCTGACGCGGTGCCTCAAAAGCCACAGTGATGGGACCGGACGAGATCATCACAGCGGCGTTTCGCCCTCGTCCGCGAACGACCAACCGTTCACAAGATGGCAGGCAGGTCGGCGAGGGTGTGGGCAACGACGACGCCAGCCTCGAAAATCTCGGCGTCGCGCAGCGGGACACGACGGATTCCAGGACGGTCCAGCCACACGGCCACCAGACCGGCTGTGCGGGCGCCGACAGCGTCGATGTAGAGCTCGTCGCCGACGTAGAGCGTGCGCGCTGGGTCGGTGCCGAGCAACCGGCACCCTTCGGCGAAGACACGCGGATCGGGTTTGCCCACACCGAGAGTGTCCACGCCGACAAGGACGGGCAGGTCTAACAGACCGCAGATGGCAAGCTTGCGCACCTGGTACCTCACCGTCGCGTTGGTCACCGTGCCGACCGGGAGACCAGCGTCGGCCAGACCTGCCAGGAACTGGCCGGCATCGGGGTGCGGGGTCCAGGCGACAGCCAGCGCCTCGTCGAACATGGTGTTCCACGCGACGTACTCGTCGCGGTCCATCTGCGGGCCACCGAACTCGGCGTGCAGGTCGTTGGCGCGGTCCATGCGTTGGGTGAGGTAATCCACCTCACCGTTGGTGAAACGCCGGTAGTGGCCGTTGGGGTCAGCACGCCACCGCACGACCAGCTGGGACTTGGCCGTCTCGTCCAGGTGCGGCAGGTACTGGCGGGCGACCACCAGCAAGGCGCTGGCGAACGCCGCGTGGGTGTCGACCAGGGTGTCGTCGATATCGAGCAGCACCCCGTCCAGCGGTGTGGTCGACCAACCGGTCACAGCGACGCCCGCAGAGCCGCGATCCGGGCCAGGACCGACGCTTTGCCGAGCAGCTCCATGGACTCGAACAGCGGCGGCGACACGCGCCGGCCTGTCACCGCGACCCGCAGCGGTGTGAACGCGAAGCGGGGTTTGATCCCCAGGTTCTCCACGAGTGCGGCGTTGAGGACGTCGTGCGTGTCGTTGTGCGCGAACGGTTGCGGCACCTCGGCCAAGACACGGGTGGCCTCGTCGAGCACGGTGGCGGCCTCGTCGCGCAGCGCTGCGCGGGCCGCCTCGTCGACGACCAGGTCGTCGTCGGCGACGAACAGGAAGCCGAGCATCCCCACAACCTCGCCCAGCAGCGTCATACGTTCTTGCACGAGGGTGGCACCAGCGTCGAGCCGGGCCTGCGTCGTCTCGTCCAGCTGGGCGTACGACGCGGCCCCCACCAGACCTGCGCCGTGCAGGTACGGCACGAGCCGGTCCCGAAAGTCGTCAGGTTCGAGCATCCGCAGGTGCGAGGCGTTGATCGCCTCGGCTTTCTTCAGGTCGAAACGCGCCGGGTTGGGGTTGACGTCGGCGACGTCGAACGCCTCCACCAGCTCGTCCAGCGTGAACACGTCACGGTCGGGGGCGATGGACCAGCCCAGCAACGCCAGGTAGTTCAGCAGCCCCTGCGGGACGAACCCGCGCTCGCGGTGCGTGAACAGGTTCGACTCCGGGTCGCGTTTGCTCAGCTTGCGGTTGCCCTCCCCCATGACGTACGGCAGGTGGCCGAACTGCGGCACCACGTCAGCCAGCCCCAGCTCGACCAGCGCCTGGTAGAGCACCACCTGCCGCGGCGTGGACGAGAGCAGGTCCTCGCCGCGCAGCACGTGGGTGATCTTCATGGCTGCGTCGTCGACGGGGTTGACCAAGGTGTACAGCGGGTCCCCGTTGCCGCGGACGATGACGTAGTCGGGCACCGACCCCGCCCGGAACGTCACCGGCCCACGCACCAGGTCGTGGAACGTCACATCGGTGTCGGGCATCCGCATCCGCAGCACCGGAGCGCGCCCGGCGTCCCGGTAGGCCGCTTTCTGCTCGTCGCTCAGGTCCCGGTCGAACCCGTCGTACCCCAGCTTGGGGTCGCGTCCGCCAGCCTTGTGCCGCGCCTCGATCTCTTCAGGGGTGGAGAACGACTCGTACGCGTAACCCCCGGCCACCAGCGTGGCCACGACCTCGGCGTAGAAATCCATCCGCTGCGACTGCCGGTACGGCGCGTAGGGGCCCCCTACCTCCACCCCTTCGTCCCAGTCCAGCCCCAGCCACCGCAGGGCGTCGAGCAGCTGCTCGTACGATTCTGCTGAGTCCCTGAGCGCGTCCGTGTCCTCGATCCTGAACACGAACGTCCCGCCAGTGTGCCGGGCGTACGCCCAGTTGAACAGGCATGTGCGGATCAACCCCACATGCGGGGTCCCCGTCGGAGAAGGGCAGAAGCGGACACGGACAGGCGCAGCGGTTGTGGGCACGCAACCACCCTACCGACTACGACGGCACCCCCTGGTTCGCCAGGGCGTCGGCGCGTTCGTTGCCGGGGTCGCCAGCGTGGCCTTTGACCCACACCCAGCGGACGGTGTGGCGGGCCAGCTCGGTGTTGAGCAGCTGCCAGAGGTCTTGGTTGGCGACAGGCGAACCTGAGGCGGTCTTCCAGCCCTTGCGTTGCCAGCCATCCATCCAGCGGGTCACACCTTTCATGACGTACGTGGAGTCGACGTGGGCCACGACCTGGCAAGGACGGTTGAGGGCACGCAAGGCTTCGATGACCGCGGTGAGCTCCATGCGGTTGTTCGTCGTGTCGCTCTCACCGCCGAAAAGCTCTTTGGTGTGCGTGCCAGCGTGCAGCAAGACGCCCCAGCCGCCGGGGCCGGGGTTGCCTTTGCACGCACCGTCGGTCCAGATGTCGACAGGCGGGCGTTCGTCGTCGCCGGTCATCGACGCAGCACCGGGTTGCGCAAGGTGCCGACACCTTCGACCTCGACCTCGACGACGTCGCGGTGCACCAACGGGCCCGTACCCGCCGGGGTGCCGGTGAGGATGACGTCCCCGGGCAGCAAGGTGAACGCCTCGGAGACGTACGAGACGAGGTACGGGATGTCGAAGACCATCTGGCTGGTGCTCCCGTGCTGGCGGCGCTCGCCGTTGACACGGACGGTCACCTCGAGGTCTTCGGCGTCCAGGCCCAAGACGATCCACGGGCCGAGCGGGCAGGACGTGTCGAACCCTTTGGCCCGTGCCCACTGGACCTCGGAGCGCTGCACGTCCCGGGCGGTGACGTCGTTGGAGCAGGTGTACCCGAACACGTGGGCCAGAGCGCCTTCTGGAGAGACGTCTTTGGTGACTTTGCCGATGACCACCGCGAGCTCGCCCTCGTGCTCGACCCGTTGCGACCACTCAGGCACGACGATGGGGTCGTCCGGCCCGATGACCGACGTGTTCGGCTTGAAGAACAGCAAAGGACGTTCGGGGACCTCGACCTGCATCTCTTCGGCGTGGGCCACGTAGTTGCGCGCGACCGCGACGACTTTGGACCGTGGGATCACCGGGGCGAGCAGACGCACCCCGTCGTCGTCGAGCCGTACCCGCTCCCCCGTGGGCTGCACCGGCATGTAGATGGGGTCACCGCTGATCACGACGAGCTCGGCGCCGTCGCCGTCTCCCTCGACCAACGCGTAACGAGGGTCCGAACCTTGGGTGAACCTGGCGACACGCACCGCCCCAGGTTACTGGAGGTCGCCTGTCACTGAAGCTTGCTGGGCAAACGACTCGGCGACGAGGTGGTGCACCAGCTCACGGGTCAGGTAAGGCTCCAGGCACGGCAGGTGGATCATGCCGACCGGGTAGTCGTCGGGCAGCGGCGGGTGGCCAGGACGAGCCAGGACCATGACGACAGCGTCGGCCAGCTGTTCAGGGTTGGACGGGACGTCTTCGTGGCACATGTCGGCAAGGATCTCGTCGACCAGGGCTTGGGCCATGCACGTCGCTGTCGGTTCGACACCCAGCACCTGCTCGTAGCCGCGCACCTCGGCGTGCTGGCGACGGATCTCGGCGAGCAGCTTGTGTCGCTCAGGTATCGGCAACCAGTCTGCCTCACCGAGCGCAGCACGGATCGTGTGCAGCTGGTTGAGCGCGTCGCGGTGGGCTGCGGCCGCCTGGACATAGTGGGCGACTGTCTCGTGCATCCGTGCCTCTGTTGGTGTTTCCTGTGGTGATCCGTCGCACAGCGTCGGTGGGACGAACCGTAGCAACCCGGACGGCTCCGCGGGAGCGTTATGCGCAACCAGTACGAAACGTGCCAGGATTCGTGCTGTGCCACCATCCCTGCCGCGGGGCTCACTGAGCGCCCGTCTGCCGTCCACCGCTGACCCTGACGCCCTCGTCGAGACGTTCGTCGACTGGGTCGCCGACCAGGGCCTACGGCTGTACCCGCACCAGGAAGAATCATTGTTGGCGCTGGTCACAGACGCGCACGTCATCGTGTCCACTCCTACCGGGTCAGGTAAGTCGCTGGTTGCGGTCGCCGCCCACGCCACCGCTCTCGCCCGGGGGCAGCGGTCGTACTACACAGCGCCGCTCAAAGCCTTGGTGTCGGAGAAGTTTTTCGCCCTTGTCGACGTGTTCGGCGCTGATGCCGTGGGGATGGTCACCGGCGACTCCGCAGTGAACCCCGACGCGCCTATCGTGTGCTGCACCGCCGAGATCCTGGCGAATATCGCCCTGCGCGACGGGGTGGACGCTGATGTCGGGCAGGTCGTCGCCGACGAGTTCCACTTCTACGCCGACCCACAACGCGGCTGGGCGTGGCAAGTCCCCCTGCTGGAGCTCACCCGCGCCCAGTTCGTGCTCATGTCCGCCACCCTCGGCAACGTGTCGTTCTTCACCGAAGACCTGGCGCGGCGCACCGGACGTGACGTCGCCGTGGTCGACGACGCTGTACGCCCGGTACCGCTGACCTACGCGTACTCGGTCGACCCGTTGACCGACACTCTCGCTGAGCTGGTCACCACCCGCCGCGCCCCGGTCTACGTCGTCCACTTCACGCAGAAGGACGCCGTCGAACGCGCCCAGGGCCTGGTCTCTGCGGCGCTGACCAGCCGCGAGGCCCGTGACGCTATCGCCGCTGAGCTCGGAGGGTTCCGTTTCGCCGGGGGGTTCGGCCAGGCCCTGTCCCGGTTGTTGCGCCACGGCGTCGGCGTGCACCACGCGGGGATGCTGCCCCGGTACCGCCGGGTCGTCGAACGGCTCACCCAGCGCGGTCTGCTGCCTGTGGTGTGCGGCACCGACACCCTCGGGGTGGGGATCAACGTGCCGATCCGCACCGTCGTGCTGACAAGCCTGGTCAAGTACGACGGGCAACGTTCGAGGCATCTCACCGCCCGCGAGTTCCACCAGATCGCCGGCCGGGCCGGACGCGCCGGTTTCGACACCGAAGGCGAAGTGCTGGTCATGGCACCCGAGCACGTCATCGACAACCGCAAAGCCTTGCTCAAAGCCGGTGACGACCCCAAGAAGCTGCGCAAAGTCGTGCGCAAACAGGCCCCGTCCGGCCAGGTGAACTGGACCGAAGCCACATTCGAACGTCTGCGCGACGCCCCGCCCGAACCTTTGACCAGCCATTTCCAGGTGAGCCACGCCATGGTGCTCAACGTGCTCGCACGTCAAGACCGCACCGGCGCCGACCCCATCGCCGCGATGCGCCACCTGCTTCTCGACAACCACGAACCACCTGCGTCCCAAGCCAAACTGGTGCGCCGCACCGTGGAGGTCTACCGGTCGTTACGCGCCTGTGGTGTCGTCGAACGCCCCTGGATCACTGACCCCGACGCGCCTCATGGCCGCCGCCTGGGTATCCGCCTCACTGCCCAGATCCCTGAGGAGTTCGCCCTCAACCAGGCCCTGTCCCCCTTCGCGTACGCCGCCTTGGACCTGGCGGACACCGCCGACCCCAGCTACGCGATGGACGTCGTCTCGATCATCGAGTCGACCCTGGACGACCCACGCCAGGTGCTCTCCGCCCAAGAATCACGTGCCAAAGGCGAAGCCGTCGCTGCCATGAAAGCCGAAGGAATGGAGTACGAGGAGCGTATGGACGCCCTCGCCGAGATCACCTACCCCCAACCCCTGGCCGAACCCATCACCGCCGCGTTCGCCTCGTACCGGCGCACCAACCCGTGGGTCGCCGACCTGCACCCGTCACCCAAATCAGTCGTCCGCGACATGGCCGAACGTGGTGCGACTTTCGGCGACTACGTCGCCGCGTACCAGCTGCAACGCACCGAAGGCGTCCTGCTGCGGTACCTGACCGACGCTTTCCGTGCCCTGCGCCAGGTGGTCCCCGCCGAACGCCGCACCGAAGACCTCGACGAGACCATCGACTGGCTCGGCGACGTCATCGCCCGCACCGACTCCTCCCTCCTCGAAGAATGGGAGCTGCTCGCCTCAGGTGCCGACGTGACCACAGTCATTCCTTCCGGCGACGACGCCCCACCAGTGAGCCCCCGGGCGATCCGCGCCCTCGTCCGCCAGGCACTGTTCCGCCGCGTCGAGCTCGCCGCCCGCCACGCCTACACCGACCTGGCCGCCCTGGCCGACACCGACCCCGACGGCGCCGGGTGGACCGCCGACCGCTGGGAACAAGCCCTCGACCCCTACTACGACGACCACACGCAGATCCTCACCGGCCCGCCCGCCCGCGGCCCTGCGTTGTTCCACGTCACCGAAGACTCGGCCACCCGCTGGCACGTCCGCCAGACCCTCGACGACCCCGACAACGACCACGACTGGCGCATAGAAGCCACCATCGACGTGGTCACCACAGCCTCCACCGGCACCGTATCCCTCCACATCACCACCGTCGCCCCCTGGTAACGGCACCGTCACGTCCGTCGGTGTCGGACCCCACACCAGCACATGGCCGTCGTCGATGACGTGCGTCATCCGCGCCCAGCACGAGGAAGTCGCCGGGTTCTCAACTGTCGCATCATCTGGGACAACTACCACCGACAGCAAGGTCGACCACGTCGAGCACCACAACCTCGACGTCGTGCTGTCCGTCGACAGGTCGCCTGAGGGCGTCTGGTTCCGCTGTGCCTGCTGGTGATGAACATGCTCGTCCAAGACCGCGCGTAAGTGCCGATGGACGGACTGTGGCGCGAGGGACGTTGCTTCGTCCCTCGCACCGACCTACCGGCTCGGAATCTGACATCTACATACGCGATGGTAGTATCGTGTATGTGGTCACTTCTGCTCCCGAGCTCTCGCCGTTGTTCCGGTCCGACTCCCAAGGTGCGATCCTCGCGTTGGTGCTGCTGAACCCTGACCAGGCGTTCACCGTCGCCGAGCTGGCACGCGGGACCGGCACGGCGTACGCCAGCACCCACCGGGAAGTCGAACGCCTGCTGCGCACACAGGTGGTGACCCAGACCCGGGTGGGCCTGCACCGCCAGGTCACCGCCAACCCCGACAGCCCTGCGGCAGCACCACTGCGCGAACTGGTCCTGATGAGCTACGGCCCCGCCGTGGTGGTCGCCCGCTCACTGCGCGGCATCGACGGTATCGACGAGGCGTACATCTACGGCTCGTGGGCCGCCCGTCGTGCAGGCGAACCAGGCAGCCCCCCGCGTGATATCGACGTCCTCGTCGTTGGCAACCCCTCCCGCTCCGAGCTGCACGACGCCGCCGACGACGCATCACGTATCCTGCGACGCGAGGTGAACCCGAGGGTCGTGACCACCGAGACCTGGCGCACCAGCCAGGACCCGTTCTTGGTCACGGTCCGCTCGAGCCCTTTGACCAAGCTCACGCTCCATGAGGGGGAACAATGACAGGTGAAGTGCACAGCGTCGTCCGCTGGGACCAAGGCAGGGCGGTTGTCGAAGAACTGCTCGCAGCGGGGCAGCTGACGCGGGTACAACCCAGCCGAGACCTGGCGACGCAGTACCTGAACACAGCCCGCACTCGTTTGGGTGTCGTGGAGCTCATCGAAGATGGCGACCCCGCAGGAGCCTTCATCCTCTCGTACGACGCCGCCCGCCTCGCCCTGGCGGCGGTACGCAGTGTTGCTCGACGTCGTGCTGGCGCAGACCGAACCGCCGAAACAACAGGAGTTCCGCGAGTTCTCCTGGATGCGCAGGCTCCGCAACGACACCCAGTACCCCTACATCGACCGCCCATCCGCCACCAGCGACGACCTTGCCCAGGCCGTCGTCGCCGCCAAAGCCATCGTCGACCGGGCAGAGCTCCTGGCGGCCCACATGCCCCCGTTCTGAGTCCTCCTTCTGCCCTTCGCGCTTCACCACCAGATGATCATGAGACAAGCACTCAGCTCGTCGGCTCTCGCCTGTGGGCAAAGATCAGTCGTCAGCCGAAGTCGACAGTCCAGTCGTCGTCAGTCGGTATTAACCGTCGTCAAAAGAGACAGTGTCTTCTGTGGACAACTTGCATCACCTATCGGTCGTCTCTCGAGTCCGCGACGGTGGGTACAGAATCTGCGTACAAGACACGACATCAAAGTGGATCTCCGTGTCCAAGAAAGTCGATCTGAACCGCCTTCGTATCCACATCGAACAACTTCGACGTTCAGGATCCAAAATTCAGCCAAAAAACTGGACGAACGCCTCCTGCAGCAGAAACACGGTAACCTTCGTCTTTGAGCTTTCCTCCGCTGTCGATGAAGACCGTCTTCTCGGCCTTTGAGCCAGAAGATCGCAACCACCACCAGGCACTTCGCCCATCCTCGTCCTGCGCCTCCCCTCGATTTCCGAACTCAAACGGTCTCGACCGAAGTTTTTTCCATACGATATTTCTTTCTCCGGACAAATATTTGATCGCTTCTTTCATGCCGAGGAGGAAAAATTGGTCGGTTGTGTGGTCACCACTGGGCGTACCCCAGGCCGGGTTGAGACCGTTGTGCACCGTCGTCGCCAAGACCCGAGAGAGCAACGGCTCTCCCAGGGATTGGCAGAACTCGTTGTTCAACCAACGGCGCAGGTCGCAATGTTCCCATGTGATGTCCTCATTGGTCTTGTGGTACGGGTGACGACCTATCACCGGGTCGGACAGAAGCAATGCCCTTCTCGCTCTGCCGTGCACGACGATATCGAGCACGCGCCAGTCGATACCGCTCAGCCGGACCGACGAGCCAGTCGACGAGGAAGTGCCAGCTATCTGGCGGCACACCTCAGCCACCTCTGCAGCGGTCGACGGTACACGTGTCTTGGCGTCGAAGATCTTCTCGGACCGACCCAATAATAATGTCGGACCAGATTTCTGCTCCCTCGGGGGGTAACCAAACAGCATCGGCCAGTTTGCGGGAAGAGTCTGCGCCGCCCAGGTCCTGTAGGCATCGATGATCCGCCGTGCGGTCATTGCGGAGGCTTCGTAGGACTTATCATACGCGTAGTCTTCATCGAAGAATTCGAGGTACTCCAAGGCGGTCTCGTACCAGTATTCATCTTCATCATCCAGCCCCAACGCTACCAGGTCGTCGCCGATGCCGGGGAGGTCAGAGAAATCCATGTCTGCGGTCGCCGCCAACGGACCCAGACATAAACCCTGTGCCGCCATAATTAGATACCGGAGGTGGTCTGTGATGGCATGGGGGTCGTCGCGTAAATCAGCGGTCGAGAACTCTAGGTCTTCGTGAGCGGCTAGCATTGATTTATTCCGCGCAAAGCCGACCCACTCCAGCCAGTACGGCGCGTCGTGTTTCCCGTCTCTGTGTACCATATACTCCGCGGCAAATTTAGCCATGACAACCGGATCGTCGATCAACGGGGAAAGCACGGCGTCCAAGGAATAGTCGTACCCAAAAAACCACATCGTTCCATCAATAATGAGTGGTTCAATGCCGCCGACATGTCCGATGCGACCGATCAGAGGTTCAGGAATCTGCATAGCGCCAGGTTATCACAGAGACCTTCAGGCTCATGTCACTCTTCAGTGGGTAACTCTGGACTGTTTGACGGCGTTGCTCGTCAGGATCGCCTTCAGACCAGCCATTGAAGACACAACCTGGGCCGAGGACCTGGCGCTGCGACGTCGTCGAAGCGTAACTGGGCGCCGCTTCGTCCCTCGCACCGATGTACCAGCCCCCAGAGCCCAATATCTACATACGCGATTCTGGTATCGCGTATCCGCGCCCGAGTTCTCGTTTTCAGTGGGTAGCTCTGGACCGTCGTGACTGAACAACGAGTACGGGTCGGTGCTGTACGGGCGGGTTCAGTGAGGTCAGACTCGAACAACAGGCCCGCGGTGAGGGTGACGTCACCAGCATCCTCACGACTATCCAGGACCCCGTTGTCTCAGGGGCTGGGTGTGATGGTTGGCAGCTGCCCGATGATACCCGTCATCCCCCACCACATGCCGGCGCCCGTGAGAGCCACGAGAGCGAACACCCCCAGTACCAAGGCAAACACCCCGTCAATGCCGAACCCCAGCAACTGCGGGGGAGACTGCGGGTTCCGCGGGTCGACCAGCACGGTGATCGGACGACCCTGTATCGGCCCGAGGAATCCGGTGCCCATGTGGTTGCGCAAGAAGTTCTTCGTCGTCCGCGCCCACCCGCCCGGGACCGGGTAGTCGAACGTCACCAGCACCCCCACGACGATCCACTGCACCTTGACAACCACTCCCTGCACCTTGACCCACCCACGCCGACGCCGGGCCCAGTGCACACCCAACGCCACAGCCACAGCAACCCCACCCCGCCGACGATTGCCGTGATGAGCACCGTCTCCTCCAGGTCAGTGTCAATTCGTCATGGTACCCGGGTCGGACCAGGCTCTATCGGGACGAACCAGGCGCCAGAGCTGGACACCCCTCGACAACCCAGGGACCCCTTGGGCCGCCAGCTCGACCACCGCGTCACGCTCACATGCGCGGCATAGACCCTACCTGACCAGGCAGGACATAGGAACCGTCCCCACTGTCTCTTGTCAGTGGAAGAAGTGGCGGGCTCCTGTCAAGTACATGGTGACGCCTGCGGCTTGGGCTGCGGCGACGACCTCGTCGTCGCGGATGGAGCCGCCGGGCTGGACGATGGCCTTCACCCCGGCGTCGATGAGGATCTGGGGGCCGTCGGGGAAGGGGAAGAAGGCGTCGGAGGCGGCGACGGCGCCTTGGGCGCGTTCGGTGTCGGCGAGGGTGTTGGCGCGTTCGACGGCCAGGCGGCACGAGTCGACGCGGTTGACCTGGCCCATGCCCACACCGACCGAGGCGCCGTCACGGGCCAGGAGGATGGCGTTGGACTTGGTCGCGCGGACAGCACGCCAGGCGAACAGCAGGTCGGCCAGGGTTGCCTCGTCGGCTGGCTCACCGGCGGCCAACCTCCAGGCTGACGGGTCGTCACCGGCGGCGTCGAGGTTGTCACGGTCCTGGACGAGCAGGCCGCCGGAGACCAGGCGGCGTTCGGTGCGGCTCGCGGTTGGCTCCACGACGAGCAGGCGCAGGTTCTTCTTCTTGGCGAGGATCTCCAGGGCCTGTGGTTCGTAGCCGGGGGCGACGACGACTTCGGTGAACACAGGCGCGACCTGTTCGGCCATTGCCACTGTGACCTGCTGGTTCGTCGCGATCACCCCACCGTAGGCGGACACGGGGTCGCACGCGTGGGCTTTGGCGTGGGCGTCGGCGACGTCGGTGCCCACGGCGACACCGCACGGGTTGGCGTGTTTGATGACCGCGACGGTCGGGGCGTCACCGTGGTCGTGGGCGGCACGCCACGCAGCGTCGGCGTCGGTGTAGTTGTTGAAGCTCATCTCTTTGCCGCCCAGCTGGCGTGCACCAGCCAGTCCACGCCCGGCCGCACCATCAGCGTCGAGGTAGACCGCGGCACGCTGGTGGGGGTTCTCGCCGTACCGCAAGACGGGTCCGCGGGTCCAGGTCGAGGCGACCACAGCGGGCGCACCGGACGCCACAGCGGTCTCGTCAGGGGCGTACACCTCGGCGAACCAGGTGGCGACGGCCGCGTCATACGCGGCAGTGTGGGCGAACGCCTGCGCGGCCAGCTCCCGGCGCTGCGCCAGGGTGAACCCGCCACCAGTGGCCGCGGCCACTGCCTCGTCGTAGCCACCCGGGTCGACGACGACCGCCACGCTCGGGTGGTTCTTGGCGGCGGCGCGCACCATGGACGGCCCGCCGATGTCGATGAGCTCGACGCACTCGTCCGGCCCGGCGCCTGAGGCGACCGTGGCGGTGAACGGGTACAGGTTGACCACGACAAGCTCGAACGGCGTCACACCCAGCTCGTCGAGCTGTGCCAGGTGCTCAGGCCGACGGGTGTCGGCGAGCAGCCCGGCGTGCACCCGTGGGTGCAACGTCTTGACCCGTCCGTCCAGGCACTCGGGGAACCCTGTGAGGTCTTCGACGCGGCACACCGGCACACCCGCGGCGGCGATGGTCGACGCGGTCGACCCGGTCGAGACGATCTCCACCCCAGCCTCACACAGGGCAGTGGCGAGCTCGACGACGCCGGTCTTGTCGTACACGCTGACCAGGGCCCGCCGAACAGGACGACGGGTCGACGGGTCGGCGGGGTCAGCAACAGCAGGCAGCTCGGGCAGCAGGTGGGACATCAGGTGCCTTCCAGGTCGGCGGGCGGGGTGCCCGCGCGGGCGGGACCCTGGCACCCAGGCGGGCGGCGCCGACAGGAACGTGCACGGCCGCTCCCCGGTGGTCGTCCACCCTCGCCAGTCACGGCCAGGGCCAGCCTAGCGGACCGTCAGCGCAAGGTGGCTCGTCGGCTGTTGACGACGTCGATCGCGACCCCGCCGGTGACCATACGGGCGACGGTGTCGACCAGCAGGTCACGTTCGACGGTCTTGATACGTTCGTGCAACGTGGCTTCGTCGTCGTCGGGTTCGACGCTCACGGCGACCTGGGAGAGGATCGGGCCGGTGTCCAGGCCCGCGTCGACCAGGTGCACGGTGCAGCCGGTGACCTTCACCCCGTGGGCCAGGGCGTCGCGCACACCGTGGGCGCCGGGGAAGGCGGGCAGCAACGACGGGTGGGTGTTGATGGAGCGTCCGGCCCACCGCTCGACGAACGGTGACCCGAGCACCCGCATGAACCCGGCGAGGACCACCAGGTCGGGGTTGAACACGTCGATAGCCGCTGCCACAGCCACGTTCCACGCGTCGCGGTCGTCGAAGTCCGCGAGAGCGACCACAGCCGTGGCCACCCCGGCGTCACGTGCCCGGTCCAGGGCTGCGGCAGTCGGCTGGTCGCTGATCACCCCGACGATCCGAGCGGGATAGCCGGGCTGTTCGTGGGCGGCGAGCAGCGCGGCCAGCGTCGTGCCTGCACCGGAGGCCAGCACGACGACCCGCCCGTTGCCGAGCATCGGTACGTCCGTCACGCCCCTGACCCTACCCGGGAGCAGAGCCTTGCCGAACCCGCTTCGGCACAAAGGGATGGTGTCCGGAAGCCGTGATGGAGCAGGCCCCGGACCGCTGGCTCGGTCAGACCATCCAGAACATGCTGGTCTTGATGTGGCGCTCCCAGAACAACTAGCGTCGGCGCACTGGTGGCAAAGAGGGCGGTGCACCGTGACCGGCGATACCGGTGTACCTCGGGCCGGCGTACTTCTCCAGCGCCGCAGCGGCGACTTCCACCGGGATGTCGGGCAGACTCTCCGGCAGCTGCACCCTGACGGGCAGCGGGAACACGTGGGTGTAGGGCTCAGGTTCGAAGGTGGTGCGCCGCCACCTAGCCAGGTCTCGTCGGCGCGGCAGACCGGGCACCGTCCCGGCGATCCGGATACGAGCGTGGTTCACGGTCCACACAGGTGGGGCAGACATCCACTGCGACACTGACTCTGTTGCGACAGCCTCACCCCGCCCAGCCAACCAGTCCTCCTTCGTTCCCAGCGTGAGGGAGCTTCCCGATGGCGTGAGAATATGGCCGCCGATACCGACGGCGGCGATCTCGTCCCAGCGTACAAAGTGCTTTTTGTAGGCGTGGTAGTCAATGCCTCGCGAACCGATGGAAAGGAACGCCGGACGCAGCGCCCGCGGGAGGATGTACCACGCGGCCGCCAGGAGTGCCAGGCCGACGACCGCAGCGACTCCGGCGCCGACCAGCACACCCACCTCAGCATCAGCCCCGCCCAGGAAAATCTTGACGAAGGCGAGGCCCGCACCGGCGGCGAGGAGCGCGCCGACAACAGCACAGCAGCCTCCGACGTTGAGGCTAAAGCGTCTGTCACCCTTTTCTATCAGGGGGAGCACCACAGGATCGGGCAGCATGTACCTGCTTCGCGCAGGTTCGCCCGGTGGCGCAGGCATATCTGGTGGCGGGTACGTCATACGTTATCCCATAGTCTTTCCTGTTGGGCGCCCTGATGGCAGCGAGGGCGGCGAGCCGTAGCCCGCCACACCGGTGTACCTCGGGCCGGCGTACTTCTCCAGCGCCGCAGCGGCGACTTCCACCGGGACGTCAGGCAGGGTCTCCGGCAGCTGTACCCGCAGGGGCAGCGGGAAGATGTGGGTGTAGGGCTCAGGTTCCAAGGTGGTGCGTCGCCACACAGCCAGGTCTCGCCGGTGCGGCAGACCGGGCACCGTCCCGGCGATCCGGATACGGGCGTGGTCCGCGGTCCACACCGGTGGTGCAGACATCCACTGCGACACTGACTCCGCTGCGGCAGCCTCACCCCGCCCAGCCAACCAGTCTTCCTTCGTTCCCAGCGTGAGGTCACTTCCCGAAGGTATGAGAATACGGCCGCCGATACCGACAGAAGCGATCTCGTCCCAGCGTATCAAAAGTTTCTTGTTGGCGTGGTAGTCGATTCCTTGCGAACCGATGGAAAGGAACAGCGGGCGGATGACCCGGGGAAGGACGTACCCCGCGAACGCCACGAGCGCCACGCCGCCGACCCCAGCGACTCCCGCACCGACCCGCTCACCCACCTCGAGGTCGGCCCTGCCCAGGAAAACCTGGACAAAGATGGCACCTGCGACGACGGCGAGGAACACACCGACAACGGCACAGCAGCCCCCAGCGATGAGGGCATAGTTTCTCATACCCTTTTCCATCAGGGGGAGCACCACAGGGTCGGGCAGCATATACCTGCTTCGAACAGGTTCGCCTGGTGGCGCAGGCACACCTGCTGGCGGGTACGACGGCCCAGCAGGTGGCACCCGCGCGGCATACGGGTCTTGGGGTTCCTGCTCCCACATACTGATCAGTATACGAACCGACCGAACCGAACCAAAAGGTCCAGGTCAGGGATGCGCGGCAACGACGGATGTGTCCCTCTCTCGCAGTCGCCCCACGAGGTCACAGCGGCTTGACACCCCGGTGGTGCAACCCCCACACCGCCGACTCGGACAGCGCCTCCCACGACGCTTCGATGAGGTTGGGCCCGACACCGACAGTGCTCCAGCTCACCTTTCCGTCGGTGGTCTCGATGAGCACCCGGGTGGTGGCGTCGGTGCCGTGCTGGGAGTCCAGAATCCGCACCTTGTAGTCGATGAGCTCGAACTCTTCGAGCTCGGGGTACACCTGCACCAAGGCTTTGCGCAGGGCATAGTCCAGAGCGTTGACCGGACCGTTGCCTTCCCCCGTGGACACGATCCGCTCTCCCCCGGCGGTGAGCTTGACGGTCGCCTCAGCCACCGCGGGGGTGCCGCGGCCACCAGGACGTTCGACGATCGTGCGCCACGACTCGACCGCGAAATACCGCGGACGCCCGCCGTTGGTCTCTTCCAGCAACAACAGCTCGAAGCTGGCGTCGGCGGCTTCGTAGGTGTAGCCGACGGCTTCGGCGTCTTTGACACGGTTGGTGATCCGGGCCAGGGCTTCGGGCTGGCCAGAAAGGTCGAAGCCCAACGCACGGCCTTTGAGCTCGATCGACGCCCGCCCGGCCATGTCGGAGACGAGCATGCGCATGTCGTTGCCGACGTTGGACGGGTCGGTGTGCTGGTACATGTCCGGGTCGACCCTGATCGCCGAGGCGTGCAGCCCCGCCTTGTGCGCGAACGCCGACGCCCCCACGTACGGCTGGCGCGCGAACGGGGAGATGTTGGTGATCTCGGAGATGGCGTGGGCGATACGGGTCATGTCCGCCAGCCCCCCGGTCGCCTCGGCGCTGGCCAGCGAAGGACGCGCCAGCTTCAGCTCCAGGTTCGCCACGACCGACAGCAGGTCGGCGTTCCCGGTGCGCTCGCCATACCCGTTGACCGTCCCCTGCACGTGCTGGCACCCGGCGTTGATCGCCGCCAGGGAGTTGGCCACCGCGCACCCAGAGTCGTTGTGCGCGTGCATACCCAGCAGGCTGTCACCGGTCTCGGCGCGGATCTCGGTGACGATCCGCGTCACCCAGTCCGGCAGCATCCCGCCGTTGGTGTCGCACAGCACCACGACCTCAGCCCCGGCCTCGTAGGCCGCCAGCACGCACGAGCGGGTGTACGCGGCGTCGAACCGGTACCCGTCGAAGAAGTGCTCGGCGTCCAAGAACACCCGCCGGCCCTGGTCGACCAGGTACCGCACCGTGTCGGTGATCATGGCGAGGTTTTCCTCGCCGGTGGTCTTCAACGCCCGTTCGACGTGCCGGATATCGGATTTGGCCACCAACGTCACCACGGGGGTCTCAGCGTCCAGCAACGCCTGCACCTGCGGGTCGTCGGCCGCGCGGGCCCCGGCTTTACGGGTCGCCCCGAACGCGCACAGCTCGGCGTTGCGCAGGTCCAGCTCTTTGGCTGCGAGCTTGAAGAACTCGGTGTCCTTGGGCACGGCCCCCGGCCAGCCACCTTCGATGTACCCGACGCCAAGCTCGTCGAGCAGCGGGGCAATCGCCATCTTGTCGGCCACCGACAGGTTGATGCCCTCTTGCTGCGCCCCGTCACGCAAAGTGGTGTCGTACACGTGGAACGTCGTGCTCATGTCTTCCTCACTAGAGTTGACCAACAAAAAGACCCCCCGGGGTGCGGAGGGTCTGCGCGTCGGACGGCTCGTCCGACGCGCTACACGATGATGATCGACTGGGTTGCGGGCATCACGCCGCACATCGTCGCACAACAGTCCCCCCCACGGCCAATCGGCTATGCGAGGCCGAGGTAGCCCAGGGTCTGGGGGCCAGCGATCCCGTCGACTGTGAGGCCACCGAGGCGTTGGACCTCGCGGACGACGGCTTCGGTCGCCGGGCCGAATATCCCGTCGACGACGAGCGCGGAGAACGTGGGGAACTGGTCGTTGAGCGTGACCTGGAGCATACGGACCGCTGTTCCGGTCGAACCGCGTCGCAAGATGCCCCACGTCGTGACCCCCGCACTCCACACGGTGACTCCGTTGAGGTCTTCGGCCCAGCCCACCAGCGGGTACGAACGCCCCCACGAGGCGATGGTCACGGTCTGGACCCTGTTCGTCGAGCTGTTCGTCGTGCGCATGAGCCCGCCGCCGAGCGCCAGGGCGACGTGGTTGGCACCCATGTACACCGGCACACCCCGCGGCACCGCAGCCGGGTCGGACGTGAAGTGGCGCCGTGCCGCACCCTGCCAGGCTGCCTTGGCCGTGGCGTACTGGGCGGGCACGTCGAACGCCGTCCGTACGAACTTCAGGCACATCCCCCCGTACCCCACCGTCACCGAGTTGGCCCAGGCGATAGCGTCCTCTGGGCTGCGTGTCATCCCTCGACCCCCTCGGTCGCCTCGTCGTCCTGGACATGCCCTGGCGCATCAGGCTCAGGAACCGCGTCAGGCTCCGGGTCCACCACGTCAACCACGCGTCCGCTCACAACCAACCCTCCTCGTGATCTCCCACCAGCACCCCAGCATACCGACAGCCGAGAACGTTGTGATTGTCCACACAGGTGTACCGGTGTCGCCGCGCAGGCGCTGAGATGGCACGGCGTACACCGCCGGGATCGACCGCTCGACCAAAACATAGCAAATTCTGCTATACTATGAGTATGGCGAGTCGGACGGCGCTGCTTCGCGAGGTGATGCTCAGCACGGGCACCACCCAGTCCGAGCTGTCCAGGATCAGCGGGGTGCACCAGCCGTCCATCAGCCAGTTTCTGTCCGGGAGGGCAGGGCTGAGCGACGACCAGCTGGACCGGTTGCTGTCGTGCATGGGCTTTCGCCTGGAGGTGGTGCGCCAGGCGGTGCCGCCCGACCTGAACCGTTCGGAACGACGTTCCTGGTTGCTGCACCGGCGCTTGTCAGGCCACCTGACCGCCGAGACTCTGCGCCACTGGCGCCCGGTGGTCGAGACCAACCTCGCCCGCCTGCGCGACCAGATCACCGGCGAGCCCCACACCACGAACCTGGACCGCTGGGCCGCTTTGATCGCCCAGGCTGACGTGCTGGGACTGCACCGGGTCATGACATGCCTCGACCGTGACTCGATCCAGATGCGCGAGGTGTCCCCGCTGGCCGGTTTGTTGCCCTCTGACGAACGCACCCAGGTCTTGGCAGGAGCCGCCTGATGCGGCGCGGCCAGCTGGAACACGCGATCCGCGCGGCCTGCCAGATCCTCGGTCACCCAGCAGTCATGGTCATCGGCTCACAGTCGATCCTGGTACGGGAGCCTCGTCCTCGATGACGTCGGTATCGTGGCGAGTCGGCAACACATGTCCTTCGAGCGGAACACCGGGACGGGCTGGGTCGATCAGACTGGTGAGATACTCCGCGGAGGGCTGGACGCGACCCGCCTCGCCTGCCGCGGACGCTAAGGAGTGATCATGCGACGTACGTCGACCCGTCTGCTCGTCCCGGTTGTCGCCGCCATGGCCCTGAGCCTCGCCGTCGGGTGCGACGACAGCACACCGGCTTCCACGACACCGGCATCGCCCACACAGGCTGACGAGCAACACCCTCGGCCGACGGCGACGGTGACCGCCTTGCCGGCCCTGACCGCCGCCCAGCTGACACAGCTGTGCCAGTCGCAGTTCGCCGTGGACCCCAACGGTTCGACGGTCGTCAACCACCGCGCTTGGGGCCCGACGACCGTCGTGGCGTGCGGACCGACCAGTACCAGCGCACCCGTCGACACTGCGGGAATACTCGCAGCAGACCTCAACGGCAAAGTCGTGTGGTCGCTGGCTCTCACCGACCTGTACTACGAGCTCAAGGTAGCCAACCCGGGCACCGACTCCAGCGGCAACGTCTTCGTCATGTACAACCCCGGCCGCTACGACGGGGTGATCGTCCTGCGCCCCACTCCCACCAGCATCGACGTGCTGGTCGGAACCGCCAGCGGCGAAGGCGACCCCGTCACTTCCCTGGACTTCTACAGCGCCTACCTGTCCATGGTCTCCGGCATGTACGAAGTCACCGTGCGCAAGAACGACTGCGACCCTGACTGCGCCGACGGCACACCGTCGTCGACGACCTACACCTGGAACGGCACCACCTACGTCGCCGGGTGAGCACTGGCGCCCCGGTGGTCGAGGCTCCTCACGGCAGGTGCTGACATGATCAGTGGATGCACCTTGAGATCTCCGCCGACGAGCGTGTTCGGTTGTGCGGCGACAGTCTCGCGGGGCTGTCGGTGGGCGACGCGCTGGGGGCGCAGTTTTTCGTACCGGGCAACGACCCTGCTTCTTTGGCCGACGGGACGGTGCCCGACGGTGTGTGGCCGTGGACGGACGACACTGACATGGCGTGCACTGTCGTGGCCGAGCTGGTCACCCACCAAAGGATCGACCAGGACCGCCTGGCGACCGCGTTCGCCCAACGGTGCGATCCGTACCGTGGGTACGGGGCTGGTGCGGTGGTGGTGCTGCACCAGATCCGCGACGGGGTGCCGTGGGCGCAGGCAACACGGTCAGCGTTCGCCGGCGGATCGTTCGGCAATGGCGCGGCGATGCGTGTGGCCCCCCTGGGCGCGTTCTTCGCTGGGGACCTTGACCAGGCGGCAACGCAGGCCATCGCATCGGCGGAGGTCACCCACGCCCACCCTGAGGGCATCGTCGGCGCTGTCGTCGTCGCTGTGGCCACAGCGTTCGTGGCCCAGGCCAGGAACGCCGGGACCTGCCCCACCCCAGAGCAAGTGGTCGCCTCAGCCAACCCGTACCTGGTGCCCGGTGCCCTGTCCCGAGGTGTCAGCACCGCGAGTGCGATGCTCACCGCCTCGGCCGAAGAGGCTGCCTGGACGCTAGGCAACGGCGCCCAGGTCTCAGCCCAAGACACCGTCCCGTTCGCCCTGTGGGTCGCCGCAACCCACCTGTCGAACTACCCCGCCGCAATCACCGCCTGCGTCGAAGCAGGCGGCGACGTCGACACCACCGCAGCGATCACCGGTGGCATCGTCGCAGCCTTCACCGGCATCGGCGACCACGATGCCACCGCAGGCGTCCCCCCCACCTGGCTCACCCACCGCGAGCCCCTCCCAGACCGCCCCCACCCCACCAGGTGAGGCCCCCAAGGCCACCCCGCCGATGACCGGCCAAGCCGGTCGAGCAAGAGGCCCGGGACCGTTGGCCCCGACGAGTGCGGAACCACACCCCCCGCAGTGGTGCACCAGCCCCCTCGGCTCACCAGCGAGACAGTGGGGACGGTTCCTCAGTCTTGCCAGCCGCGCCGTGGAACGGCGCCGCAGGCAAGACAGCAGGAACCGTCCCCACTGTCTCGCCCTTGCCACTCACCAGGCAAGACAACCGACCAGGGTCACCTCACCGATACCGATGGCCGGCGCCAGCCGGTCGAGCAGGGGGCCCGGGGCCGTTGGCACCGGCGGGTGCGGGGCTGGGCCCCGCACAGAATGACGAGAGCGACGCGGCTTGCCAGTGGCAAGCACACGTCGCTCTCGATCTCGTAGCGGGGGCAGGATTTGAACCTGCGACCTCTGGGTTATGAGCCCAGCGAGCTACCGAACTGCTCCACCCCGCGTCGGCTTGACCACTTTACTCTGGGAGTGCGGGGGGTGACAAACGCGCTGGTCATGTCCGGCTGGCCTGGGGTCTGGCCAGCCGGACCGGGGTTAGGGCCCTAGTCGGGTTTCGGCGTCCAGGGCGCGGGTGACGGCGTCGGTGAGGGCGGCCTGGGCCTCGCCGTAGGCGGCGAAGTCGCCTGCTGCCAGGGCCTTCTGGGAGTCGTCGATGGCCTTCTGGGCGTCTTGGAGGGCTTGGGCCAGGTCGGCTTTGGCGATGGCGACGGGGTCGGTGCCGTCGGGCGGGGTCTGGTCTTCAGGTGGGGTCTGGCCCTCGGGTGGGGTCTCGGTGGTGGTCGCTCCGGAGTCGCCGGCGAAGACCTGGTTGAGGGCTTCGTCGAGGGTGTCGGCGAAGCCGATCTTGCCGCCGAAGCTCACCAGCACTTTCTGCAGCTTCGGGAATGTCATCCCTGCGGCCGCGGCCTGCACGTACACCGGCTGGACGTAGAGCAGACCACCGCCGACCGGTAGCGTCAGCAGGTTGCCGCGCAGTGTGGTCGAGTCCCCTTGTTTGAGCAGGTTGAGGTATCTGGACACCTCAGCGTCCGCGACGAAGTTCGCCGACGCTTGCTGTGGGGCCGGGACGGTGGTGTTGGTGGGTAGTTTCAGCAGCCGGATCTGCCCGTACCCGCCGGATTTCTGCCCGGCGACGTTGCCGGCCTCGGCATCGACCGCCAGGTATCCGGTCAGCACTGGTCGGGCGTTGGTCCCGGCTGGCTGGAACGTGGACATCAGCGAGAACGACGCCTCGTCTTGGCAGGTTTTCGGGTTTTGGCCCTTGGCGCAGGGCATCTTCAAGGTCATGTAGTACGGCGGCTGGTCCACTGTCGTCTTAGACGGGTCTGCCGAGACTGACCAGAAGTCGTCACCTCGGTAGAACCGTTTGGGGTCGGTCTCGTGGTAGCGGCCCAACAGGGTGCGCTGCACTTTGAACAGGTTCTCTGGGTACCGCAGGTGGCTCATCAGCTGACCGGAGATCTTCGACATGGGTTTGACCGTGCCGGGGAAGATCGAGCTCCAGGCGCGCAGGATCGGGTCGTCGGGGTCCCAGGCGTACAGGTCGACGGACCCGTCGTAGGCGTCCACCGTTGCTTTGACGGAGTTGCGGATGTAGTTCACGGTCGTGGGCCGTAGCGCCGAGACGGTGGCCGAGCTTTCGGTCAACGAGTCTGTCGTGGCGTCGGCCAGCGACGCGGCTGCCGAGTAGGGGTACTGGTCGGTGGTGGTGTACCCGTCGACGATCCACTTGACCCGTCCGTCGACGACCGCTGGGTAGACCCGCCCGTCGAGGGTCAGGTACGGCGCGACTTTGGCGACGCGTTCTTTCGGGTCACGGTCGTACAAGATCTGCGACTGGGAGGTGACCCGGTCGGAGAACAAGATATCCCCGGAGCGGAACTTGATCGCGTACAGCAACTTGTTCCAGCCGTTGCCGATCGACGGTCCGGCCTTGACTTTCTCGGTGGGGAACCTGGTGTTGGCGGTCTTGGTGTCCCCCGACGAGTAGTCCAGCTCCCAGTTGCTTCCTTGTGGTCCGCCGACGATGGAGTACTCCGGCGACATCTGGCCGAAGTAGATCCGTGGTTCGTAGTCGCCCAGCGTGCCTGTCGAGGGGATGTTCGACTCGAAGAACAATGGTTCACCAGCGGTGGTGACGGTGTTGCCGTAGGCCGCGACCACCCCGAACCCGTGGGTGTACACGGTGACTTCGTTGACCCAGCTGCGCTGCGACGGCAACAACCCGCGCTGGTCTAGCTCGCGCACGGCGATGACGGTGTCGCGGCTGTCACCTTTGACGGTGTACCGGTCCACGGCGAGGGTGTCGGGGAACGAGTAGAAACCGCGGATCTGCTGCTGCTGTTTGAACGACGGGCTGACGATCGTCGGGTCCAGCAGACGGATCGACCCGGTGGTCTCGGTGTCTTCTCGCAGCTGCCCGGCTTCGACGGCGACTTTCGCGTCGTACGGTTGCACGGCGACCTTGTCGATTCCGTAGGCGACCCGGGTGGCGTTGATGTTGCGCAAGATGTAGTCGCTCTCGCGCTCCTGGGCGTTGGGCTGGACCTGGAACCGCTGGACGACCGCTGGGTAGATCCCCCCGACGACGATCGCGGCGATGAGCATCACCGCAACCCCGACCGCAGGCAGGCGCCAGTTGCCGCGCGCAGCGGTGACCACGAACACCACTGCGATCACCAGCGCCGCGACCGTGAGGATCGCTTTGGCGGGGATCACCGCGTTGACGTCGGTGTACCCGGCGCCGGCGAACTTCGACGAGGTTTTCATCAGCAGCGAGTACCGGTCGAGCCAGAAGCTCGCGGCGAGGATGACCAGGATCACCGCACCTGTGGAGGCCAGGTGCACACGTGCTGCTTTCGACGTGCGTGGGGCCTCGGTGCGCCCAGCGATGCGCACTCCGCCGTACAGGTAGTGCGTGGCGAGCCCGACCAGACCAGACAAGATGGCTGTGGCCAGCAAGAACGAGACCACGAAACGCAGCATCGGCAAAGTGAAGAAGTAGAAGCCGAGGTCCATGCCGAACTGGGGGTCTTTGGTCCCCACGGTCTGGCGGTGCAAGAACAGCTGGACGTCGGCCCAGCGCCCGCCAGCCGCACCGGCGGCGAACAGCCCGAGGACCACTGGCAGGGCGATCATGACGATCTTGCGCAGCGGCTCGATGGCCTCGCGGTACTGGTCGAGGTTCTGCTGCTCACGGTCCGACGGCGGGTACACCGGCCGCGACCGGTAGGCCAGGGCCATGGACGCGAACACTGCTCCGCCCATGACCAGCAGGCCGATCAACCCGACCACGGTTTTGGTCCCCCACTCGACGTACAGCACCTTGCCGTAGCCGAGCTGCTGGTACCACAGCACCTCGGTCCAGACCTGGGCGAGCACGAAGAGCAGCACGACGAGCCCAACGAGGATGACCAACGTCGGGATGAGCGGCCCACGTGTGCGGGGGCGCAGGCGGGGGACGGGACGGGGGGCCGGGTTGGGGTTCTCGGTGGTGCTCACAGTTCCTCAGCAGGTCTGTCGGGTCCTCAGCAAGTCTTCATGCGGACGAACGCACGTGCGGACCCCTCAGGTTCCCACACGCAGGCTCGATCGCCCAACGCCGCGCGCGTCAGGTGCCACACCGCACCTGACGGCGCTGTGGTCCTGGCCCGCAGGCGGGTTCAACGACTGCAGGCGAGCAGTGCTGAACCCTTGCCCTCGCCGATGGCGACGACGGCCTCGCGCGCCTCGTGCAAGGTGGCCACCGACACCACGTGCAAGCCTGACGGGATATGCCCGACGACCTCAGAACAGTTGGACGCTGGCGCCAAGAACCAGTCAGCGCCGTCGCGCCGGGCCCCGGCCATCTTCTGCCGGATCCCGCCGATCGGACCGACCTCGCCCATCTCGTCGATCGTGCCGGTGCCGGCGATGACGACACCGGCGGCCTCGTCTTCGGGGGTGAGCAGGTCGATGATGCCCAGGGCGAACATCGTCCCGGCGGACGGGCCGCCGATGTTGTCGATGTTGATCCGGATCTCCACAGGCAGGTCGAAGTCACGGTCGATGTTGATCCCCAGCAGCGCCCGGCCCTCACCTTGTGTGGTCACCACCGGCAGGTGCAGCTCGGCGCCTTTGCGCAGCACGTCCACGACCACCGTGGTGCCCGGTTCGGTCTTCTCCAGGATGTCGGTCACCGCTCCGAAGTCGCTGGTGGGCACACCATCGAGACCCAAGACGACGTCACCAGGTTCCAGCACCCCTGCAGAACCGGACCCGTCGAGCACGGAGTGGACCGTCAACGTGGTCGGGATGTCGTACCCCAGCTCGGTCAGCGCTGCGACGGCCGCGGCCTCCTGCGAGGTGACCATGAGCACCTGGTTGTCCTGGTCGATCTGCGCACGGGTCCTCTCCGGCTCTTCGACGACGAGCCCGACCTGCGACCACGGCGACGACCACCCGCGCAGCACAGCCACCGGGTACGCCGTGACCCCGGGGGTCCCCCAGGCCGAGACCGTGGTCAGCCGCAGCTCGCCGGTGGTGGGGTAGGTCTTGGCGCCCGAGACCACGATGAGCGGCTCGCCGCCAGCGTCGCCGAGCACGTCCACTGTCGGTCCCGGTGTGATCACCTGGTACGGGGCAGGCAGCAGGGCCAGCAACGCCATGAGGCACGCGCTGGCGAGCATGCTCACGGTGAGCGTCACCGCCCGGGGGCTGGCCGGGGCGGGCTCGAGGTCGAGCTCGTGGGGGGCGGCGAACGGGTTGCTCACGTAAGCATGGTACTCAGTGGTGGCCATCACACTTGTGCGCTGACGCCTGGGCTACGGTGGGACTGGCGACCCGTGCAGCAAGCCGTCGTGGTAGCGAGGGTCCCAGCGAGAACCTGGAGCGATATGACCAGCGACCGACCTTCCGACCAACCCGCCTGGGAAGACCTGCTGCGGATGCTGCTCGGACCTCACGCCGACGAGGCGATCAAGATGGTCCGCGAGTCGGGGATCGACCTGGGTGCCGCCGTCGACATGCCTGGCGGCCCGGAGGCGATCCGTGCGGCGATGCGCCAGGTCCAGCCGTTCCTCGTCGGGGCTGACGACGCCCCGGTCAGCTGGTCGGCGGTGCACGACCTGGCCCGCCAGACCGCCGCCGAAGGTGGCGACCCTGTGCCCGGCCGGGTGGCGACACGCCACAGCATCGACGCGCTGACCACAGCCGACCTGTGGTTGGACCAGGTGACCGGTTTCGACCCTGCCCCTGGGCCGCGGGCGGCGTGGAGCCGTGCCGAGTGGGTGGAAGCCACGTTGCCGGCCTGGCAGTCCCTGACAGAACCGATCGCCTCGGCGCTGACCGACGCGTTGAGCACCCGTCTGGCGGACACGACCGACGAGTCTTTGCGGCAGATCGTCTCGTCGATGGCCTCGCAGGTCGGGCAGGTGCTGTTCGGGCTGCAGATCGGGCAGGCCGCCGGGACGCTGGCGCGTGACGTGTTCGGCACCACAGACCTGGGCGTCCCCCTCGTCGACCCGCCTGCGGTGGCGCTGCTGCCCACCAACATCGCAGCGTTCGCCGACGGGCTGGACAACCCGGTCGAGGAGGTCCGGCTTTTCTTGGCGGTCCGCGAGGCTGCGGCAGCGCGCTTGTTCGCCGGTGCACCGTGGTTGCGCGGCTGGCTCACCTCGGCGGTGGACGCCTACGCCCGCGGAATCGTCATCGACCCTGAGCACCTCGACGAGGTCATGCGCCAGATAGACCCAGCCGACCCGGCGTCGTTGCGCGCCGCCGTCACCGAGGGCCTGTTCGAACCGCGGACCACCCCAGCGCAAGAAGCGGCTCTGTTGCGCTTGGAGACTGCGTTGGCGCTGGTCGAAGGCTGGGTGGACGAGGTCAGCGCCGCCGCTGTCGCCAACCACCTGCCCGACGCTGTGGCGCTGCGCGAGATGATGCGCCGCCGCCGTGCTGCTGGCGGACCAGCCGAGCACACGTTCGCCACCCTGGTCGGCCTGCAGCTGCGCCCCCGTCGCCTGCGTGACGCGGCGCGTCTGTGGGCAGCGGTCGCCGCCGACTCCAGCGCCGACGACCGCGACGCGGTGTGGCACCACCCAGACCTCATGCCGGGCCCTGACGACCTCGACGACCCTGACGCCTACCCTGCCCGGCGCCGGGCAGCGCAGCAGAGCACCGACGACCTCGACCAAGCCCTGGCCGATATCCTCGGCCCCGAGGGTCCTGACGACCCGGTCTGACTGCTGCAGCCGATATGACACGGCGTCTGGGCAGCGTCACATTCGAGCGGGCTCACCGCTGTTACTCTGAGCACGTACCCTGAGAAGCGCGGCCGTCACACCGGCCCCCTTGCAGGACGCCGACAGCAGAAAGGGCGAACCATGGCCGAGACCTACTCCGGCGAGTTCTACTGCGTGAAGTGCAAGGAGAAGGTGACCACGACAGGCGAGGTCGTGCTGTCTGCCGCGGGGCGCAGGACCGCCAAGGCGACCTGCCCGGCGTGCAGCACCAAGCTCACCAGGTTCTTGCCCAAGGGCTGATGCCTCACGAGGGGGGACGATGCGGTTACGTACGGGCCTACGGGTGCTCCCGTTGGACTCGGGGGATGTCCAGGTCGGGGTGGACCCACGTTGGGCGGTACGGATCGCCGGGATGACCCCGGCAGAGACTGCGGCGCTGTGCACCGCTGCCCGCGGGGTGGCGATCCCGGTCCGCCCACCGAGCGGGACGTGCTTGTCTCGCTGGGACGCGCTGCGCGCTGACCTGCGTACCGCTGGCCTGGTCGACGACGGTCCTCGCCTGCGGCCGTTAGCCGTCGGTGAACCCGACGCACGGGCGTGGGGGCTGCTCGACCCGGTCCGGTCCGGGCACGACCGTATCGAGGCCCGTGGTCGCCGTTGCGTGCTGGTCGCTGGTCTGGGGCCCACAGGGTTGGCGGTGGCGGTCGCGCTGGCTGCTGGCGGGGTCGGGACCGTCGCCATCGAAGACGACCGCCTGGTGCGCTCCGTAGACGTCGGGCCGGGCGGGTACCGCTGGACCGACGTGGGCGCGCCCCGCGAGGAAGTAGCCCGCCGCGTCTTGCACGACGTGGTCCCGACGGTGACGACCGCTGCGGTCGACGACCCGGGGCTGGTGGTGCTCGTCGACTGCGACACCGCCGACCCGGTGCGGGCCGCGACGCTGGTCAGCCGCGACGTCGCGCACCTGTCGGTGGTGGTCGGCGAAGCCGGGGCGGCCGTCGGACCGCTGGTGGCAGGCCCCGGTGGACCGTGCCTGCGCTGCCTGGACCTGCACCGCACCGACGAGGACCCGCAGTGGACCGAGCTGGTCACCAAAGTGGCAACCTCCCCTGGTCAGGGGCCTGCTGAGGTCGGTGTCGTCGTCGGCCTGGCTGGCCACCTGGCCGCTGCCCTGGTGCTGGGCTACCTCGACGGTGATCGGCGGCCGGTCCCGACCACGTGGGAGGTCACCTTGCCTGACCCGCTGCCGCGTGAACGCACCTGGACGGTCCACCCTGCGTGCGCCTGTGCCCACCAGGCCGCTGTCCCGGCATGACGACGCGGGGGTGCAGGTCGTCCCGCACCCCCGCGTCACTCCCCCGCGTCACTGAGCCCAGACGGCACTGGGCTCAGGCGGCTTGGTCCTTGGGAGGCCGGCCACGGCCACGCTTGGTCGCCACGACGACTCCACCGATGAACACCTGGCCACCCCACACGCCCCAGGGCTCGCCACGCTCGATCGCACCGTCCAAGCAGGACTCGACGGCGGGGCAGCCCTGGCACAGGGCCTTGGCACGCTCGACGTCGGCGGTGCGCTCGGCGAACCACAGCTCGGGGTCGTAGACCCGGCAGGGGAAGAGCTCGGCGAGCAGCTGGTCAGTGACGGGAGCGTCGAGCAGCATTGTGGGCCACACGATGTCCTCCAGGTGTTCTTGCTGGTGAGCAGTTATTTCTGGTGGAAACCACTGCCAACGTCCGGCAAAGACGAAGGCCGCGGATCCCGGTGGGAGTCCGCGGCCTTGGGCCGACCCGGGGGTCAGGCCACGGACATCCTGGGAAGTTCAGCTGAGCACGTACGGAACTGGTCGTACAGGTGCCCCGTGCACGCTGGCGCATTCGGCTTAGGTCGCCTCGTCTCACGGGTCGGATCCTGGGCTGGTTTGTGGACCATGCCTGGCCGGATCGAGCGGGCAGACCAACTGGTTTCGATGCTCAGCACTACGGAACACCTCCTTCGTACGGCTCGGACGGCACGCGTGCGCGTGACCGGGTGAACAAGAACGGGGGTTACGGTACGCCTGGGTCTGGGCGCAGACAACCTTATTTTCCGACGAGTTTGCGTCCGGTTTGCCCCACTCGGCCGCCTCAGCTGCCGAAACCGGTCACGACCTGCAGCAACGCAGATCCGTACCGGTCGAGCTTGACGGGTCCGACACCCGGCACGGCGCCCAGCTGGGCGAGGGTCGTCGGACGTGCCGCAGCGATCTGGGCCAGCACCGGGTCAGCGAGCACCGCACTGGGTGACGTCGCGTCTGCGGCGACGTCGGCGCGCCAGGCACGCAGCGCAGCCAGCAGCCCAGGGTCGGCGCGAGACTCGGCCGGACGCTCGTCGTCGGGCCACAGCGGTGCCAGGAACCTGCTGCGCCGCCGCGTCGCGGACCCGCCCAACCGGTGCCGGGCGTACGACAGCTCCAGGTGCTCACGTGCCCGGGTGATCCCCACGTACAGCAGCCGCCGCTCTTCGTTGACCGCGTCGTCGGTCTCGGCCAAGGAGATCGGCAGCAGCCCTTCGGACAGCCCGACGCAGAACACCGCGTCCCACTCCAGGCCTTTGGCTGCGTGCAGCGACGCCAAGGTCACCCCGTCGACGGTCGGGGCGTGCTGGGCTGAGGCACGTTCGTCGAGCTCGGCGACCAGGTCGCGCAACCCCGGGTCCTGGCGTGTCGGGTCGCTGGCCATGTCGTCGGCCAGGGCGACCAGCGCGTTCATGGCGTCCCAGCGTTCGCGGGCCGCGCCGCGCACCGACGGGGGCTGGGGCGCCCAGCCCACAGTGGCCAAGATGTCGCGGACGGTTGTCGTCAGAGGGACGTCCTGGCTGGCACGTGCCCCGCCACGCAGCAAGACGATCGCTTCGCGCACGTCACGGCGGACGAAGAACCGTTCCCCACCACGCACCTGGTAGCCCACGCCGACACGGGCCAGAGCGTCCTCGAACGCCTCGGACTGGGCGTTGGTGCGGAACAGCACAGCGATCTGGGATGCGGGGGTCCCCGACTCGACCAGGCGTGCGCAGCGGGCGGCGACGGAAGCAGCCTCGGCCTCGTCGTCGTCGTAGGCGACGAACCGCACCTGCGGACCTGCGGGGCGTTGGGCGACGAGCTGGAGGGTCGGCAGGTCGCCGGGGCGGCGTGCGGAGACCAACAACCGGTTGGCCACGGTGACCACCTGCGGGGTCGACCGGTAGTCGCGGGTGAGCCGCACCAGCGTCGCCCCAGGGTGGGTGCGGGGGAAGTCGAGCAGGTGGTGGGGGCTGGCCCCGGCGAACGAGTAGATGGTCTGCGCCGGGTCTCCGACGACGCACACCTCGTGGCGTCCGCCGAGCCACTGGTCGAGCAGGTACTGCTGCAGGGGCGACACGTCCTGGTACTCGTCGACGACGAAGTGCCGGTACTGGTCGCGTACCGTCTGGGCGACCGAACGGTCCTCGGCGAGCATCGCAGCGAGCAGCAGCAGGACGTCCTCGAAATCCATGACGCCACGTTCGGTCTTGACGTCCTCATAGGCCGCGATGAGCCGGGCCACGGCGCCAGCGTCAGCCCCCGCCACCTCCCCCCGCCCCGCCTCGAGCGCCACGCGGGGGTAGTCGTCGGCCGCGACCAGCGACACTTTGGCCCACTCGACCTCCGCCGCCAGGTCCCGCACCGCGATCCGGTCGACGCTCACCCCTACCCGCCGCCCCGCCTCTGCCACCAGCGCAGCCTTCGCCTCGACGAGCTTGGGCGGCGCTCCCCCCACCACCTTCGGCCAGAAGAACCCCAGCTGGCGCAGCGCCGCGGCGTGGAACGTCCGCGCCTGCACCCCCACGACCTCCAATGTGCGTAACCGAGTACGCATCTCCCCCGCCGCCCGGGCCGTGAACGTCACTGCCAGCACCGACGTCGCCCGGTACACCCCTGTGGCCACCCCGTAGGCGATCCGGTGCGTGATCGCCCGGGTCTTGCCCGTCCCGGCCCCTGCCAGCACGCACACCGGCCCCGTCAGCGCGGTGGCCACCTCCCGCTGCTCAGGATCCAGCGCCTCCAGCAGCTCCTCAACCCTCACCCCCCCATCCTCGCACCACCGGAGACAGTGGGGACGGTTCCTGTGTCTTGCCCGACCTCCGCCGTCGGCGGAGGTCGGGCAAGACACAGGAACCGTCCCCACTGTCTCCGGCCCACCACCCCGAGCGGGGTGTGGCGACCTCACAGCAGGCGGCTGCCGAACCAGTCTTCGATGAGGACACGAGCCAGGGAGGTGCGGCCAGGGAGGACAACCTGGCCGCCCTGGACACAAGCGACGAGCTCAGAACGTGTGAACCAGCGGGCGTCGGTGAGCTCGGTGCCGTCGGGCTGCGGCGCGGCCGCCTGGGCGTGGGCGCGGAAACCGAGCATGAGAGAGCTGGGGAACGGCCACGGCTGGGACGCGACGTAGTCGACACCGGTGACCTGGACGCCGGTCTCTTCGGCGACCTCGCGACGCACTGCTGCTTCCAGGGACTCTCCTGCCTCGACGAAACCTGCCAGGGTCGAGAACCGGCGTGCGGGCCAGGCAACGTTGTGGCCCAGGAGGATGCGCTCGTCACCGTCGACCACAGCCATGATCACCGCAGGGTCGGTGCGTGGGTAGTGCTCGGAGCCGTCAGCCTGGCACACACGTACCCAGCCGCCTGTGGTGGCGTGCGTGGGGCCGCCGCAGCGTGGGCAGCACCTGCTGGTGGTGTGCCAGTGGTCCAGGGCCACAGCGGCCGTCGCCAGACCCGCGTCACGGTCAGACAGGACCGCTCCGACGGCACGCAGCGGGGTCCACACCGGTCCACCTGGCACAGCGTCTCCACGTGGCACAGCGTCTCCACCTGGCACGGCGGCGTCCGGGGAACCGGGAGCGACCGCACCGGCTGGGTGCACCAGGACGTCCGACGACGCCCCGACCAGCGGCGCCGAGCCCGTCGGGACCACCCGCAGGGCGAACCACACCTGGGCGTCAGGTTCCGTGCCCAGGAACAGCCAGGCGTCGTCCCGAGGCTCACCGACCGTCGCCACAGCCGTCGCCGGGTCGAGCACCGCCAGCGCGACACCAGGGTCCGGTTCGGCCCACGGGTCTGCGGCCGGTCCCCCACCGGTCGTCAGGACGCTCCCGTCGCGGACCAAGACGACCCGTGTCGCCGGGTCGGTGCGCGCAGCCGCCAACCACGGTGCGTCGGTACGCCGCACCGCGTCGCGGTCGATGCTGGACCGGGCCAGAGGGAGCTCTTCCACGCACCGACCGTAGCCCACCAGAACAAGACAGCCAGAAGCGTCCCACCGTCTCGGGGTCGGCTCACTGTGAGGTGGGTCGCTGTGGCCACGCCGGGAGGACCTGCCCGGCACGGCGGGCAGCCTGCGGGCGATATCACCCGGGGCGGCTTAGCCTTATGGGCATGCACCGTTCACCCGTTGCCCTTGCTGCCCTCGCGACGGTCGCTGTGCCTGGGCTCGACCCCTACGACGCGCTAGAGCTGGCCGACGACGAGCACGACGCTGCGCTCGTCGTGGACTCCCAGCAGCGCCGCTGGGTGGTGCGCGCCCCGGTGGACGGGGCGTCGGGGGCGTCGATGGAACGCGAGATCGCCTTGCTGGAAGCGTTGGAGGCGCAGGTCGCCATGGGGCGGCTGCCGTTCAAGGTGCCTGTCCCGGTGGGCTTCGCGCCGCTGGCCGACGCTGGCCGTGCCGTGGTCCACGAGCAGATCCCGGGGCAGACCATCGACCTGGAACAGCTGCTGCCCGGACCGGGGCTCGCCACGAACCTGGGTGCCACACTGGCTGCCCTGCACGAGCTGCCGACGAGCGTCGTGGAGACCCTGGGCCTGCCGTCGTACAGCCCTGACGAGTACCGCCGCCGCCGCCAGGCTGAGGTTGACGAGGCGGCCCGCACAGGGCATGTGCCCCCGAGCCTGCTGGCCCGTTGGGAGGTGCGCCTGGAGAACGTGGCGTGGTGGCGGTTCCGCCCGACGGTCGTGCATGGTGACATGGTGGCCGAACGGGTGCTGGTCGGTACCGGTGAAGCCGACGGGACCGTGGTGGGCATCCTCGGATGGGGCTCAGCGCAGGTCGCCGACCCCGCCGACGACCTGGCCTGGTTCCTCGTCGCCGCCGCCGCAGACACCGCAGCCTGCGTCCTGAACGCCTACCAGCAGCACCGCCCAGGGATGGTAGACCCGCACCTGACCGACCGGGCCGCCCTGGCTGGCGAGCTCGCGGTCGCCCGCTGGTTGCTGTACGGGGTGACCACCGGCAGCGACGAGATCGTCGCCGACGCGGTGGGTATGCTCGCGGACCTGGAAGCCCAGGTCGGCGACGCCGACCCCACCCCGGCGCAAGCCGTGTGACCTACCCCCGCACAGCGACGCAGGGTTGTCAGACACGCCCTACCGGTCAGCTGTCCGACATCTGGCCGGACAGGTACTCGGTGTAGGCCGGCAGGTCGAGCTGGCCAGACCCAGAGATACCGATGACGATGCTTGGCGTCGTACCGTCCTCGGTGGCCTGTTTGGCCTGGCGGATCGCACCGGCGATGGCGTGGTTGGACTCTGAGGCCGGGACGATACCTTCGGCGCGGGCGAACAGGACACCAGCGTCGAACGCCTCGAGCTGGCCGATGGCCACCGCGTCGACGAGGCCCTCGTGCTTGCAGAACGAGACCAGCGGAGACATACCGTGGTACCGCAGGCCACCGGCGTGCACCGGGTCGGGCACGAACTCGGCGCCCAGCGTGTACATCTTCAGCAGCGGGGTTGTCGCCGCGGTGTCGCCGAAGTCGTAGCGGTACTCGCCCTGGGTCAGCGACGGGGCCGCCTGGGGTTCGCAGGCCACGATCTTGGTGGACTGGCGGCCTTCGAGGTTCTCACGGATGACCGGGAACGAGATCCCTGCCAGGTTCGACCCGCCGCCTGCGCAGGCGAACAGGTAGTCGATCTTCTCCTCGCCGAACTGCGCGACCTGTGTGAGCAGCTCTTGGCCGATGACCGTCTGGTGCAAGGCGACGTGGTTGAGCACCGAACCCAGCGAGTACGACGCGTTGGGGTCTTTGACTGCCGCCTCGACGGCTTCGGAGATCGCCATACCCAGCGACCCAGGCGTGTCAGGGAACTTCTCGCGCAGGCGACGCCCGACCTCAGTGATGTCCGACGGCGACGGGTAGCACACGGCACCGAACGTCTCCATGAGCGCGTGGCGGTACGGCTTGGACTCGTAGGTGCTGCGGACCTGCCAGACCTCGCAGGCCAGGCCGTAGATCTGCGCGGCGAACGCCAGCGCCGAACCCCACTGCCCGGCACCTGTCTCCGTGGTCAGGCGTGTGCGCCCGTCCAGCTTGTTGAAGTACGCCTGCGCCACGGCCGAGTTCGTCTTGTGCGAACCGACGGGCGAAACACCTTCGTACTTGTAGTACAGCCGCGCGGTGGTGCCCAGCGCCTTCTCCAGCCGCAAAGCCCGGTAGCACGGCGAGGGACGCCACAACCGGTAGATCTCACGCACCTCGTGCGGGATCTCCACCCAGCGTTCGGTCGTCGCCTCCTGCTCGATGATCGCCAGGGGGAACAGCGGCAGCAGGTCGTCAGGGACCAGAGGTTCCTTGGTCGCCGGGTGCAGGTGTGGCGGCGGCGGGCTGGGCAGGTCAGCGACGATGTTGTACCAGTGCGTGGGAATCTCGTCGTCGCTGAGCAGGGCCTTGATCATGGGCGCGTCAGTCACACCCCGAACTTTAGGGCATGTGTGGCGACCTCACGTACGAACCGGCGTGCCAGCCGCTCGTGTGGACGCTTCGCGCCTCACACGGTGAACGTGCTCAGGTCGTCGGCGGCCCGGGTCGTGCTGTGGGTGATATCCGCAGAACCCGAGGCGACCTCCCCGGCGGACCGGGTCGACGAGGCCGCGATCGTGGCCACTGTCGTGATGTTCTCGGCTATCTGGGACGCACCTGTGGCAGCCTCGGCCACGTTGCGCGACATCTCCGACGTCGTCACGGTCTGCTCTTCGACCGCCGCGGCGATCGTCGCCGAGTAGTCGTTGATCCGGTCGATGATCGTCGAGATCTGGCCGATGGCCTCCACGGCACCGACCGTGTCGGACTGGATCGCCTCGATACGGTGGGCAATGTCCTCGGTGGCCTTGGCAGTCTCCTGGGCCAGGTCTTTGACCTCCCCGGCGACGACCGCGAAACCTTTGCCGGCGTCTCCGGCACGGGCAGCCTCGATCGTGGCGTTCAGGGCCAGCAGGTTCGTCTGCTCAGCGATGGAGGTGATCGTCTTGACGACCGCGCCGATCTCCTGGCTGGAGACACCCAGCCGGGCGACCTGCTCGTTCGTCGCGGCAGCAGCGACGGTGGCTTCCCCGGCGATCGCCGCCGCCGACGAGGCGTTCGACGCGATCTCGGCGATGGACGAGCCCATCTCCTCAGCACCGGCGGCCACTGTCGCCACGTTGCGCGAGACCTGTTCGGCCGCGGCAGCGACGACACCGGCCTGCGCTGAGGCTTCCTCGGACTCTTTGGCCACGTTCTCGGCCTTGACGGACAGCTGTGTCGCAGTCGTCGCCGACGACAGCGCGACGTCTTTGACCCCACGCAACGTGTGGGACAACGCGGTGACACCCTCGGTGTACGCCTCGGCCATCGCACCGATCTCGTCGCGGTAGCGCACGTTCGGCTGGACCGTGAGGTCGCCTTTGGCCAGCGCCCGGGCCGCGTCGGCCACCGAGGCGACCGACCTGGTCAGCACCCGCAACACCCAGAAGCACAACACCAGGGCGATCAGCGAGCCGATCACGGCGACCAGCACCAGCAGCACTGTGTTCTGCTGGGCGATGTTGGTGCCGTGCTGGTCGATCCTCTCAGCCTTCGCAGCCTGTGCCTCAGCCTCGTCTGCGGCCGTTTCGTGCAGGTGTGCGGCCTTCTCGGCGCCGTCGGACTCGACGATCCTCACAGCCTGGGCCTGGTCCCCTGCGCGTAACGCCGGGACGATCTCGTCGAAGAAGACCGTGTAGTAGTCGTGGACTGCGCCCTGGAGCTGGGTGAACTGCGATGGTGTGCTGGCGTGCGGGCCGTAGTCGTCGAGTATCTGCTCGCTCGTGCCTTGTAGCTCGGTCATCTTCGCCACCAGGGAGTCCACCTGCTCGGGTGTCGTCGCCCGGGTCGAAGACTGCACGATCGCACGGGCCGCCGCGAAGTCGAGGGCCAGGTCGTTGAGGTGCACCAACGGCACGACCGCCTCGTCGTAGGTCTGCTGCTGCTCGTCTGCGAGGCTTCTCATCCCCTGGATGCCCACAACTGTGATCCCCACGGCGACCACAAGCATGACACCCACCAGAGACATCAGCTTGACCATCAACGGTCGGTCCATGAACCAGTGCACCGTCGTCACCCTTCTCGGCGTCGTCGAGACCGAAAGCCGGTCTACAACAGCCCATCGGATGACACCAGTAGGAACATGAGCAAAACAGCCGACAGCGTGGCCACCAGGCCATGTGTGGTGTCAGCGACCTGCGAGCTCGTCCAGCCGGGCGTTGGCGGTGGCCTTGTCCACGGCACCCACATCGATACGCCGGACGATCCCGGCGGAGTCGACGAGGACGTGGCGCGGCAGGCCGTCGGCCCTGTAGATGGAACCCAGCTTGTGGTCGACATCGGCAATATGGAGGTAGTCCAGACCCCCCGCACCAGCGACGAAGCTCTCCACCTCCCCGTTGGTCTCGCTGACGTACACGGCAATGATCACCACGTCGTCACGGGCCGCCTGCACCGCTTGGAGGGTGGCTGCTTCCTTGCGGCAGTCCGGGCACCAGGTCGCGCCGAACACCAGCCACACGGTACGTCCACGCAGGTCCTCCAACCGCAGCCGCTCGCCGTCGATGGGCGTGGCGGAAAAACCGGGTGCCGCTTTGCCGACCTCGACAGGTCTGGCGCCGGCGGCAAGCTCGACGGCACTGCCGTCGTCGCCTCGCACGACGTTGACCAGCCAGACCCCGCCCAGGACGACCAGCGCTGTGACCACGAGCACCGCAACGGTCCACAGCGGCGAGCGGCGCAGCTGTTGCCACCGCGACGGCCCCGCCGACACCACGTCAGCCACAGAGTCGTCGAACGAGTCTGTGGCCGACGTGGTGTCAGGCGAAGGGTCCTCAGGCATAGCTGTGGTTCCCGCCGAGGTGGAGGTAGTAGCTCGACAGGTAGGCGAAGATGATGAGGGCGAACCCTCCGATGAGCAGCCACGCCGAGCCTTTGCCCTGCCATCCGCGCGACACGCGGGCGTGCAGGTACGCACCGTAGACGAGCCAGGTGATCAGTGCGGCGGTCTCCTTGGGGTCCCAGGACCAGAAACGGCCCCAGGCGATCTGTCCCCACACCGCGCCGACGAGGATCATGACGGTCAGCATAGGGAAGGTGATCGTGGCAGCTTTGTAGCCCAGCTCGTCGAGCCGGTCGCCGTCCATCTTCAGCCACGCCGGACGCCACAGGAAAGCGACCGCAGCACCGAAGGAGACACCAGCAGCACCGTAGGAGATGATCGCGGACCCGACGTGCAGGAGCATGAGGAGCGGGTTCTGCAGCGCGGGGTTGAGCGGCTCGATCTCGGTGCCACGGGTCAGCGAGAACGCCAGCGCGACAGCCACGACCGGCAGGACGGCGAACGCCACCACCCGCAGCTTGTAACGCCACTCAGCCACGAGGTAGGCCACGAGGATGCCCCAGGCGAACGCCACCAGGAACTCGTGGCCGTTGCCGAAGGGCCCGTGGCCCGCCTTCACCCAACGCACAGCCAGGTACACCGTGACCAGGACCAGGGCGATGGCGACGAACCCGGTGGCGTAGGCCGCCAGGCCACCGCCGGAGGGGCCAGCCGGGGCCGCCGCAGGGGCCGGTTTCTCGTCCTGGACACCGTCGCCGACCGCGACCTTGCGGCGGGCGACAGCGTTGATCCTGCGTTGGCTGGAGAGCAGGGCGATATTGGCCAAGAGGCCGACCAGCACGAACACCGTGGCCGCGCCGAGCAGCCAGTTGGCGAGCACCGTAATGTCATTCATCGGTCTTCTCCTTGGTTCCTTCCGAGACGTCCTTGTCGGCCGTGTCGACCACGTCGGGCGCACCGGCGTCTTTCTGCTTCTTCTTACCGGTCTTCTTCTCGCCTACCTTCTCGCCAGCCTTCTCCTCGCTGGCTTTCTCTTCGCCGACCTTCTTCTCACCGGTCTTCTTCTCGCTGGCCTTCTTCTCGCCGGCGGGTCGCGGCGTGGTCTCCACCGAGGAGTCCACCTCCTGCGCCACAGCCTCGACTGTGGCACGGAACCGGCGGGCCCATGCGGTGTCGCGCTTGTCGGTCGACGCGAACCGGATCTGGTTGGACTTATCATCCCATGTCACCCACATGCGGCGGTGCCGGAAGGCGAAAGTCACCGTAATGCCGATGACCAACAGGATCGCCCCTGCCCACATCCACGGCTCGCCCGGGTCCTGGCGGACCCTGACCACCGGAGACGCCTGCGCCCCGCCGAAAGTGAACGTGTAGTCCCCGTAGACCCATGTGTCGTTCGTCGACACGACCTGCTCGTCGACGATCATTTCGGGGCCTTTGTACAGGCGCAGCAGCGCCTGTCCTGGTTTGACGACGATAGGGGCTTCGGGGGGACCGGACCGGCTGTACAGGCTCTCGTCGGGCTGGACCGTCACCGGGTCGGTCATCGTCGGGTTGAGCGTTGGTGGGATCGGGATCGCCACGACGAGCACGAGACCCTCGTCGGCGAGCGGTGCGCCGTCCGAGTCCGCGTCAGGCTTGACAGGCTCTGATGGCGCGATCACGGTGACCATAGCAGCCAGGAGCGGCCCGTCAGCGATGACCAGGTCCCCGCTCACGTCCGCGATCTTGCCGCCCGAAACCACAAGCGGAGCCCAGCCGTCAAAGACCACACCGTCAGGACCCTTGACGCTGGCCATGAGTCCCTCTTCCCAGTCAGCCTGGTGGAACCGCACGCCGCCAGCTTGGAGCGGGCTGTTGACCCTCACGTTCTGGTTGGCGATCTCCTTGCCGTTCTTCATGACCACCAGACGGGACACGAAGTCTTTGGGCCGGTCGTTGTCGCCGAGGGGTGCCTTGTACGACAACGCCTTGACGGTCAGCGACCCTTTCGCACCGGCCGGGTCTGTGTACCTGTACCCCGAAGGCGTCTGCTCGAGCCAGACCTCCCCTTCGTGGTCGGTGACCAGCACCGGTTCGCCCCGGACAGGCACGGTCAGCATCACGTCCATACCGCCGGTCATGCTCAGGACGAGCGCAATGACGATGACGACAAAGCTCAGGTGCGCCACAGGGGCGCCAAAGCCGCCCCAGGAGTACCGGTCGGCGTAGAGCGCCTTGGGGTGGTCAGGGTCCGCCAGGACCCGGTAGCGCTGTTTGCTGAGCACGTCGCGCACAGTGGTGCCCATGACTGTGACGCTGCCGTTGGGCATGGGGACAGCCGCGTGGTACCGCGCGCTCTCGTACGCCCGTGCCGGGACGACCAGGCGGGGGTGGCGCCAGTTCTTCCACAGCAACGGCAACCGGTGCGCCGTGCACGCCACGATGCTCAGGCACAGCAACGCCGCCACGCCGATGAACACCGGCGACCGGTACACGTCGAAGTTGAGCCATCCCATCGTGCCGATGAGGACCAGGACCGCCATGGCGAGGATGAGGACCAGCCCGACGGTCTTGGAGTAGAAGAACCGGTAGACCCAGCGGAACATCTCCCAGACCGAGACCCTCGCCGGGTCTTGCTCTTCGGGCTCCGTGGCCTCCGGGGTGGTGATGTCGACAGTCATTGTCGTCCTCTCAGACCGGGGATGGCAGCAAAGCCGCCAACCGTCCTGTCAGGTTTGCGATGATCAGGAACCCGATCACCACGAGCATTGCCCCCGTCACGATTTCCACTCCGCGCCGGTGAACGATAAACCACCGCAGCCGGCTGGTGAGGCCCGTGGCCCCAGCACAGACCGCGACGAACGGAAGGCCGAGCCCCAAGGAGAACACGACCATGAGCCCGAGCCCTGTCCAGACAGACTCGGACTGGGCTGCCAGCCCCAGCACACCGCCGAGCACCGGTCCGATACATGGCGTCCAGCCTGCCCCGAAGGCCAGCCCGAGCAGCACCGACCGTTTGACCGTCGGCGGACGGGTCATGTCGTCGTAGTAGTCCACGCGCAGGGTGCGGTCCAGGAACGGCAGGCGGACCAGTCCGAGCAGGTTGAGGCCCAAGACGATCACCACCGACCCGCCCACCACCCGCAGCACGCTCTGGCGGTCGGCCAGCACCTGGCCGACCAGCCCGATCAGCCCGTACAAGGCGATGAACACCGTGGCAAAGGCACCGACGAACACTGATGCCTGGGCAACAGCCGCTCCCCTGCCCCGGTAGGTCTCGGTCGTACCCGACCCAGACAGGTAACCCACGAACACCGGCACGACCGGCAAGAAACATGGTGAGGCGAACGCCAGCACGCCAGCAAGCAATGCGACGGGTACCGTCACCACTTGGTCGGCGCCGCTCAAGAGCAGTGCCGACGCCCCCAGCTCGGTCACGGTGAGGCACCGTCGAGCAGGCGCAAGGCCTCTTCGGCATTAGCGCGCTCACTGGAGCCGGGTGCCGCGAGGTCAACAGCCTTCTGCAGCGCCGACTGGGCTGCGTCGAGATCGTGCTTTTGTGGGCTCAGGTAATACTGTGTTCCGAGGTTGAACCACGGTTCGGAACGGTCAGGAGAAAGTTCAGCAGCCGTGGTCCACTGCTCGTACGACCCTTCCAGGTCACCGAACGTGAACAGCAGGCTGCCCAGCTTCATCCGAGCGTCAAAGTTGTTCGGGTCCTTGTCGACCACTGCCCGCTGCTCGTCGATGAGAGCCTGGAGCTCGGGGTCCATCTGGTCCAGGATCTCCATCCCGGACGGTTGAGTCGTCTGGGCCATCGTCGCATGAGGACCCTCGGCCTCGTTCTTGTCCGACGACAACAGGAGGTATCCGAGCGCGACTCCGGCGGCCACTCCGACGACGATCGCTGCGGCGAACCACCGTCCGTAGCCTGGGGGCGGCGGCGCCGCGGGCTTCTTGGGGCGACGACGGACGAGGATGTCATCGTCGTCAGGGTCGAGCTCGAAGACGGAGTCCGCATCGTCGTCGGAGGCGGCGAGGGCGCCTCCCTCCGAGTCCGCTGTAGCGGTCTCAGATGAGGAGGCGCCTTCCGTCTCACCACGCGCACTGCGCCGGGCCTTTTCGGCCCGGCGCAGGCGGTGTGTGACGATGCCGTCGTCCTCCTCCGAGTCGAGCTCAAAGAGCTCAGGGGAGTCGGACACTCGGCTACTCCTCGTCTTCAGGCGGTGGCGGCACCGCGAGGACTGACATGTCCTTGTTCAGGTCGGCGACCGGGACGAGCTTGTCAACCGGGACTCCGAGGAGAGCCCGCTGACCTTCGCGCGCCGCGTTCAACGACTGGTTGAGGATCCGCTGGAAGTAGTCAGGAGCGTGGAAGCCGTAGGAGTTCTCCGAGTAGGCGTAGTCCACGTAGAAGTTCGCGAAGTTCTGGTACTGCCGTGCCAGCGCGACCCTGTCTTCCATGGCGGGGTCATCCTTCGCTGCACCGATGTCGGCGATGAGGGAGACGACCGCGTCGAGCGTCCGGTTCCGGGAGTCCTTGAACGTGTTCTGGATCGAGGTCACCCGGCCTTCAAGCTGGACCGTCGAACCCGGGTGGCAGGTGCCACACGAGCCGCTGGGGTCAGCCATCGGGGAAGCGATGTGGTGGTTGGAGACCTTCTGGCCACCCTCGCGGACGTACGGCATGTGGCAGTCAGCGCACGCAACGCCCTTGGCAGCGTGCACGCCCTGGTACCAAGCCTCGAACTCAGGGTGCTGGGCCTTGACGACACCTGCGCCGGTGTCGGCGTGGGTGAAGTCCGTGAACCCGACGGATTCGTCAGGCATCTTGAACTCGGTGTAGTAGGTCCACACGTCGTTGATGTCAGCACCATCGGCCCACGGGAAGGTGAGGGTCTTGTTCGGAGGAGCGAAGTAGTACTCAACGTGGCACTGGGCGCACACGTAGGTCCGCATCTCCTGGTTGGTGGCGTCCTTGTTGACATCGTAGTCGACGGCCGGGAGGCCTTCCTTGGCCCGCTCAGCGTTCTTCAGACCAGCAATCCCGGCAACCAGCGCCGGACGCGAGATCCGCAGCTCCATGGTCTTGGGGTCGTGGCAGTCGATGCAGCCGATGGGGCCCTGGTCCTTGACCCTGGAGTCAGAAGCCAGGTCGAGGTAGTTCATCTTGTTCATCTCGGCCCAGCCGTCCATGTTCAGGCCGGTCCCGACCGTCTTGGCGTCTTTGGGGCCAAGCTGGTCGACGATGTACGGGACGGAGGCGTGGCAGTTGGCGCAAGCACCAGGCTGCGGGCCACCCTTCTCCGCGGGGCGGTCAGCCAGAGCCAGAACACGCAGCGTCTGCTGCTGGTCGGTGAGCATCCACTCGTGACCACGCAGGTGACGGTAGTCCTTGGCGAACGCGTAGCCGTTCCACAGGGTCTTCAGGCGCTCGTCCTCTCCCAGCTTCGAGGGAGTGACCTTGCGGTCGTTGCCAACAGGGTTCTTCTCACGCGCGTCGGCGAAGCGCACTGGATCCGCCTCGGGCGGCTTGCCAGCGTCCTTCGTGGTGCGCTCGGCGTCGGTGATGTCGACCCACGCTGCCACGTGGTGGGTTGGGGTGATGCCCTTCGTCGCCTTGTACATGTCGTACTGGGCCTTGTACGTCTTGCCCCACACGGCCGGGTCGTACGTGTTCGCCTCGATCGGAACGGCGCGGGTGTACTGGGCGATGCCACCACCCTCAGACTTGCGGTCGCCGATGTTGACGATGAGGTACGCGAGACCGGCCGTGGCGAGGGCGGCCACGATAGCCACCGCAACCAACGGCCAGATACGTCGCTTAGGGACGGTCGGGTCAGGTGCCATATCGGTCGCGCTCATCGCGGTCTCCTCTGTCTGCTAGTCGTCGTGGCCGACGCCGCTGTGGCACCGGGAACACGCGATGGTGTCGCCGGTCTTGGGATCAGTGTTGATCATTGCGGTTACCTCAGCGTGGCAGGACAGACACGCTCTGTTGGTGACCTCCAACGAACTGTCGCGGATCTGAATGTTCACCGGGTAGTTACCGGTGGTGAACTTCGTGCTGTGAAGTAGTCCGTCCTCCGCTTTGACGTAATACTTCTGAACCAGGTTGCCGTGCGGCAGGTGGCAGTCGGTGCACTTCGCTTCCGTGGCGTGGGAACCCTTCTGCCATGCGTCGTACTGGTCCTGCATCACGTGGCAGTTGACGCAGGCCTCTGGGTCGGTGCCCAGATAGGACGGTGCGTTGGAGTAGGCGACCGTGAACCCGCCCAACCCCAGAGCTGTCCCGACGAACACTGCCGCGACGACAGCGGCGACCCGCCGTGCGGGCCAATTGGGCGAACCTGGCTGATCTGCCATCGTCCTCACCTCGCTGGGCTGCGGCTAGTTTTTACAACACGGACCCTAGTGACGCTCCTGCTGGCAGACCAAGGCCTTTGGTCCTAGTTGGAGGACCCCGTCGGTGCTACCCCGCCAAGATCGGCTCTGGCCTGCACCGAAGCCCCCGCTGGCGGCCGCCTGGGCGCTGGTTTTGCACCTGTGGACAACCACCCGTCTGGCCGTACAGAGCACCACGGCGACCTGTCGCCAGACATTAATAGATACAAGTCTGGCGCCACGTGGTCTCTGTGCGGTCTTCGGCGTCGTCGTGCCTGGTCCCGGCCCCCGTGACCTGGGATGATTGTGCCCTTGCTGGGTTCACCCGACCTGGTCGGGGTGCAACCGGGCCTCAACCGACCCAAACGCGACGTACCCGTACACCGCGATGGGCCTGCCGGGCTCGGCCTTCTTCTCCTGGCCGTCAACGGTGGTCACCACGACTCCGTTGGTCGAGCTCAGGTCTGTCACCTGCCAGGTTCCGTCCACCAGGTCCATCCGGGCGTGGGTTTTCGACAACGAGCGTGTCGTGTCCACGATGGGCAGGACCTGGACCCCCGCCTCAGTGGTGTACGGGCGTCGTCCGACGAGGACCGAGGGGGACTGCAACGAGAAGCTACGGCCGTCAGCCAGAGCCATGGTCCACGACCCGAAAGCAGCCACGGTGGTCATGACGGTCGGTTCCAGGTCGTCGCCCGAGGTCCCGGGCGTGACCGGGAAGGCCGACGAAAGCGTGGGCCAACCGGGAGTCTCCGCCAGCAACGGAGGGATGTCAGCCACAGGCAAGGTGAACGGGCCAGCTCCGGGGACGTCCGGCAGGTACGGCGGCAACGGGTCGTGCACGGTCTTCGTCGGCGGCAGCCCACTGACCGCGTCGGGCAAGTACGGCGGCGGGACGTCAGTGACCGGCACAGTCGACCCAGCAGTCGACCCACCAGAGGCACGCGGCAGTTCCGGCGGCAACGGGTCGGCGACCGTCGTGGTCGGTGGGAGCGCGCCGACTGCCTGCACCGGCACAGGCGTCGTGGGCTGTGGTGTAGGCACCTGCGTCGGCCCGGCAGCCTCAGGAGCATCCTGCGGGGCAGTCGCTTGCGGTGGGGTGGGCGCTTCAGGGCCGGTAGCCGCTGCCTGTGCGGTCGACGTGTCCTGGCTGTCGTCAGTGGTGGAACCCTCGCGTGACGTACCGCGCGGCTGTGGGTGCCGCAGCCAGAAGGCGCCGGGCCTGGTGAACACCGGGACCACACCTCGCGGGAGGTTGAGCCCCGGTGGCGTCTCGTCCTCCCCTGGCTCCCCTGCCGCCTGCGGCACCACGAGGAAAGCCCCGTCACGCGGGTCGACGAAAACGTAGTTGACCGCTGTGCCTGGGCGGTCCGGGGCGACCTCGAGCTGGGTGACGAACACCAGGGGCCCGTGCCGTCCGACAGGCCAGTACTCCTCGTGCAGCCACTGCGGAGGGTCACCCAACGACCGGAAACGGTTCTTCACACGTCGACGCACCAGGTCTTCGACGTCACCGTCGGTCTCGGCGGTGCACTCCTTGAGCAGGAGGGCAAAGTAGGGCACAGGGATCTTCAGCCACGGTTCTTGGACCTTGGTCATCAGGGGTGCGAGCTTCTCGGCGAGCTCCACCCGCTTCTCGTACCGGTCCGTGGGGCGCACGTTGATGCCCTGGGCACGCAAGAACTGGTCGAGCAGCTGCTGGGCACTGTGCACCTGCGCCATGTCCTGCCAGGCGACCCGCAGCAGCGTGCCCAGCAGGTCCTGTCCCGCAGGCCCGTCCACACCACCACCAGAGGCCAGGTACTCGCGCAGCGGGAGGTTGCGGTGCAGCAGCTGGACGAACACGCCCAGCGGCATCGTCCCTGTGACGAACTGCTGGACAGTGGCGGTCTCACGCTTGCTGGTCATCGTTCCTCCATCGACGGACGCGCGTTGGCCAGTGTATCTGCGGGTGAGCGGACACCAGCCCGTGTTGCCGCACAGTAAGTACTGTCAGCGTGCGGCGACCTGCACATCACCGGTGAACCGGTAGCCAACCCCCGCGACGGTCTCGATCTGTGCTGTGCACCCCCGTAGTGCCTGCCGCAGCTCGGAGACCCTCGCGTCCACCGAGCGGGTCGATGTGGGGAAGTCGAACCCCCACACAGCGTTGAGCAGCTCTTCGCGTGAGTGCAGCTCTCCGGGACGGGTGACCAGGTAGTCCAGCAGCAACCAGGCCCGCGGGGTCACGACGATATCGCGCCCGTCGAGGGTGACCTGGCGGGTGATGCGGTCCACGTGCAGGCCCTGGCACACCAGTGCCCGCGCGGTGGTCAGCGGCTGCCCGGCGACCTGGCGACGCAGCAGCGCGCGCACCCGGCTCAACAGCTCACGTGGGTCACAGGGTTTGTTCAGGTAGTCGTCGGCGCCCTCGTCGATGGCCGCGGCCCGGTCCGTCGGGTCACCAGCCTGCGCGAGCAGGAGGACCGGCGTCCACGCCCCCTGGGCCCGAATCCGCCGCACCATCTCGCGCCCGTCCATCACTGGCATGGACACGTCCGCGACGACGACGTCAGGGTGGTGCGCCTCGTACGCCGCCAGGCCTTGCACACCGTCAGCCGCGACGACCACCACGAACCCAGCTTGTTCGAAGAACTGCGACAGCACCGAGGTGACCGCCTCGTCGTCGTCCACCAGCAGCAGGTTCTGCCGGGCCTCGACGCCCGCAGGTGGGTCTACCAGGGGCGAAACCATATCCCTGCCAGCTCCTCACGCCCCCGGCATCGTCCGACGAGAAGTATCGCCCACTGCCTCCTGGCTTGACCAGTCCCGAGAGCCAGCGAGCCACCGACCAGTCCCGAGAGCCAACGAGCCGCGGGAACCTTTTCGCCCCTTCTGTGCATCACAGTGGACGCCATAGCATGCAGCCGCGAAGGAGAGCGTGATGGGTCGCAGGGCCAAACAGCTTCGGCGGTGTGTGGTGGTCACGCTGCTGCTGGGGGCGGTGCTCGCGGTCGCCGCGTGCGACCCATCGGTGTTCGACGACAGCCAGGGCCAGGGCCAGAACCCGGGCCAAGGCGGCGGTGGCGACGCCCGTGGCGGGACCCGGGTCGACAGCCCCATCGTCGGGGAGTGGCACAGCTCGAGCGCCGTCGCCGACTTCCTGTACAGCCAGCGTGACCTGACCACCTATGGCGGCGGTGGGACGGGTACGGGCTACTGCTTCCGCGCAGACGGCACCTACACCTCCTACATCGTCACGACGGGGTACGGCCTGGGGTCGCTGGCCGGGTGGGTGATCGAGGACGGCAAGTACAGGATCGAGGGGAACCAGGTCGTCATGTACGACAGGTATGCCACCGCCGTCAATTCAGACGACCCAGAGTCCTCACGTGGGCGCCAACCGCAGAACGGGAACAAAGAGCGCACCTTCGAGGTGCTGGCCAACGGGAACCTACAGATCCAGAACACGACGACGTACGCGGACGGGACCGTCGGGTTCGACGTCCTCGTCCGCTCGTCCAACGAGAGCGACTTCGCCAACCTCCGCAACTGAGACAGGAGAAAGACCATGAGACTCCGCACCAAGCTCGGACTGCTCGCCGTCTTCGTGGCTGTGGTCGTGTCACTCACCGGGTGCGACCCGTCCATGTTCGACGACCCGGACCAACGCACGACCAACGGTGGCGACAACGGCGGTGGCGGCGGTGGCGGCAACCAGCAGGTTGTCAACAGCCCCATCGTCGGAGAGTGGCACACCTCGAGCATGATCGCCGACTTCCTGTACTCCGCGCAGGACTTGAGCTCGTACGGCGGCGGCGGCACAGGCGAGGGGTACTGCTTCCGCACAGACGGCACCTACACCTACTACATCATCACCACCGGGTACGGCCCAGGAAGCATGGCAGGGTGGGTTGTCGAGGACGGCAAGTTCAGCGTCGAAGGCAACCGTGTCGTCCTCTCCGACAGGTACGCCAGCTATACGAGCACGAAAAACCCGTCCAACTCGTACAAGAACAAGAAGCAAGAGGGCACCTACTACTACGAGTTTGAGATGATTTCCAACGACGAGGTGAAGATCCAGAACACCGTCACGTACGAAGACGGATCCATAGGCGCCGACGTGTTCACCCGCTCCTACGAGAACTCCAACTTCGACGGCCTCCGCGGATGATCTGACCTCCCACTCGTGCACCGGGAGCGTCTTCAGTCCCACGACGACGAGCACACAGCCGTCGGGAACCTGGGCCTCGGACGCGACGTGGTCATGGAGTTCGGTCTGTTGCGAGACCTGCCCAAGCACCATTCATACCCCAGACGCAGGCACGGTGGTGCACCGGTACCAGAACTCGCTGCTGTGACATCATGAGGCGGTGAGCTACCAGCCCTTCCCTTCGTTCGCCGACTGGGACGAGGGTGTGGCGGACATCGACCTGTCGATCATCGACAGGGTCGCGGACCGTCTGGTCGTGACGAGACGGTCGGCTTCGGCACAGGCGCTCGAGGCTGTGATGACCGAGACGCTGCGCACTGCTGCTGTCGACACCGGGGCGATCGAGGGGCTCTACAGCACGGACCGGGGCTTCACCCGGACTGTCGCGACCCAGGCTGCGGCGTGGGAGCTGGCCGCCGACGAGAAAGGCCCGCACGTCCGCCGTTCTATCGAAGCGGCGATCAGCGGGTACGAGCTCGTGCTCGACGTGGCCACCACGAGGCGACCTGTTACTCAGGCATGGATCCGCGACCTGCACACCACGATGTGCGCCGAGCAGAAGACCTACCGCGTGTTCGTGCCTGCCCTCGACGGTTATCAAGACCGACCGTTGCCGCTGGGCGAGTACAAGCAGATGCCCAACAGCCCGACGAACCGGGCGACCGGCCAGGTCCACGACTACGCGCCCCCCGGTGACACACCCGCCGAGATGGCACGGCTGGTCGACGAGCTGGCCTCCCCCCGGTTCGGGGCGGCCCACCCGGTGGTCCAGGCCGCCTACACCCACTACGCGTTCGTGTGCATCCACCCGTTCGCCGACGGCAACGGCAGGATCGCCCGTGCCGTCGCCAGCGTGTTCGTGTACCGACGGCCGCTGGGCGTGCCGCTGGTGGTGTTCGCCGATCAGCGCGACACCTACCTCGACACCCTGGAAGCCGCAGACGTCCACCAGTACGCACCGTTCACCCAGTTCCTGCGCGACCGGGTGGTCGACACAGTCAACCTCGTCGACCTGTCCCTCACCCGAGCCGAGCGCCCAGACACCGCCGCCATCGTTGGTGCTTATTCCCGTGACGCGTCGCTGCACGAGGCCGCAGCGCGAGTGGCTGGCCTGTGCCAGGAACGCCTAACCTCGGCGCTGACCACGTACGACCTCCCAGACCGCCTGCGCCTGCGCGTCTCCGTCGTGCCTTGGAGTGACAACGACCCACAGCCTCTCGAGGGGTACGTCCCCACCGACAACACCATCGTCGTCACGTCGAAACCGGTCACAGAACGACACCCCGTCTTCGTGAACGAGCTCGGAAAAGACCAGGAGGACATTCTCGTCGTCGGCACGCCACACCTGCGCGTCTGGCTCCGTGAGATCGACCCTGCCGTGACCTCGACCCTCACCACCAAGCTCGACCTGTGGGCCGACCAGGTCGCGGCCCAGTTCGTCGCGAAGATGAACGAGACCCTGGCCTGACTAGAGGTACTGCCACCCCTGGCGAGCCACCTGGGGCAGAGAACTATCAGCCACGTCCGGTACACGGTACAAAGGCCGCGTCGCTCGGCGAGGCGTAGGTCACAAGCACATCCTTCCAGTCCAAGACACCGACAACATCGCGCTTCCTCTTGGTCCCCAGCCTGGTCCCGTGCTTTGCAGGAATCCACGGATTTGGTGTCTGACCTGTGCGTACTATTGGTGGACCTTCCTACGCGCTTCTCAAACCTCCGCCAGCCTGTCGGAGCCCTGATCAGACGTAGTCTTCGAGGTAGGAAGCCTCTAGGAGGTCGCCGTGTGCGGACCTGGATCGCCGACGACCGCGGCATGGTGCGCGAGGATTCGGTGAAGTCTCAAACACTGCCACTGGGTTCACCCGGTGCGGTCGAACCGTAGTCGTCTGTACCCGGGCATGCGGCGCTGCAGGGATGGGTTCTCCCAGCGCCTGGCGTAGGTGTCGGTACGGGCACGGAACAGGTCCAGGTACAGCGCGAGCTTGCGCTGCGTCGGGCTGGCCATCGACACCAGCCCGTGGCGCACCGGAGCCGCCAGCTGCTCAGCCACCGGTGACGTGTCCTGCCCGCCCAGCTCCAGCAGCCGGGCCAGGCGTGTGTTCTCGGTCCGCAGCCGGTCCCGCTCAGCCCGCAGCTCGGACAGCTCGTGGCGCAGGTCCGAACCTGCGGCGTCATGATCGTCACGAAAACTCACTCCCGTCATCCTGCCAGCAGGCGCTCCACATGCTGAGGGCCACTGCCGCTGCACGGCACGGTGAAGAACTCGATGTCTGTCGACCCCAGGCCCCGCTCGTGGGTACAGACCAGGGCCGACAGCATGTGGGTAGGGAGGATCGTCGGTGACACACGCTACGCAGCCCTCAGAGCAAGGCTTCGGCTTCGTTCCGTCACCGTGGTGGGACGGAAGTGGTCGGCTCCGTGCTCAACAACCGGTTCGAGCTGCGTGACCACGTGGGGCACGGCGGGACGGGCGCAGTGTTCCGCACGTGGGACCGGCGACTGGAACGCATCGTCGCGGTCAAGGTGCTCGAACCAGAGACGGTCCACGACGACCCCCGCGCACCGGAGCGGTTCCGGGCCGAGGCGTTGATCGTCAAGGACCTGGACGAGCATCCTGGCCTGGTCACGATCTTCGACACCAGTATTCCGGCTACCGTGGCCCGGATGCGTAGCTCACCCTTCTGATATCTCCTGCCTGGTAGAACCCGTACGGTAAGAGACTCGCTTTCGAGCGTCATGCAGGAGGACCTGCAGGCGATCTTCCAGCTCCTTCTTTGGCAACAGTTCGGTCCAGTACTCAGCGACCACAATGTTGTCCTTGTGGAGTTCCATCAACTCCACCTGGTCGCGGTTCGCCGAGGTGCACAGGATTAGGCCAATCGGCGCCCCTTCCGCTTTTCCGCGCTCGTACCTGTCGAGCCACTTGAGGTAGAACTTCATCTGTCCCTCGTACTCGGGGACGAACTCGCCGATCTTCAGGTCGACAGCGACCAGCCGGGACAGCGGACGCGAGTAGAAGAGCAGATCGAGGTGGTAGTCTTTGTCGCCCATCGGCATCCGCACCTGGCGCCCGACGAACGCGAAGCCTCGCCCGACCTCCAGCAGGAACGCTTCCAGGTCGCGGAGGATGGCCTGCTCCAGGTCGGCTTCCAGGTACGAGCCCTTCAGCCCCAGCATGTCCAAGAGCATGGGGTCCTTGAAGGCGTCCAGGGGCACAGCTGACCCTGGTGGGATCTGCGAGTTGGCGATCTCCCGGCGTTCGAACGCCTTGCGGGCGATAGCCTCACGAAGGTCTCGCACGCCAAGGCGCTTGGCCGCGACCTCCTCGGCGTAGAACAGCCGTGCCTCCTGGGACTCCAGCGGGAGCAGCTCCCTGATGTGCGACCAGCTCAACTGGTGCGACAGCGTCGCACTCGTCTCGTCGGAGAACTCTCGGGCGAACTTCACCATCCGGTTGAGGTTGCTCCGGTCGTAGCCTTCTCCGTGGCGGGCAGTCAGCCTCTCCGACAAGGTAGACACGATCTGCTTTCCGTAGTCGGCGCGGCCTCGGTGCAGGATCTCGACGTGGATGAGGCGGCCCATGCGCCAGTTGGCCAGCACCGAAACGGTGTTGGCGTGGTAGGCGATCACGGCACGGGCCTCGTCGATCAGCCGTACAGCGGCCTCAAACAGACCGTCATCACCAAGAGGAGTGCCTCCGGGCACAGGTTCGAGCTCAGTCACGTTGTGTCCAGACTCCAGTCGACGAGTCGAGATGCCCAAGAGACACCGGACTGGTGCGACGTGTCGCACCAGTCCGGCCGCGTGCAGTCGCCTCCACCATCAGTTCCTTTCCAGTAGTGGTTGCGGCCCCGTGCGCTCGTCCCGACCGACGAGACGTGAGCCTCAGGCGCGCCTCCGAGGATAAGCCCTGCCAGGCTGGTGACGAGCACCCGACGAGACCCACGGACGACGCCCACGTAGGTGGGCACCCCCTTCGACCTTCACGCGGTCGTTCTCAGACGCCACCCGACCGACCGACTCACCCCAACGTCAGAAAACGACTAGCACGTCGCTCGCCGACCGGCAGGCACCCCCCAGGGGCGGTCAGCGCACAGAGACCGTCTGGCCGTGACAACGGCCAGGGGCGCCCTCCGACTACAGCTGCCACATCCCCGACACGCTACTGGACGCTCTGCTCGACCTGGGTACCAACGGCCCCACGCCTCCCTCGCTGTTGCGTCCTCACAACGACGCGGCCACCAGCACCGAGGCATGCAGTGCTGGTGGCCGGACATCACAGGTCGCGTGTATGAACGCCGAACCTACGGTGGACTCCACCTCCGGAAGTTCGAGATCCAACCCGACAGGTCAGAACCCCACTTCCACTAGCACCGCGAACACACCGAGTTTATCACAGACCCCACGCTTCGGCAAGGACGCAGCAGCAGCAAATCGCACCAAAATGGATCAAACAACCACATCCACAAGCACTCTGACCTTCGACCTATCAGGTGTCCAACCTGCGAGCCGATCCAAGCGCAAAGTCCCCGCAGCCATCCGCCGCCAGATCGCTGCCGACCGCATGGCCGGAGCCAGTATCCGCGACCTGACCGAACGCTACAACCTGGCCAGATCGTCCGTACAGAACATCCTGTCCAAGGAAGGTGTGCCGCCCCGTCGTGACCTGATCGGTGAGCAGCACCGTGCTGAACTGGAACGTTTACGTCGCCAAGGTCTGTCCGCCGCTCAGATCGCTACGCGGTTCGGGGTGAGTGCTTCTACGGTGTTGCGGGCTATGGGGAGGATGGGGGTGTGAAGGCACGAGCGGACTAGACCACGCTAGGAACGCTTGCGCAGCGTGACGTACAGACCGGCAGACAGGACGTGCGCGTATGATGAACAGGTGGTGTCAACCACTCCCATCTTTGCCGCCCATACGCATTCACCGTCTCGAAAACGTTGGCACACTCATGTACATTGCCGTCCGAATACTTGCGATTGTCTGCAATCCAAATAACTCTGTACATACTACCTATCTCCTCCATCGTCAGAGTATCGCTTACCAAGCATAGCGACTATTCGTCCCTTCATACGGTTGTAGATAAAACAGACTCGACTACGATCAGATTCTTGTGCATGATCTTCGATTTCCGCTAGACAGCAGTCGTCTACTTCTTTGATTTCTTCTAGAATCTCACATAGAGGTACATGCTCCTTACCCATACCAAGAGCCCGCGGATCTTTCCATGGATCATCGAACCTGTTTATAAGTTCGGACAGTTCAATATTGGCAGGACTGTAACCATCTTCTACTAACTTATCCCATAATACGCTAGGAGCTCGATTGGGGCTCAACTGCTCCGTTGTCTGTTGAGTCCAATACAGCAAACCGGCACATAGTTGAGCCTCATCGCCCATCCCTGCGTTCTTCAATAATGGAGGCAGCTCAAAGATGGCATTCAATGGTTCTATTCTTCCGTAAGGCTGAATCGTGCGGAATACAGAGCCGATGTGAATCAAGGCCCATAGTACTATACGGATCGAGTCCTGATTTTTGCGGTCTGCGCTTAAAGCGTGCAAGAGGTCAACCAACGCTGTAGTGGTACCGTGACGACCAGTATCTCGCCCTTCCCACTCACGAGTAATAAGGCCAGCCCTTTTCACTAAATAGTGACAGCACATCAGAGTCAGATGGACTCTATCGGTCAAGGCATCGGAACCATTGATCTTCAACCACTTCTGTCTTATCTGATCTGCTCGCGACCGTTGCCAAGGCGATCGTGACACTGCACTTCCATGCACCTCGCCCAGCCTGACGGCAATCTCTCGTATCAGTTGGGCATAGAGCACTCGGTCACGCTGTCGTACAGCATCAAAAAGGACTTCGTGCACGGGACGTAACGGATCGACAGATCTAGATTTGATCCCATACAGCATCAAAGAGTACTCGACCTTGCCTTCTCCCGTCTGTCTCACTGATGTAAGCCCATACTCACGAGCCCTGGCACCTGTGAGACCGCGACACACTGTTCGCATTACATATTCAGGAACAAACCATTCGAACTGCAATAATACAGTGGGCACAAGTAGGGCGATTTCCAACATACCAAGGAGAGTGATAGCGGCAATGACTCTAAGGCTGAGTTGGGTATTTGTAACATAGCCCGATGCCACCCACGCTCCCAGGCCGCAGCACAATGCAGTCAATACAACTGAAGTAAGAATCACGTTGCTTCGATATAAAATCCTTAATCTCTGTGCGCGCGCGCCGATACCAGACAACTGTGCCGTAATAAAAGCGGTCGCGATAGATAATGATCCTATCGTTGCAACCACTTGGAGGAGTCCAAACAGCCCCGATCGAATCTCGCCGAGAGAACTATTTTTCCCTACGATCATATGAGGATTTATCATTCCGGCTGCAAGCAACGACGCAGTAAGGACTAGCATCACCCGAAAAGTCCAACGTCTTGCAAAAGGAAGCACCCTACGTCGGTTTCCTAACTCACTACTAGATCCAATATTCGCCCGATCCTCGCCATTGCTTCGGGTCTCTCGATGAGGTCGTTCATGAGCAAGTGGCTCCCCTTCGGAACCCTCTCAACTACGATGGTCTCTGCGCTTGTTGCGCTTCGAGTTAGTTCTGACACGACTCCCTTTGGAATTATTTTGTCATCAGAACCAATTACGATTCCAACACGACCTTCATACTGAGATAGAAGTTGAAACGCATCTGATGACATCCAACTTCCTTCTTTCCGAATCGTTTCGCTGAAGGCGCTCCCAAAGGGCTGATCGTATGCTTCTGCTGCATAGATCGCGGGGTAGAACAGAAGTATCACAGGAAATTTGTGTTGCACCCCGATTCGGATCGCTATCTCCCCACCCATGCTGAACCCAACGACTGCACACCGCCCATTTAGAACAGACAACGCTGCCTCAGCCTGTTCATGCCTCATACGTAGAGTAGTGCCTTCGAGGTCACCCCCAGTTTCTCCGTGCCCAACAAAGTCAAATGCATACGAGCCATGCCCGAGTGACTCCAACATGTCAGCAATTGGTCGCCCACGCTGCCTCGTGGCCTTGCCTGCGCCATGCAGTAGCAGAGAATCTATCGTCGACCCCATGTGCGAGACGATAGTCCCACGCAAGACGGTGTCGCGGTATGAGAGGTAGTCTTTCATGCCACTACCATGCCTCCACTAGCCACGACTCTGCACTGGAACGGCGATGACGCGACCTTCTTAGATCGGAGGCAACGTACAGACGTCTTAACCAACGATTGTGATCGTCCGCCGAATACTTGAACCTCGACCGCCCATGTGCCACTCTCGTGTTGTCAACCACTAGGTGATCGCCCGGCTCAAGCACAACACCTACTATGTTGTCTTCAAGCATTGCAATGAACTCCTTCACGGTTCCTTCTGCCGTGTCTGGCGCCAAAATCGGCTGAGCAGCGTTGATGCGGAAGTATGGCTTGTCTCTCAACCCGTAGAGCAACGGTTGCCGTTCAACAGACGAGTATTCGTGATGGCTAACATTGGGCATGATCTGAAATTCTGATTCAAATAACCTGTCGAAGTCTGAGGTCACAATTCTGCTGTCGTAAGCCGCAAGGGTTGTCGCGGCCTGAGCATCGTTGTACCGACACTGTAGAGCCAAAATCTCACCCGCGAGACTTGAAAATGCATCCTCAGTATGGAGACCAAAATCGATCTTCGATGATCGACTCGATAATTCACTTTCAAATCCTGCTACTGGAATTACGTCGTTCTGGAGGTAGCCGTTCTGTATGGAAGACCATGTGAATGGGTAGCCCATTACATTTGCCATGACCAATGCGAGAACGTCCCAGAATCCTGCTTCTTCTTGGAGACCCGGAGGCCGGTGTGTTTTAGGACAGTCTGGGATTTCTGGAAGAAAAGCAGGATCAATTGATACGACAACAGCATGGGCTTTCTCGTGGATGATTGATCTTTGGACTACATCACGAATCTCTGACGGAACCCTGGACGCGGCGAGATGGGACGGCCAGTACACCTCACCCAACGGTGCAACATCTCGATTTCCTAGAACAGCGTGGCACAACTCAACAATCTCATCGACCTGATCTTTCTTAACGGCATGCCTATGTAGAATGACTGAGCTCATGATTCTTACCTCGTCCTTCTCTCGTTGGTCGTAAACCTACGCATCTCATCTTCCATCATCTACGCAGCGGAGTCATTAGTTTCGCCCCCCCCCCCCCCAATT
>Ga0123354_10000114_pt1 | contig 59775 bp, 54 predicted proteins | sample TergutLab28metaG_2_FD_97872 | JGI IMG/M metagenome (GOLD analysis project Ga0123354, IMG submission 97872) | Labiotermes labralis P4 segment gut microbial communities from Petit-Saut dam, French Guiana - Lab288 P4 | ecosystem: Host-associated > Arthropoda: Insects > Digestive system > Gut ... | reverse complement strand
TCGGCGCCGACTAATTCCATGCTTCCACCGGGGAAATAGTCATTCTGAAGGTCGATCAGAAGAAGTGCAGTAGTCATTACGAATGCTCTTTGAGTTGATGACAAATTTAATGGAAAGCCTAACGACGAAGGTCAGCGGCAGGCGGACAGCGTAGCTGGCCGGCTGTCGCTGGACCGGATTGTTAGGCCCGAGTGTCACAGCGACACCTTGAGTTTGCGGCCACCACTGATTGAAAAATCCTCGCGCTCATAAAAGGCCAGTGTTTTATCGAACTGAGGAAGGGGCGGTGTAGTCACTTCCAAGCGTGTCCAGTTGCGCGACTGGCCGAATGATTTTGCCTGGGAGAGCAGTTGGAACCCTACCTGTTTTGAACGATACATCGGGCGGACGTAAAGTTCAGGAATGGTGCCGAAGGAGCCTTCTGCATAGAGTGCATAGCTTTCATAAAGAGCAATGAAACCCACAGGCGAGGCACCATCACAGGCCACGAAAACAAAATATTTCTCTTGATTGATGAAATCGATAAGGCGATTAACTGTCTTGGAAAGATCGAAATTGAATGCCTGAACACCGATGGCGTTCATGATTTCAGCAAGCAACTCGCCTACCATTTCAGCGACTTGAGGCACGTCTTGTACTATAGCCTTACGGATGATCATAGCATGCTCATTGCTTGGACCTAACGGACAAAATAACCGGTGCACGGGACGTGCGTCCGGGTTGATTGTAGGGTTAGGTGGTATGCCGCACAATTTGGATCACCTTTGGCTCTTGAGCATCCAGGGGCAGCGATTGTTCATGAAGTTTGAACTGCAAGGGCTTCGATAATGTGCTGCGAACGGGGCAGTTTTCTAGGACGGTGAGCAACTGACTTCTTTGCGCTTCCGATAGCGGACCCTCAAACTCGGCGCTGTATTCAAAAGACGGTACGCCGGGATTGGCTCGGTTGAGCGAAACACTGACCGATACGCCAGAAAGCGGGAAGGAATGCTTCTCGGCGTACATGCGCAAACTCATATTCATACAACTGGCCAAAGCGGCTTCAAGCAGTTCATGGGGACGAAAACCGGCATTGCCTCCGCCCTTATCGGGCGATGTATCGGCCATGGAAAACTGCGTTCCATTTGTGACCTGCACTTGAAACTTCGCGGCCTGGCTTTTCGTATGAATCATGCAAAGTGCCTAAATGAAGGTGCCTAACGGATAAGATAACCGGCGCACGGTACGTGCGTCCGGGTTGATTGTAAGGTTAGGCACAGCGCCCATTCAGTGCGTGATCTGTGAAGCATAACACCTTCGCGCGCCTGCGTAGCGGGTGAGCAGTCTGCTGCAACGACTTGTTTGGCGACTACGATCATAGCGATTGCGCACCCCACAAGAGTAAGCCGACACAAACGAACCATAAGACCCATTAAGTCCTTCAAGCTACGACGCAAGACGAGCAGTTGGACGAGCCATGCTATGCCCCAAAGCGTAAAGAAGCAGGCAGCACCCAAAGCGATTTCTCCTCTGGCGGGCAATAGATCTGTCGTACCCAGCACCAACAGCAGCACCGAAAAAACGAATAGGTCAACGGTGACCAGCTGAAAGGCACAAAGGGATTGAACCCAGTTCCGTTCCACTATCACGATGTCTACGTCGCCTTCGGCTGAGGTTCTATGCAGGCGAGTGCTCAGAGCCTCTCGGATGCCAACAATTGTATGCGCAAAGAACGCGAACAGAACGATGGCTCCTGCAATTGTGATTGGATAGTTCATTCGCCTAACGAATAAGATAACCGGCGCAGCGTAACTGCGTCCGGGTTGATTGCAGGGTTAGGCCGGATATGGAGAAAATTGATCTGCAACTGCCCACCATTTTTCGCCTTCTTTGATGAAGAAGAACAGATCTCTCCCGCCCATGTTTATCGTGTTACCAGCCATGTCAAACGACATGTCAAAAGAGTATGCGACAACAGCCGAATTACCGTAAACATGAATGACAGGCTCTATTTCCTCCCAACGATGAATAAGAGCTGCGTTACGAAAGCCTTTCCATCCGGCGATACAGGCTGCACCCCCATCTAAGCGATTGCGATCTGTGGGGGTGACTGCCACCATGTCTCGGTGAAAGAACTTGGAAAGATCATCGGGGTTTCCCTTTGTCCACGCATCATTCATTGCACGGACAGTAGCCCAAATTTCTTGTTTGGTTGGATCAGTGAAGGATGACATGAAAACTCCTTGAATCGAGGTAAATGAGAAAAGCCTAACGGACAAGATAACCGGCGCACGGTACGTGCGTCCGGGTTGATTGTAGGGTTAGGACGCTTGGGCGAAGTGCCGGACACAAACCCAACCGAACGCACGACCCGCAAAGAATACCACCTCCGTCTGCCAGAGCGGGATGTGGCCGCGATGCCGAACATTGAGCGGAGGCAGCGCAAAAGAATGAAAACGGCATGGGCACGAAATGCGGTGGTTCAATGCTTCCTAACGGATAAGATAACCGGCGCAGCGTAGCTGCGTCCGGGTTGATTGCAGGGTTAGGTGCTAGACAAGAACCACGACCTTGCCTGCCTTAAAAAATGCGTTATCGGGGTTTGACCCCGATTTTCTTGCGAGACTTTATTTTGTGATAAGCCCATGAGGCTGCCTCCAAGTTTATGCGCATATAAAAAAAGCTAGCCAATACCCACACCATACAAACAAGCAGTGCCCAAGCCGGAGCCTTGTGCATTGCTAAGACAGCAGCAATCCCAACGAGCAACGCTGAGTAGAGTCCTACAAACGCGAAGTAAATGGAACTTCCCAGATCAACGTACGGCTCAACGCGCAGGCGGAACTGCTCCCACTCGGGAGCAAAGCCACGACGATTCTTGAGCTTCTCGGTTACCGCCGACGCCGCGTTTGAAACAAGTTTGCGACCGCCTTTGCCAAGCAGAAACATGATCGCAGCGAGTATGGCCACGAATAGAAGCATAAAAAGCAGCGCATTTACCCACGGCTCGTATGTTGTACCCTGCAAACGCTCGACTATGTACTTGATGATCGCGAGTGGTGTCATTTTTGTGCCTAACGGATAAGATAACCGGCACGGCGGAGCCGTGTCCGGGTTGATTGCCGGGTTAGGTCGTTGCCTATTTTTCGGTGAGTATTTCGCTGAACTGAATTTCGGCTGGAATGTCGGTGTAATTCTGTATATCGCCTTGCAGTTCATTGGCGTGTGGCATAAAGGCAGAAATAAAGGAGTCGACAGTATCAAATGTGAAAAAACACGCTGCAGTATATTTCGGTGGTGAATTGGGTTCAGCGCCACCAATGCCACGCTCAACCGTAACACCGCGAAAGCCTGGATATGCGCTGAGAAGCTTTATAGCGCGCGGCATGTGCTTTGACAAGTAATAGTCAAAGTCAAAGCGACTGCCGACTATATTTGAATAGAGAACACTGATTTTAACCATGTGAATTAAGCTCCTGAAGTGGTTGATGTGACCTGTGGCTGATTGCATGCGCCACCTAACTAGAATTAGACGACGGCTATCTCGTGATGATCCGTCGCATAAAGCAATGTATCATGAGAAAATCCTCGCTACAATATACATCCGGCATTGTTTGGGCAAGCCTAAAATTTCCCGGATGATCTCTTCTTCAGACGCTCCCGCCGACCTTCCGCGCCAGCCAGGATTGCTGGAGCGCATGCGTATCCATCTGCGCACGCGGCATTACAGCATTCGCACCGAGCAAGTGTATTTGGATCGGGTGACGGTGCTGCCTGAAAACCTGATCGCGCCCCTGAAGGCGCAATTGGAAAAAGCGCGGGCGCTGCACGAAAAGGATTTGAATGCCGGATTGGGCCAAGTGTATTTGCCACATGCGCTGGCGGTGAAGTATCCCACGGCGGATCGGAGTTGGGCGTGGCAGTGGGTGTTTCCGTCGGCAGTGCGCGCCGTTGACCCGCGTCCGGATGCGCGCACGGGTAAGTTGCTGGAACGGCGCCATCACATCTATCCCGAATCGGTACAACGTGCGGTGCGCGAGGCGGCGCGGCTGGCGCGCATTGAAAAACCGGTGTCGCCGCATGTGTTGCGTCATTCGTTCGCCACGCATCTGCTACAGGCAGGTTATGACATTCGGACGGTGCAGGAGTTGCTGGGCCATGCGGATGTGAGCACGACCATGATTTACACGCATGTGCTCAACAAGGGCGGGCGGGGAATTTTGAGTCCACTGGATGCGTTGTAAATAAAATTTGCGCACTATTCGCTGGGGTTTTGCTCGTCACCCCGGCAGATCACTCCGCCTTGCCGCCGACTTCCGGGGTGCGGGCCAGGGCATTGTGGCTGGCGAGCAGATGGTCGTGCATCAGGCGCTCGGTTTCTTCGGCCTGGCCGGCGGCGCAGGCCGCCATGATGGCCCGGTGCTCGTCCAGCGACTGTTGCAGGCGGCCTTCCAGCGACAGGGAGTGCAGGCGCGACATTTTCAGCACTTTGCGCAAATCCTGGATGACCGACAGCAGCCAGCGGTTGCCGGAGAATTCCTGGATCTTGCGGTGGAATTCCTGGTTGGCCTCGAAGAAGGCGTCGATGCGGCCATTGCGAGCGGCGGCTTCGAGGCGCTCGTGGATGTCTTCGAGGTCGTGGATATCGGCCGCTTTGGCGCAGCGCGTCGCTTCCAGCGCGCTGCGGGCTTCGAGCATGGCCATCAGTGGGAAGATGTCGTCGAGATCCTGACGGGAAATTTCGGTGACGTAGCAGCCGCGCCGCGGCTTGAGTTTGACCAGCCCTTCCGCGGCCAGTACCTTGAGCGCCTCGCGCAGCGGCGTGCGGGAGATGCCGTATTGCTCGGCCAGTTTCTGCTCGTCGATCCAGGTGCCCGGTGTCAGTTCGTGGGCGTAGATGCGCTGGCGCAGCCGTTCGGCGACTTCCTGGTAAAGCGCGGTGGGTACGATAGGGGTCATCTGGCGGTGTGGGGGAATGGGCCGTCGGTGCGTGCCGGCTTGCCTCTGTAATTATGTATAACGTATTATGGGGGGTCAGGTGTGTCAAGGGGGGGCGCGAGTACGTAGAGTTTTGGATTCTGCACCATCGGCCCAAAAAAAATCGAATTTTCGAAAGTATTTGCGAGAGTTAATTCCATGTCTGAAAATTTCTTTGACTCCAACAATCTGGACGCTTGGGAAAAGGCTGCTGCCAAACAGGCGCCCGGCGGCGACGTCGGCAAGCTGGCGTGGAACACCCCGGAAGGGCTGCAACTCAAGGCCCTGTATACGAAGAAAGACGTCGAGGGCCTGGCCTTCGCCGATACCCTGCCCGGTTTTTCGCCCTATCTGCGCGGCCCGCAGCCAACCATGTATGCGGTCAAGCCGTGGACCATCCGCCAGTACGCCGGTTTTTCCACCGCCGAGGCATCCAACGCCTTCTATCGCAAGGCGCTGGCCGCTGGCGGTCAGGGCGTTTCGGTGGCTTTCGATCTAGCCACGCACCGCGGCTACGATTCCGATAATCAGCGCGTTTTGGGCGATGTCGGCAAGGCCGGCGTGGCCATCGACTCGGTCGAGGACATGAAAATCCTCTTCGACGGCATCCCGCTCGACAAGATTTCCGTGTCGATGACCATGAATGGCGCCGTGCTGCCCATTCTCGCCGGCTACATCGTCGCCGCCGAGGAACAGGGCGTGCAGCAGGCGCAACTGTCCGGCACCATCCAGAACGACATTCTCAAAGAATTCATGGTGCGGAATACCTATATCTATCCGCCCAAGCCGTCGATGAAGATCATCGCCGACATTTTCGGCTATACGGCGCAGCACATGCCGAAGTTCAACTCGATCTCGATTTCCGGCTACCACATCCAGGAAGCGGGCGCCAATCAGGCCATCGAGTTGGCCTTCACGCTGGCCGATGGCATGGAGTACGTGCGCACCGGCATCGCCGCCGGCATGGATGTCGATACTTTCGCCGGCCGCCTGTCCTTCTTCTGGGCGGTGGGCATGAATTTCTATCTGGAAATCGCCAAGATGCGCGCCGGCCGCCTGCTGTGGGATCGCATCATGACCGGCTTCAACGCCAAGAGCGCCAAGTCGAAGATGCTGCGCACGCACAGCCAGACTTCGGGCTGGTCGCTGACCGAGCAAGACCCCTACAACAACGTGGTGCGCACCACCATCGAGGCAATGGCGGCGGTTTTCGGCGGCACCCAGTCGCTGCACACCAATGCCCTCGATGAAGCCATCGCGCTGCCGACCGAGTTTTCGGCCCGCATCGCCCGCAACACGCAGTTGATCATCCAGGAAGAAACGCACATCACCAATGTCGTCGACCCGTGGGCCGGCTCCTACATGATGGAGAAGCTGACCCAGGACATGGCCGACAAGGCCTGGAACATCATCCAGGAAATCGAGGCGATGGGCGGCATGACCAAGGCGGTCGAATCCGGCTGGGCCAAGATGCAGGTCGAGACCTGCGCCGCCGACAAGCAGGCGCGCATCGATTCGGGCAAGGATGTCATCGTCGGCGTCAACAAGTACAAACTGGCCCAGGAAGACGCGATCGACATTCTCGATATCGACAATCATGCCGTGCGCGAAGCGCAAATCGCCCGCCTCAAGCAGATTCGCGCCACGCGCGATGCAGCGGCGGTCGAAGCCGCGCTGGCGGCGCTGACCCGTTGCGCCGAAAGCGGCGAAGGCAACCTGCTCGATCTGTCGGTCCAGGCCATCCGCCTGCGCGCCACGGTCGGCGAAGTGTCGGATGCGCTGGAAAAGGTCTTCGGCCGCTTCCGCGCTACGAACCAGACCATTTCGGGCGTGTACGGCGGTGTCGTGGAAGGTCGGGAAAGCTGGGAACAGATCAAGGCCGATGTTGCCAGGTTCGCCGAAGAAGAAGGCCGCCGGCCGCGCATCATGATCGCCAAGCTCGGTCAGGACGGCCATGACCGGGGCGCCAAGGTGGTCGCCACGGCCTATGCCGACCTCGGCTTCGACATCGACATGGGGCCGCTCTTTCAGACGCCGGAAGAGGCCGCCCGTCAGGCCATCGAGAACGACGTCCATGCCGTCGGCTGCTCGTCCCTGGCCGCCGGTCACAAAACTCTGGTACCGCAACTGATTCAGGCGTTGAAGGCGGAGGGCGCCAACGACATCGTGGTCTTCGCCGGCGGCGTCATTCCGGCCCAGGATTATGACGCCCTGTTCGCCGCCGGCGCCAAGGCCGTATTCGGCCCCGGCACGCGCATCGAGGATTCGGCGCGCAAGGTGCTCGAAGAAATCAGGAAAACTTGCGGCTAAGTCTGCATGAAACTCGACGAAATGCCTGTGCGCGTCCATCTGCTGCCCGATGCCGACCGGCAACTGGTCGACGGCATCCTGGCCGGCCAGCGCCGGGCGCTGGCCAAGGCCATCACGCTGGTCGAATCGACGCGCCTCGATCATCAGCAACGGGCGCGTCAGGTGCTGACGGCGCTCCTGCCACGCACCGGGCATGCCATCCGCATTGGCATTTCCGGCGTGCCGGGGGCGGGCAAATCGACCTTCATCGAAGCCCTCGGCGTCTGGCTGATCGAGCAGGGCAAAAAGCTCGCTGTGCTCGCCGTCGATCCCTCGTCGTCGCTTACCGGCGGTTCCATCCTCGGCGACAAGACGCGCATGGAGCAACTCTCCCAGCGCGAGGAAGCCTTCATCCGGCCCAGTCCCTCGGCCGGCTCGCTCGGCGGCGTCGCCGAGAAAACGCGCGAAGCCATGCTGCTCTGCGAGGCCGCCGGCTACGATGTCATCATCGTCGAGACGGTCGGCGTCGGCCAGTCGGAAACGACCGTGGCCGGCATGGTCGACATGTTCTGCCTGCTGCAATTGCCGAATGCCGGCGACGACTTGCAGGCCATCAAGAAGGGCATCGTCGAGATCGCCGATCTGGTGGTCATCAACAAGGCCGACATCGACCCGCGCGCGAGCGCGGCGGCGCGCGCCCAGTGGCGCAATGCGCTGCACATGCTACGCCCGGCCTCGCCCAACTGGGCGCCGCCGGTAATCACGCTCTCCGCCTTGAAGAAGGAGGGCATCGCCGATTTCTGGGAGCAAGTCGAGCACTATCAGACCGCCCTCAAGCCGACCGGCGAATTTGCCACCAAGCGCCAGCACCAGGCATTGGCCTGGATGTGGCAATTGATCGACTCCGGCCTGCGCCAGCATTTCCGCCGCCATCCGCGCGTGCAGGAAAGCCTGCCGGCCCTTATCCTCTCCGTCGAGGCAGGACAAACGCCGCCGGCTGCTGCCGCGCACGCCCTGCTCGACTGTTTGCAACACTGAAGTTCCGCACGATCCGATCCACTTAGGGAGTTTTTTATGCACGACATCATTCGTCAGCTGGAAAAAAAACGTGAACTGGCCCGCCTCGGCGGCGGCCAGCGACGTATCGACAGCCAGCACAAGAAGGGCAAACTGACCGCCCGTGAGCGCATCGAACTGTTGCTCGATCCCGGTTCCTTTGAAGAATGGGACATGTTCAAGGAGCATCGCTGCGTCGATTTCGGCATGGACCAAATCGACAAAATCCCCGGCGATGGCGTTGTGGTCGGCTACGGCACCATCAATGGCCGGCTGATGTTCGTTTTCTCGCAGGATTTCACAGTCTTCGGCGGCGCCCTGTCGGAAGCCCATGCCGAAAAAATCTGCAAGGTCATGGATCACGCCATGAAGGTCGGCGCGCCGGTAATCGGCCTCAACGACTCCGGCGGCGCCCGCATCCAGGAAGGCGTCGCCTCGCTCGGCGGCTATGCCTACGTTTTCCAGCGTAACGTCATGGCCTCCGGCGTGGTGCCGCAAATTTCCATGATCATGGGCCCCTGCGCCGGCGGTGCGGTGTATTCGCCGTCCATGACCGACTTCATCTTCATGGTCAAGGATTCGTCCTACATGTTCGTGACCGGCCCGGAAGTCGTCAAAACCGTGACGCACGAGGATGTCACCGCCGAAGAACTGGGCGGCGCCGTGACCCACACCACCAAGTCGGGCGTTGCCGATCTGGCTTTCGAGAATGACGTCGAAGCGATGTCGATGCTGCGCCGCTTCATGAATTTCATTCCCTCCAACAACAAGGAAAAGCCGCCGGTCACGCCGACCAACGACCCGGTCGACCGCTTCGACTACTCGCTCGACACGCTGGTGCCGGACAGCACCAACAAGCCCTACGACATGAAGGAATTGATCATCAAGGTGGTCGATGACAACGAGTTCTTCGAGTTGCAGGCCGACTACGCCAAGAACATCATCATCGGCTTCGGCCGCATGGACGGCCACACCATTGGCATCGTCGCCAATCAGCCGCTGGTTCTGGCCGGCTGCCTCGACATCAAGTCCTCGATCAAGGCGGCGCGCTTCGTCCGCTTCTGCGACGCCTTCAACATTCCGGTCGTCACCTTCGTCGACGTGCCGGGCTTCATGCCGGGTACCGCCCAGGAATACGGCGGCATCATCAAGCACGGCGCCAAGCTGCTCTACGCCTTTGCCGAATGCACCGTACCCAAGGTCACCGTCATCACGCGCAAAGCCTACGGCGGCGCCTACGACGTGATGTCGTCCAGCCACCTGCGTGGCGACGTCAATCTCGCCTGGCCGTCAGCGGAAATTGCCGTCATGGGGCCGAAAGGCGCGGTCGAGATCATCTTCCGCGAGGAAAAGAACGATCCCGAGAAACTCGCCAAGCGCGAAGCCGAGTACAAGGAAAAGTTCGCCAATCCCTTCGTCGCCAGCGCCCGTGGCTTCATCGACGATGTCATCATGCCGCACGCCACGCGCAAGCGCATCGCCCGCTCGCTGGCCATGCTGCGCGACAAGAAACTGGAAAACCCGTGGCGCAAGCACGGCAATATCCCGCTCTGATACAGGATTGAGTGAATCAGGAACCGCAATCCTGCAAAAAGGACAAGACTTCATGTTCAAGAAAATTCTCATTGCCAACCGCGGCGAAATCGCCTGCCGCGTCATCAAGACCGCCCGCAAGATGGGCATTTCCACCGTTGCCGTTTATTCCGAGGCCGACAAGGACGCCCTGCATGTCGACATGGCCGATGAAGCCGTCTGCATCGGGCCGGCCGCCTCCAAGGAATCCTATCTGGTGATGGACAAGATCATCGCCGCCTGTAAGGAAACCGGCGCCGAGGCGGTGCATCCCGGCTACGGCTTCCTCTCCGAGAACGCCGAATTCTCCCGCCGCCTGGAAGAAGCGGGCATCAAATTCATCGGGCCGAAGCATTATTCGGTCGCCAAGATGGGCGACAAGATCGAGTCCAAGAAGCTGGCCATCGTCGCCGGGGTCAACACCATCCCCGGCCATAACGAAGCCATTGCCGGCCCCGACGCGGCGGTCGAAATCGCCAAGAAGATCGGTTACCCAGTGATGATCAAGGCTTCCGCCGGCGGCGGCGGCAAGGGTCTGCGCGTCGCCTACAACGACGCCGAGGCGCACGAGGGCTTTTCCTCCTGTGTCAATGAGGCGCGTAATTCCTTCGGCGACGACCGCGTATTCATCGAAAAATTCGTCCTGGAACCGCGCCATATCGAAATCCAGGTGCTCGGTGACTCTCACGGCAACTATGTCTACCTCAACGAGCGTGAATGCTCGATCCAGCGCCGTCATCAGAAAGTCATCGAGGAAGCGCCCAGCCCCTTCGTCGATGCCGAAATGCGCAAGGCCATGGGCGAGCAGGCCGTGGCCCTGGCCCGCGCTGTTAATTACGAATCGGCGGGTACCGTCGAATTCGTCGTCTCCGGCGCCACCAAGGAATTCTATTTCCTGGAAATGAACACCCGCTTGCAGGTCGAGCACCCGGTCACCGAACTGATTACCGGCCTCGATCTGGTCGAGCAGATGATTCGTGTCGCCGCTGGCGAAAAGCTGCCCCTCACCCAAGCCGAGGTCAAGATCGACGGCTGGTCGATGGAATGCCGCATCAACGCCGAAGATCCCTTCCGCGGCTTCCTGCCCTCCACCGGCCGTCTGGTCAAGTTCCTGCCGCCGGCCGAAGGCACCGATGCCAAGGGCACCATCCGCGTCGATACCGGCGTCTATGACGGCGGCGAAATCTCGATGTTCTACGACTCGATGATCGCCAAGCTGATCGTGCACGGCAAGGATCGCAACGCCGCCATCTCGCGCATGCGCGCCGGCCTGAACGCCTTCGTGATTCGCGGTATTTCCTCGAACATCCCGTTCCAGGCAGCGCTCATGCAGCACCCGCGCTTCCAGTCCGGCGTTTTCGACACCGGCTTCATCGCCAAGGAATACCCCAAGGGCTTCGACGCCTCGATGGTGCCGCACGATGACCCAGCCCTGCTGGTCTCGGTCGCCGCCTACGTCTACCGCGCCTTCACCGACCGCTCGGCCTCCATCTCCGGCCAGTTGGAAGGTCATGAGCGCATCGTCGGCGATCAGTGGATGGTTGTGCGCCTGAACGGCGAGGAGAAGGAAAACCACCCGGTCACCGCGCGCCCGATCGAGGGGGGCTATTATGTCGAATACAACGGCAGCGCCTACGAAATCCTTTCCGACTGGAAACTGGGCGAATCGCTGTTCAAGGGCACCTACAACGGCGCCCCCTTCACCCTGCAAGTCGAGCGCCACAAGACCCGCTACAGCCTGTACCACTGGGGCACCCGCGCCGACTTCATGGTCATGAGCGCGCGCGCTGCCGAACTGCTGGCGCTGATGCCGGAAAAACCGGCGCCCGACCTGTCGAAATTCCTGCTCTCGCCGATGCCCGGCCTGCTGCGCGAAGTCGCGGTCGAAGTCGGCCGGGAAGTGAAGGCTGGGGAAAAACTGGCGATCATCGAGGCGATGAAGATGGAAAACATCCTCAAGGCCGAGCAGGATTGCAAGGTCAAGAAAATCGCCGCCGCCGTCGGCGAGAGCCTGTCGGTCGATCAGGTGATCATCGAATTCGAGTGATCGTCCCCGCCGACTCACCGTAACCCGCACAGGCCCGTTTAATGACGGGCCTGTGTCTTTATGGGCGCGCTTCAGGAGAAACAGCGCATGGAAATTTTTCGCCGCATTACCAGGCAGGCGTCGCCGGGCAGAATAATAAAATCGTTCGCTGTGCTTTTAATACTGCTCGCACTGGGCTACATCTTGGCGCTGTCCAGCGCCAAGCTCGAACTCGGCGGCAGCAGCCCCGGCCAGCAGGTATTGGGCAAGGCGCCGCTTGCCGGGCAACGCGCGATGGAACAATTCTGTACGGGCATTACCGCCACGCCGCGGAATATCTGGCTGGTGGGCTACCGGGAGTATGCGGACGAAATACCGGCGAGCGCCCTTGATCTGGGCAGTTTGCTGCCCCAAAGCGCTGACGAGGCGCAGCGCTGGGGCAGCATGGCGCTGCAAGCCCGGTCGCTGACGCTGCGCAATGGAGAAGGGGTCACGCTGATTTCCCGCTTGGGCGAAGATGGCGAGTTTCATGTATTGGCCTTTGTTGACGGCAGGGCACGCCTGATTTCTTCCCCGGATGGAGAAAACCTGTTTTTGCTGACCGGGCTGAATCTTGCGCCGGATGAAAAACGCCCCTACCGGCAGAGCGCCGTTTTCCGCACAAGCGATCAGGGAAAAACCTGGCAAGCTCTCCTGGAAAACGGATTCATGGCCATGACAGAAAGGTCGAAGGCATATTTTTTGGAGCCTTATTTTTATAACAATAATGAGGTATGGGCATGGGGCGGTTATGAAGATTTTGAGCGCATTTTCTACTCGCCCGATCAGGGGGAACATACAGAAGCCATCGAGCTTTCAAAAAAACTCTATGCTGACATGCGCCCCCGGGGGGATTACACAAATACCATCAAAGCGCATGTAGTCCAACTGGACGCCCAGCAAGCAAAGGTCTGGGTCAGTGACAGATATTGGGATGGCCGTAACTGGGAGGCCATTACACGCGAAGGGCAGTTGACGCGCAAAGAGGGTCGGTGGGAGCTTGGCGAGGTACGCACACATCAGGGGCTTTTCATTTATCAACTGATAAGCAATGGCAAGGGGCGCATCATTGCCGCGGTGAGCCAAGGCAATATTTTCGACGCCGAACTGGCGGAATTGCTTGTCGGGGATCATTCATGGAAAAGACTCAGCACGCTGCCCAATCCTTTCTGGCCATTTCCCGCTGATTCATCCATCAGATCAAATCAGGAACACAATTTCTTCGCCAGCGACGATGTCATTCTGGCGACAATCGACAGCGACCATAAAGTGCCGCGCTGGTTGTACCCCTGGGGAAGATACCCGGCAAATATCAGCGCCGACGCCGTGTATTTCTCAAAAAACAACGGCAGAACATGGACCAAGCTTGCAATTCCCGGTTACCTTGGGGTTCTCGGCTTCAACGCCGGGAAAAAACAGGTCTACTGGAACAAGGGCAACTGGTACGAGAACGACGACCCCAACATCTATTCCTACGATTTGTCTCGATGATCCGAGCTTTCACCCGGCGTGGCAGGCATAGCGGACGAAATCGACGCCGCGTTCGAGTACCTCGTCCGGCCGCAGATGTTCCAGCGACGCGCCGCCGATGACAAGGCCGACCCCCAGGCGGACGCTGGCCGTAGCCGGCAGCGCCAGCGACACCTGCCCCTCGGCGCGGATCAGAAAGGCCGGAATGCGCGGCAGCGCGCCCGCTGCGGGCCGCTTGAGCCAGCCGGCTTCGATCTCGCCCGGGTACCAGTAGAGGCCGCCGGTCAGCGCGTCGCCGGCCGTTACCTGCAAGCCGAACAGCACCCCCAGCCGCGCCTGGCCTTGCACCTGGGCGGCCACCAGACAGGGCGCCTGACGGCGCGCCTTGCCAGTGCCGGCGCGCAAGACCATGCCGTCGATCTGCTGCCAGATCTCGCTGGTAACCGCAATGCGCTTGATCGCCGTGGTCGCCTGATCGGCGCGGTCGAAGCCGAACACCACGGTCCGCTGGTAGGCAAGCGCGCTGCTCTCGGGAGCGAGGTCGCCGCTGGCGTTCAGGTACTCGCCGCGCAGCATGGCATAGGCATCCTCGCCGCCGAAGGCGAGCGCGATGTCGCCGACGGCATCGTCTACTTCCCGCTCGGGCATGGTCAGGCTGTGGCGGATTTCCTCAAGCAAGTCGATGCAGGCCGCTGCCGATAATTCGCGGCCGAGCTTCAGGCTTTCCGGCGTCTCGCCCTGGCGCAGCGATTCGAGGCGCCTGCGCAATTTGCGGTCGATGGCGCTGATGACCAGCCAGCGCGGCGCGATGTCGGGCAGCGCGGCGCCGTGCAGGGCGTTCAGGTCGATGTCGCGGCCATGCACGTCGGGATCGGGTTTGCCGCGGAATTCGGCCAACTCGCGCCAGCGGCTGAGCGCCCGGTTGGCGACATGCAGTTGCGGCGCGGTCAGGCGATAGGGGTCGATCAGACGTAACAGGAAGTCCCAGGCCAGGTGACCGGCAACGGTCGCATCGCCGAGTTGGGGAAAGGCTTTGTCCGGCAAGAGGCGCGTCAGCAGGCCATCGCGCTGACCCAGGGCGAGAACGGCGAGGAGCTGGCGCTCAAGCGCCAGCGGGCATTCGTAGGCCGCCAGGAAATGGACATTGGCGGCAAGACGCAAGGCGCTGGCGGCGCGATTGAGGGCTAGGCCGCGCTGCTCCATGTCCAGTTCCTCATAGCGGCGCAGATAGGCGACGCCGAGGCGGTGCCAGAAGCGAGCGACCAGTGCGAAGGCGCGGTAGTCTTCGGCGGGCAGCGGCAGGGGCTTGCGCGTAAAGCGCGGTTCGATGTGCTCCTGCAAGGGCGCCGCCGCGTGGCGCAGCAGGCCGAGCAATTTGACGCTTAGCGCCGGATCGCAACCGCCGCCGTCGATGGCTTCGACCTGCATGACCAGCGCCGCCAGCATCTGCTGCGGCTGGGCCGACGGTTGCCTGGCCAGCCAGGCCCGCCCCTCGGCAAGATCGCGAAAGGCCAGGGTAATGTTCTTGCGCGGATCAGGCAGACTTAACCAGTGCATCGGAAGATTCCATTTGGCTGTATGCTTTGATTATGAGCGGCTTCGAGCATTATGAACACGAATTGCAGGAATTGGATCACGAGATTCGGCGTTACGCCGTGGTTTGCCATGTCGATCTGGCCAATCGCTACGAAATCGATGCCTGCCTGCATGACGACCACCTTTCCTGGGCGGAGGATCGGGCGCGGGAATCGCTGCGCGGCTTGCTGATTTTACGCATCAAACTGGAAGCCGAGATGATAGAACTCGGTTTTTCGCCCGCGCCACTATTGCCATACACCCCCGAACAGTAGAATCAGGCGATCTGGATAGCGCCGCCGGGACAGGGCGCGAGGCAGGCGCCGCAGCCGGTGCAGCGCTCGGCGTCGATTGCCGGCAGCGGACTGCCGCCAAGACGGGGCGGAAAGCGGATGGCCCCGGCGGCGCAGTAATCGCCGCAGACCCGGCATTCGACCCCGTGCTGCGGCAGGCAGGCAGCGCCAACGCTTGCCCGGCAGGCCCACGGCGCCTCGCCCTCACGGCGCAGCAGGGCTTGCGGCTGGCAGGCGGTAACGCAGGCGGCGCAGAAAGTGCATTCGCCACGGCTGAAATCAATGCGCGGATAGCCGCCGTCGCCGCTGACGACGATGCCCTGCGGGCACGCTGGCAGACAATCGCGGCAGCGCGTGCAGTGATCGACAAAAGCCGCTTCCGGCAGCGCCCAGGGCGGGCGCAATTCGGCTTTTGGCCGCGACCGGCCGCGCAGAAAGCCACGGCGCGCGGCGTCGACCATAGGTTTTATTTACCCTTCAGCTTGTCGATACTGGCGCGCACCATCTGCGCCTGCTCGGAGCCGGGTTCGAGCTGCGGCAGCAGGGTCTCCCAGTAGGCGATGGCCTTTTCCTTTTCGTTGGCCTGCGTGGCTGCGGCAGCGGCAAGGTAGAGGCTGTAGGCATGCTGGGGATCGAGCTTCAGGGCGCGCTCGACCAGTTGGCGCGGCTTGCCGGCCAGCAGCCCGTTCTGACCGCTGGACAGGGCAAGGCTCTCGGCATAGCGGGCCAACAGATCGGGCTGGTCGTTGATGGCTTTTTCGGCCTTGGCGTAAACCTTGGCGGCATCGTCGTAACGGCCAAGCAGCTCGTAGGAACGGGCCAGCAGTAGTTGACCCGGCATGTCGTCGGGCTTGGCTTGCGCGCGCTCGGCCAGACGGGCGACGGCTTGCTCGGCGCTGGCGCCGGCCTTGGCAGCATCGTCGCGGCGGCCAAGCGCCTCGTAGGAGCGGGCCAGCAGCAGCCAGCCCTGCACGTCGTCGGGATGGCTCTGCATGCGCTCGGCCAGACGGGCGACCATGCCGTCGACCTGCTCCTGCGTCATGCCGCCCTGGGCCGGCGTCGTACGCGCCGGATCGAGCGCCGCCGGGGTGCCGAGCAGCAGATAACCAAGCAGTGCGCCGAGCGGCAGCAGCAGGCCCAGGGCGATGGCCGTCTTGCGGCTGGGGACGGCCGTGGCCGGCGCCGCTTCGGCCGGGGCGGCCTCGTCGAGGAGGCGGCGCTGCAATTCCTGGCGGGCCTGGGCGAAATCGACCTCGGCCAGGATGCCTTCCTGATGCTCGCGTTCGAGATCGGCCAATTGGTCGCGGAAAATGGCCAGATTGGCTGCCTGCCGGTCACCCTCCACAGCGGCGCGGCGGCCAAACCACAGGGGCAGGATGAGGACGGCGCAGATGACGACGACGAGCAGCACCGCGCACAGAATGAAGAGCGGCTGCGTGAAGAGGGCGGCGAAGTTGTCACGAACCCGCATCGCATACACGGAAAATAACATCATCATTTGTTATCGTTTTCCTTGAGCAGGGCTTCGATGCGGCTGGCTTCCTCGGCCGACAGGGGGCGCTCGGCGTCGCCGAGCCGGCTGGCGCGGCGGCGCAGATAGGCGAAGAGGGCGCCAACGCCCAGCAGTAGGAGCAGCACCGGGCCGCCCCAGAGCAGCAGCGTGATGCCCTTGACCGGCGGCCGGTAGAGCACGAAGTCGCCGTAGCGGGCGACCATGAAATCGAGGATCTCATTGTCGGAGCGGCCATCGTGGATCATGCTGCGAATCTCGCGGCGCAGGTCGACAGCCAGATCGGCATTGGAATCGGCGATGGTTTCGTTCTGGCAAACCAGGCAGCGCAATTCCCTGGACAAGTCTTGCAGGCGCTTTTCGGCGACCGGATCGGCGGCCTGCGCGGCTTCCCAGGCGGACGAGGCGTGCACCCCGGCGCTGCCGAGGCCGAGGGCGAGCACCAAGACGAAGACGCGGGCGATCATTGGCCAAGCTCCGCCAGCAGGGGCAGGATTTTCTTCGCCAGCGCCTCCGGGCTGATCGGCCCGGTGTGCTTCATGCGGATGACCCCGTCCTTGTCGATGACATAGGTTTCCGGCACGCCGTAGACGCCGAAGTCGATGCCGACACGGCCGTCGATGTCCATCACCGTCAGCCGGTAGGGGTTGCCGTGGGCGTTCAGCCAGGCCTTGGCGCGTTGCTGCGCGAGCCTGACCTCTTCGTCGGCCGGCAGCTTGCTCATGTCGAACTCGCTGTCGCCGCGCACTTCCTTGTAATTGAGGCCGATCAGCGGCACGTCGACCTTTTTCGCGAACTCGACCAGTACTGGATGCTCCTGCCGGCAGGAAATACACCACGACGCCCAGACGTTGAGCAGCCACGGCTTGCCGCGCAGTGCTTCGGGGCCGAAAGTCTGCTCCGGATTGTCCAGCACCGTCAGGCGGAAAGCCGGCGCCGGCTTGCCGACCAGCGGCGAGGGAATGGCGCGCGGATTAAGACTGAGGCCGACGGCGAGAAGGCTGGCGAGGGCGGCGAAAGCGCCGAGTATCCAGAAATAGCGATTCATGCGTGTTGGCTTCCAGCAGGCAGGTGGGCGGCGCTTCGCGCCTTCAGGCGGTAACGGCGGTCGAGCATGGCGAGGAGGCCGCCGAGCGACATCAGCAGGCAGCCGCCCCAGATCCAGTCGACGAAGGGCTTGTAATAGACGCGCACGGCCCAGGCGCCTTCTGGCTTGTCGCTGTCGATCGGCTCGCCGAGCGAGACGTAGACGTCGCGCCAGAGGCCGGCGTCGATCGCGGCTTCGGTCATCGGCATGGCCGAGGAGTGATAATTGCGCTTCTCCGGCAGCAGTTGGCGCAGCAGTTTGCCGTCACGGCTCAGGTCGAACAAGCCCCGGGCGGCGACGTAATTCGGCCCCTCGACCCGCTGGATGCCGTGAAAGCTAAAGCTGTAGCCGGCAACGGTAACCGTCTCGCCGACCTCCATCTTGACGTCCTTTTCTTCCTCGAAACTCATGACCATGGTGACGCCGACGACGAAGGCGGCGACGCCGAGGTGGGCGAGGTGCATGCCAACGAAGCTGCGCGGCTGGCGGAGCAGGGCGCGGGCCAGCGAAGCCTCGCCGCGCGTCTGGCGGGCGCGGGCGACAAAGTTGATGACGGCGGTGGCGGCGATCCAGGCGGCGAGCAGGAGCCCAAGGGCGGTCAGCAGCGACCAGTGGCCGTAGAGCAGCGGCAGGGCGATGGCGACGATGACGCCGACGGCGAAGGCCCAGCGCACGGCGCGCAGGATCTCGGGCAACGCCGCTTCCTTCCAGCGGGCGAAGGGGCCGATGCCGATGAGAAACAGCACCGGCGCCATGACCGGCACGAATACCGCGTTGAAATAAGGCGCGCCAACCGAAATCTTGCCAATGCCCAAGGCGTCGACCAGGAGCGGATAGAGCGTGCCGAGCAGTACCGTGGCGCAGGCAACAACCAGCAACACGTTATTGGTGAGCAGCAGCGATTCGCGCGAAATCAGGGCGAAGCGCCCGCCGAGGCCGACGCTCGGCGCCCGCCAGGCGAACAGCGCCAGCGAGGAGCCGATGACGGCGATCAAAAAGATCAGAATGAAGATGCCGCGCGCCGGATCGGTGGCAAAGGCATGCACCGAGGTCAGCACGCCGGAGCGGACGAGAAAGGTGCCGAGCAGCGACAGCGAGAAGGCCGAGATGGCCAGCAGCACGGTCCAGTTCTTGAAACTGCCGCGCTTTTCGGTAACCGCCAGCGAGTGAATCAGCGCCGTGCCGACCAGCCAGGGCATGAACGAGGCGTTTTCGACCGGGTCCCAGAACCACCAGCCGCCCCAGCCCAATTCGTAATAGGCCCACCACGAGCCGACGGCGATACCGAGGGTGAGGAAAACCCAGGCTGCCGTCGTCCACGGCCGTGACCAGCGCGCCCAGGCGGCGTCGAGCTGGCCGGAAAGCAGGGCGGCGATGGCGAAGGCGAAGGCCACGGAAAAGCCGACATAGCCCATGTAGAGCAGCGGCGGGTGGATGACCAGACCGGGATCTTGCAGCAGCGGATTGAGATCGCGCCCTTCAATGGCGCCCGGCAGCAGACGGTCGAAGGGATTGGAGGTGAGCAGAATGAAGAGCAAGAAGCCGAAGGAAACCAGACCGAGCGTGCCGAGCACGCGGGCGACCATAACCTCGGGCAACTGGCGCGACAGCAGCGCGACGGCGGCTGCCCAGCCGGCCAGCATCAGCATCCACAACAGCAGCGAACCCTCGTGCCCGCCCCACACGGCGGAAACGCGATAAATCAGCGGCAAGAGCGTATTGGAATGCTGGGCGACGTAAAGAACCGAGAAGTCATTGACGACGAAAGCCTGCGTCAGACAGGCGAAGGCGAAAGCGACCAGCAGCGTCATGGCGCCGGCGGCCGGGCGGGCCAGGGCGATCCAGGCCGAGCGGCGCTGGTGGGCGCCGATCAAGGGCAGGGTGCCGAGCACCAGAGCGACCAGAGCGGCAAGGATGAGGGCGAAATGGCCGAGTTCGGGAATCATGCTCAGTTGCTCGCTTTCGTCGGGGTAGCGGTATCCTCGGCGGCTTTTTTCCCGGCGGCGCGGGCGTGGGCGTCGTCGACGGCCTTGGCGGCGGCCGGCGGCATGTAATTTTCGTCGTGCTTGGCCAGCACCTCGCTGGCGGCGAAATGGCCATCTTCGCTCAACCTGCCTTGGGCGACCACGCCCTTGCCTTCCTTGAACAGGTCGGGAAGGATGCCTTTGTAATGCACGGGGATGTCCGTCTCGGTATCAGTAACGATGAAGGCGACGGTCACGCCGTCGGCCTGACGGGCGAGGCTGCCTTCCTTGACCACGCCGCCGATGCGGAACAGCTTGTCGGCCGGCGCCTTGCCGGCGGCCACGTCGGTCGGCGAGATGTAGAGCGCGATATTGCTGTTCAGCGCATTCAGCACGAGGAGGGCGATGATGCCGACGACGACCAGGGCAGCGCCGATCAAGGCCAGTTTCTTGTGACGGGACTTCATGCTTCGGGACTCCGGTTTTCAATTCTGGCGTCGGCGCGCAGCTGACGCCGGAGGCGGGCGATGGTGTTCTTGCGCTGGCGGGCGACGAGTATCGGCTCGACCAGCATGATCAGCGCGGTAACGCCGAACGAACCCCAGACGTACAGGCCGTAACCGCCCATGGCGAGAAATTCGCCGACGCTGTTCCAGTGGATCATGTCCGTTCTCCGGCCCGCTCTTCGGTCAATTCCGCCCGCGCCCAGTCGGTGTGGCGCTCGCGTTCGAGCATGATGGTGCGCACGCGGGCGAGGGCGACGGCGATGGAATACATCCAGAAGCACAGCGCCATCAACAGCATGCCCCAGAGCATGGTGACGGCCATCGACGACTTGGCGAGGTTGACGCTCGACCCCTGATGCAGGGTGTTCCACCACTGCACCGAGAAATAGATGATGGGAATATTGACCACCCCGACCAGCAGCAACACGGCGCCGGCCTTGTCGGCGCGGCGCGCGTCGTCGATGGCGGCGGTCAGCGCCAGATAGCCGATGTAGAGAAAGAGCAGGATCAGTTCCGACGTCAGGCGGGCATCCCAGACCCACCACGTGCCCCACATCGGCTTGCCCCACAGCGCCCCGGTCCACAGCGAGAGGAAGGCCATCAGCGCGCCGGTCGGCGCCAGCGCCTGGGTCATCATGCCCGACAGGCGGGTGTTGAAGGCCAGGCCAATGGCCGCCCAGAAGGCCATGACCAGATAGATGAACATCGACATCCAGGAAGCCGGGACATGGATGAAAATGATCCGGTAACCCTCGCCCTGCTGGAAATCGGTCGGCGCCACCAGCATGCCGAGCCACAGACCGGCCACGCCGAAAAGGACGGCGGCGGCGGCGAACCACGGAATCATTTTGCCGGCCAGGGGGTAGAAGGTGGCCGGCGAGGCGAAGCGGTAGAGATTGAAGCGGTCTTTCATTCGAGGGCGATCTTCAGGGCGGCGGCCGAAGCCCAGGGGGCAAAGCCGAGTGAAGCGAAAGTCAGCGCGGCGAGCAGGGAAAGGTGTCCTTCCCCCCCGAGACCGGACACCGTGGCATCGACCGCGCCAGCGCCGAATATTAACACCGGGATGTACAGCGGCAGCACCAGCAGCGACAAGAGCACGCCGCCGCCGCGCAGACCCAGGGTCAGCGCCGCGCCGATGGCGCCGATGCCGGACAGGGCCGGCGTGCCGATGAGGATGGCGGCGGTCAGCACGAAGAGGGCTTCGCTGGAAAGATCGAACTGCACGCCCAGCACCGGCGCGATCAGGGCCAGCGGCAGGCCGGAAACCAGCCAGTGGGCGATCACCTTGCCGGTCACGACAAGGCCGAGCGGGTGCGGCGCCAAGGCCAGTTGCTCCAGGGTGCCGTCGCGGTGATCGTCGGCAAAGAGGCGCGGCAGCGACAGCATGGTCGCCAGCAGCGCCGCCACCCACAGCACGCCGGGGGCGAGGGTGCGCAGCAGGTTCGGCTCCGGCCCGACGCCGAGCGGGAAGAGGCTGACCACGATGATGAAGAAAAAGAGCGCCGAAACGATGTCGGCCTGGCGGCGCATGGCCAGTTTCAAGTCGCGGCCAATCACCGCCAGAATGATTTTGAACATCAGCGCCTCATTCTCAACCGAGCCGCAATTCGCGCACGGTGCCGGCGGGAATGGCAACCGGCTGGTGGGTGGTCATCACCGCCAGGCCGCCGCGCTGGAGATGGCCGGAAATAAGGCCGGCCAGCCAGTCCACGGCGGCGACATCGAGGGCGACGAAAGGCTCGTCGAGAATCCACAACGGCCGCCGCTCCTTGACCAGACGGGCCAGCGCCACGCGCCGCTTCTGCCCCTGCGAGAGATATTTGCAGGCCAGATCCTCGCGTCCGGCGAGGCCGACCTGTTCCAGCGCATCCAGGGCATCGTCCTCGCTCAAATCCTCGTCGGCCAGGCGGGCAGTCGCCAGCAGATTTTCCAGGGGCGTCAGTTCTTCCTTGATGGCGTTGAGATGGCCGAGGTAGCACAAATCGGCGCGATATTCGTCGGCCAGCTTGCGGATCGGCTGGCCGCGCCAGCGGATTTCGCCCTGCTCCGGCGGCAGCAGGCCGAGCAGCATGCGCAGCAGGCTGGTCTTGCCGGCGCCGTTGCGGCCCTGCAAGAAAAGCAGTTCTCCCGCCGCCAGCCGAAAGCCGAGGCCCGCGAACAGGCGGCGCTCACCGCGCACGCATTCCAGATTGTCAGCTTCGAGTAGCAAGGGGAAAAAACCGTGTGAATCCGGCGGCAAATGATAAACAGGCAAGTTTAACGGCAGAACAACCTGGATCAAACATGCCAATGAAAACGGGGGCTGGCGCCCCCGTCAATTTGCTCTTGCCCGCCGCTTATTTGACGAACGGGGTCGGCCGCGGCGTCGCGTCGGTGGAAGGCGGCAGAATCGGCAAGTTGAAGCTCGGCTGATCGCCGGTCAGGGTCTTCAGGAAGGCGACGATCTTGGCGTTTTCTTCCTTGCTGAACTTCCTGCCCAATTGCAGGCGGCCCATGATGTCGACGGCTTCGGTCAGGGTATTGGCGGCGCCGTCGTGGAAGTACGGATAGGTCATTTCGACATTGCGCAGGGTCGGCACCTTGAAATTGAAACGGTCGGCGTCCTGGCCGGTCACCGCCGAGCGGCCTTCCGCCATGTTGGCCTTGTACGGCTCGACCAGCCCCATTTTCTGGAAGGAATTGCCGCCAACGGCCTCGCCATTGTGACAGGCGACGCAGCCGCTATCCTTGAACAGGGCATAGCCTTCCAGTTCGGTTTTGCTCAGGGCGTCCTGCTTGCCGAGCAGCCACTGGTCGAAGCGCGAATTCGGGGTCACCAGGGTCTTCTCGAACTCGGCGATGGCGGCGGTCACCTGGTCGATGTCGATCTTGTCCTTGCCAAAGACCTGCTTGAATTCGCGGACATAGGCCGGAATCGATTCGAGCACGCCGATCGCCAGCGTGTGGGTAAAGGCCATTTCACCCGGATTGGCGATCGGGCCGCCGGCCTGTTCCTTGAGATCGCTGGCGCGGCCGTCCCAGAACTGGGCGAGGTTGAGGCTGGAATTGAGCACGGTTGGCGCGTTGATCGGCCCCTGCTGCCACTGGTCGCCGATCGAGGTCGGAATGTTGTCGGTGCCGCCCATCGACAGGTTGTGACAGGAGTTGCAGGAAATGAAACCGGACTTGGACAGGCGCGGATCGAAGTAGAGCTTCTTGCCCAATTCGACCATGCCCAGATTGACATTGGCCGCCGGCCGGATCGGCTGGATCGGCTCATCGGCGGCCGGGGTCTGCGCCAGGGCGAGGCCGGACAGCACGACGATGGCAGCGGAAAGAACGGTTCGTTTCATGGTGAACACTCCCTGTTGTGGAAAAGCGAAACGATCCATTCTCACCTACAGCCAACATATAATATTGATCTGCATCAAATTTTCTATGGGTTTAACTGCCATGGACTCACCCTGTCGCCAGCGGCTGGCGGCGCAGGGGCCAGCAGGCGCGCCCGGAACGCCGGCAGCGCAGGATTCAGGAACGGAAGCGGGCAACTTCCTGGCCGATGGTTTCCGCCAACTGGTGCAGATTTTCCGCGGTATCGGCATTGGTGCGGGCGGCGGCGTTGTTTTGCTCGGCCATTTGGGCAATGCGCTCGACATTCTTGGCGATTTCGGTGCTGGCCACGGTCTGCTCGCCCAGGGCGCCGGAAATATCCGTGACGGCCTCGACCACCCGCCGCGACTGCTCCTGGACGCGGGTAATCGCGGCGCCGGTCTGTTCCGCCTGTCCGACGCTGGCGGCCACCCGGTCGACGCCGCGCTTCATGCCGTCGACGGCCGTCGCGGTGCCGCTCTGAATGGCCTCGATCATCTCGGCAATCTCCTGTGTCGACTTGGCCGTTCGCTCGGCCAGCTTGCGCACCTCGTCAGCGACGACGGCGAAACCGCGCCCGCTTTCGCCGGCGCGCGCCGCTTCGATGGCGGCATTGAGCGCCAGCAGATTGGTCTGATCGGCAATGTCGCGAATGGTGCCGACAATGGCCGTGATCGCCTCCGACTGCTGCCCCAGGGCTTCGACCGATTCGGCCGCCTGGTTGACCAGCGTGGCGATCTCGCCGATATCGCCGATCATGCCGGCGACGAGCTGGCCGCCCTCGGCGGCAACCGTGTCGGATGCGCGCGAGCTGTCCTGCGCGTCGCGGGCGCAGTGCGAAATGTGATCGACGCTGACGGTCATCTGCTCCACCGTCGCCGCCATGTTCGACGCCGCGCTGCTCTGGGCGGTGGCGCCGAGCGATATCTGCTGGCTCGACGTGGCCAGTTGCTCGGCCTCCGCGCGCAGGGTCAGCACTTCGTCCCGAATGCGCCCGAGCACCTCCCGCAAGGCCGCCGCCATCTCATTGAAAGCGCGGCCGGCGGCATGCAGTTCGTCGTCACCCTCGGTATGGAACTCGGCGCTCAGATCGCCGTCGGCAAGGCGATGGGCGCCGCGCGAAAAGACATCGACGCTGGCAATCACCGAATAGTAGGTACCAATACCGAAATAAGCCACCAGGGCCATGACCAGCACCGACAGCCCGATATCGAAGGCCAGCACCCGCTCGGCATGCACCTTGCGCGCCAGCAGTTGCTGCTCGAACTGCGGAATCAGGGTCTCGAACATCATTTTGTAGCCGAGATCGATGACCTGCGTGGTCAGGGCGAAATACTCCTGCGACGGCGTGGCGAAGCGCTCGCCGAGAATATCGTCGCGGACCAGCGTGAAGATTTTTTCGGCGCCGCTCGAAAATTCCCGGCTCGGCCCCGTCAGCGCCCCCTGCAAACTCGGCGCGAAGCGCATCACCTTGTCCAGATTGTTGTTTTGCGCCCGCAGCGTGCCGGACATTTGGGCAATCAAGGCCGCCAAGTCGGTACGTACCTGCGGCAGCAGTTCCTTGCGCGCCAGCGCGCCGGTGCCACGGGCGCGGGTGATGCCGAGCGGTTCGAGCATGGCCGGCATCTTGACGACCACGGTATCCATGAAATAGTAGGTATCCGGACGCGAATCGAAGGTCAGTTGCGTCGCGTCGGCGACATCGACCATCAAGGCCAGCATCCTGGCAATCATTTCGCTGTGCCGCCGGAGATTGTCCGCTGGCGTCCAGCTCAGGCCATCGCGGCGAATCGCTTGCCAGTCCTCATTGCTTTGACGCCAGCCTGGCAGTTCGCGCAGGGCCGGCGGCAGCGCTTCGACCACCTCGGCCAGAGCGGCTTCGACCTCCTGCTCCTTGCCGGCGCGCGCCGCCTTCATCGCTTCGTTGCCGTTCAGCACGCCCGAGGACAAACCCCGGTGCTGCTGCATGAACTGTACGGCGCGATTCAGCGGCTTGAGCATTTGCAGGCCGGCCAACTCCTGTTCGGCGGTTTCGATGTCGCGTTTTCGGTCGTCATAGACCGTCGCCAGCAACAGCAGCATGAGCAGGGCCACGGCGGCGCCCAGCAAGGAAAACTTGCGGGTGTAGCGCAAGCGATTCATCAACGCCGTCGCCGGCCGGAAAAACGCTCTCATGGATTTCCTGCTTTCTCGATACGCCGGGCCGCCCAGGCGAGAACCGGCAGATACAAAATATGTAAATTGTAGCGGCTTGCAGCGACGAGGGAAACATCGACCCAACCCACATACAGAGCAATCGCATGAATACTCCAAAGCGGAAAAATCCCCGCCACGCTGCTTCCCTCGATTTACCCGGCAGCGCAAGAGAAAGTTACAAATATCGCTTGCGAAAAAAATATTTTTCATGCCGTTGTTTTAACCCGCGGAGAGCGTTTTTGCATTACCGCAGATTCGCTTGCAATCAGCGCGTGAAAAAACTGAACTTGACGGAAATGCCGCTTGTTCGCGGCGGGTCGACGTAATTTCGCGCCATAGAATTCAATGCAACAATTACCAATTTTGGCTACACTGCAAACTATTCTCTACTTTGCTCAAACTGCCAAATCATGCTGGAACAACGTAGACATCAACGCATCCGCTTCTCTTCGCCGCCCAAGGTACGCATTGGTTATGGCGGCGCCGTCGATGTGGGCGGCATCGAAAACCTCTCTCTCTCCGGCCTCATGGCCCGAACCGCGCTTACGCTCGAAATCGGTCATACCGCTGGTTGCGAGTTCTCGCTGTTCGGCTCGCCGGTAATTGACGTGCCGCTCACCATCGTCAGCCGCATCGGTGATGTCTTCGGCGGCCGTTTCCAGACCGGGCCGATCAATCAGGTCGTCATCGAGGACGCCGTCGAAGCGGCGCTGGCGTCCGGCCATGCCTCGATCCTGACCGTGAATCAGGTCGGTAGCCGCAAGATCATGCGCATTACCGGCGGCTTCAACGCCGCGCTGCACAACGATCTGATGCACGCGCTGGCCCGCGTCACCGTGGATGAGATGGATCTCGCCGCCGTCACCGCCATCGACCAGAGCGGCCTGAATCTCTGCCGGATCGCCACCGGCAAGCACAATATCGCCATCGGCGCCCAGTCGCCCTGCTTTGCCAAAGCCTGGAGTCAGGCGCAGTCCACCTAGCCTGCCGCCCGGACAAACGCCTCAAGGAATCGCCAGCAGTTCCGTGAGGGTGTCGACCAGCGTGTCGATCGGCGTGGCGTAGGCGAATTTGCGAATGAAGAGACCATTCGGCCCGATCAGGTACATGCCGGCCGAATGGTCGACCGCGTACTGATTCGGCTCGCCGTTGGCGGCAGGCGATTTGGCGTAGCGCACGCGGAAATTGTCGGCGGCTCGCCGGATCAGGGCTGGCGAGCCGGTCAGGGCGAGGATGCGGCGGTCGAAAAATTCGGTGTAGGTTTGCAGCACCTGGGCGCTGTCGCGCTCCGGGTCGACGGAAACGAAAATCGCCTGCACGCGCCCAGCCTTGTCGCCCAGCCGTTGCAGCACCTCGGCCATTTCCACCAAAGTCGTCGGGCAGATATCGGGGCAGTAGGTATAGCCAAAAGCCAGCAACTGGAAACGGCCCGAGAAATCCTCGCTGGTCACCGCGCGGCCGCGCGTGTCCTGGAGCAAATAGCGCGGGACGATGTCTTCGTTGCGCTCGGCCAGCAGGATTTCGTGCGCCGACTGGGCAGCGGCCTGACCGGCGAGCAGGGCCGCAAGCAGGAAGAGAGCCGACAGCTTCATGGGGCCGGCGGGAAGGCTTGCCGCAACTGCTGTTCGGCTTCGCCCAGGCGGGTATTCAGCGTCGCCACATCGGGACATTCAAGGCCCTTGCCCTGGTCGAGGAAGGCGGCGCTGGTCGCCTCCTCGAAAATTTCGCCATTGCTCCGCGTTTTCTGCGCAATGTCCTGCACGGCGTGCCGCGCCCGGCTGGCGATAGCCATTTGCTGACAGGCCAGCGCGACGCCATTGATCTGGCCGAGACTGACGATGGCGGCGCCGCCGGCAGTATCGTCGGCGGCGGCGGGAAGAGCGATGGCCGCGAGAACCGGCAGGAGGAGGAAGGGCTTCATGGGCGAGTTTCTCCAGAGGGATTGCGTATTATAGGCAGCGGCCACGCGATGTCATTTTCACAAATCAAAAACGACCGGCGGCGCAGGGGAATCTATTGCGCGGGCCGGCGGTCGCGCGCGACATCGAGTTGGGCGCAGAGTTTCTCGGCGCCGTCGAGAAGGCGCGGCGTGTGGCGCAGCATGATGTCGGGGTGGATGTGAAACAGATTGCCGCGCCGCACCGCCGTCAGTCGCGTCCATTTGTCCCAAACACGCAGCGCCTCGGGGCGGGCGACTTCCATGCCGGTGGCGATGATGGTTTCCGGATCGGCTTCAAGCACCGCCTCACGACCAACCGTCGGCGCCAACTGGTCGAGATGGCCGAAGACATTGACGCCGCCGCACAAGGCGATGACGCTGCTGATGACCTGCGGGCCGCCGACCGTCATCAGCGGCGCGCCGCCGAGTTGGAAGAATACGCGCACCCTGGGCTTGTCGGCATTGGCCGCGCGCAAGCCCTCCAGGCGCTGGCGGAAGCCTTGCGCCGCAGCATTGGCGATGCGCTCGGTACCGGCCAACCGGCCCAGGCGTTCAAGCTCGTCGGCAACATCCGCCATGCGCTGCGGCTGCGAAATATAGATATTCAGGCCAAGCGCGCGCAGCTTGTCGACCTGCTTCATGTCGTTGCCGCTCTCCCACGCCACCACCAGATCAGGCTTGAGGGCGACGATGGCTTCCAGGTCAAGACGCGCATAACCGCCAACGCGCGGCGCCTTCCCGGCCTCTGGCGGATAATCGCTGTAGTCGACGGCGCCGACCAGCTTGCCGCCCGCGCCAGCGGCGAACAGATTTTCGACGGCATTCGGGGCGAGGGCGACAATGCGCCGCGCCGGTTCCGAGAGGCGAAGTTCGCGCCCACTATCGTCCTTGACCACGATTTCGGCGCGCGCAGGGGGAAGCAGGAAGGCGAGCAAAGTTGCCAGAATGGCCCAAGGAAACAGTTTCATGCCGAATTTCAAGCGCACTGTCCGGAAGCGGGTGGCGTCAGCCACACAAGCCGTTGAAACATAATGATTTATTCCGTTGACACAAGGGGGCGGGGGCAAATTTTGTGTCACGACAGCGCAGGCGTCAAGCCGAGCCCCGGGGCGTTTTTCGGCTTGAAACGCAGCCATTGATGGTAGCGTTCCATTTTTTCGGGGACACATCCATGCCTGCTCGCTTGCTGCGCATCCGCGGTCTGGTCCAGGGGGTCGGCTTTCGGCCCTATGTCTGGCGGCTGGCCGGGGAACTCGGGCTGGCTGGCTGGGTGCGCAATGACGGCGCGGATGTCAGCCTCTTGGTTGCCGGCGAACGGCTGGATGAATTTCTCGCCCGCCTGCCGCGCGAGGCGCCGCCGCTGGCGCGGGTCGATGCTATTAATATAGCGGCCGCCGAACCGCCGGAGCAGGGCGGTTTCGCCATTCTGCGCAGCCTGCCGGGCGCGCTTGGCAGCGCCATCGGTCCCGACGCCGCGCTCTGCCCCGAGTGCATCGCCGATGTTTGCGATCCGGCGGGCCGCCGCTGGCGCTATGCCTTTACCACCTGCACCCACTGCGGGCCGCGTTACACGGTCAGCCACGGCCTGCCTTACGACCGGGCGCGCACCAGCCTCGCGGCTTTTCCGCTGTGTCCGCCGTGCGCCGCCGAATATGCCGATCCCGCCGACCGCCGCTTCCATGCCGAAACGACGTGCTGCCCGGACTGCGGCCCGCGCCTCTCATTGCTCGACGCCGCCGGCCAGCCCTTGCCCGGCGATGCGTTGGCGGCGGCGCTGGCCTTGCTGCGGGCGGGCCGGATCGTCGCCATCAAGGGCTTGGGCGGCTTTCATCTCGCTTGCGACGCGCGCAACGCGGCAGCGGTGACCACGCTGCGCGAACGCAAACAGCGCGAGGCCAAGCCGTTCGCGATCATGGGCCTGAATCCGGCATCGCTGGCGGGACTGGCGCGGATCGACGCGGAATGCGAAAAGCTGCTGCGCTCGCCAGCGGGGCCGATTGTGCTTTGCCCCAAGGCGGAAAAAGATGATCCACCTCCCCCTCTCCCCAACCCCTCCCCCGCGAGGGGGGAGGGGCTTCAAGGGCGCGGATTGAGCCTTTTGCGACAACCTCCGAGGGGGGAGGGGCTATGCACCGAATTGCCCGGCATCGCGCCCGGCCTGGCCTGGCTCGGCGTCATGCTGCCAGCGACGCCGCTGCATCTGCTGTTGTGGCATGAGGCTGCGGGTCGGCCGAGCGGCAGCGATTGGCTCGCCGAAATTTCCGATCTGCTGCTGGTAATGACCAGCGCCAATCCGCACGGCGAGCCGCTGGTCATCGGTAACGGAGAGGCACTCGATCGACTGGCCGGCATCGCCGATGCTTATTTGGTACACGATCGCGACATCGTCGTCCGCTGCGACGATTCGCTGCTGCGCGCCGGCCCGATCCTGATCCGCCGCGCCCGTGGCTATGTACCGCTGCCCGTGCCGCTGAGCGGCGGCGGGCCGTGCGCGCTGGCGCTCGGCGGCTTTCTGAAAACCACCCTGTGCCTGATGCGCGACGATGCCGCCTGGCTGTCGCAACATATCGGCAGCCTGGACAATGTCGCCACGCTCGGCTTTCTCGAAGAAATGGCGGCGCACCTGCCGGCCATCCTGGAAGCGCGACCGCAACTGGTGGTGCACGATTTGCACCCCGACTATCCCTCTTCCGCGCTGGCCCGCCGCCTGGCCGACGAATTGGGCGTGCCGGCCTTGGCCGTCGGCCACCACCATGCCCATATCGCCGCCGTCCTTGCCGAGCATCGCATTGAAACGCCGGTACTCGGGCTGGCCATCGACGGCGTCGGCCTCGGGCCGGATGGCTGCCTGTGGGGCGGCGAATTGCTGCGTGTGGCAGGGGCGGCGTGCACACGCCTCGGCCACTTGCGCCCCCTGCCGCTGCCCGGCGGCGACCGCGCCGCCCGTGAGCCGTGGCGCATGGGACTGGCCGCCCTACATGTCGCCGGCCTCGGTGAGCGCAGCGAGGACTGGCGGCGGCGCCGCTTTCCGCAGCACGAAACCGGCCCGCTGCTCGCCATGCTCGCCGCCAATTTGCGCTGCCCGCCGAGCAGCAGCCTTGGCCGCTGGTTCGACGCCGCCGCCGGCCTGCTCGGCTGCCGCGCCGTACAGCAATACGAGGGGCAGGCGGCGATGGAACTGGAAGGGCTAGCGGCAGGATGGATCGCCAGCCACGGCCCGCTTGCGCCGCTGGCCGGCGGCTGGCGGCTGGACAGCGACGGCACGCTCGACCTGACGCCGCTAGTCCCCGCCCTGCTCGATTGCGACGACGCGCCTTACGGCGCGGCGCTGTTTCATGCCACGCTTGCCGCCGCGCTGGCCGACTGGCTGCTTGCCGCAGCGCGGCGCGAAGGGCTGGAAACGCTGGCGGCAGCCGGCGGCTGCGCCTTGAATGCGGTGCTGATGCGGGCGCTACGCGGCCATCTGGAAAACACCGGCCTGCGCCTGCTGGAAGCGCGTCGTGTGCCGCCCAACGACGGCGGCCTGGCGCTGGGGCAAGCCTGGATCGGCCGCCAGCATCTACAGGCGCAATGCGGCAAGTAATTTTTCAGTCTGGCCGGCGGCCTGCCGGCAGCGCAGGGCGGGGGAGAGTGCAAGCAGCACGGCTTTCCTGCGCTGATCCTGGAGATGTTGCCGCCGCCGCCCGCCGTGGCGGACAATGCGCCCGGTGCAATAATTCCGTTTTCAGATCGGCCGAGTACGCGAAGGCAAAGCGCAGACAGTACTGGAGTACGGCAAGCGAAGCCGACAAAGTAATCGGCTGATATGGAAATGGAATAAGGGGAAACGCTAATGTGTCTGGCCATTCCCGCCCAAGTGGTGGAACTGCGTGACGGCGAGATGGCCGTCGTCGATCTCGCCGGAGTGAGGAAGGAAATTTCGCTGGCCCTGGTCGAGGACGTAGCGCCCGGCGATTACGTCATCGTCCATGTCGGCTACGCGCTGAACAAGCTCGATGCCGACGAGGCAGCGCGGACGCTGGCGCTGTTCGCCCAACTGGAAGCCGGCGGCGAAATGGGCGAAATGCTGCCCGGATGAAATACATCGACGAATTCCGCGACGGCGACCTCGCCCGCGGGTTGGCCGAGGCCATCCGCCGCGCCGCCAATCCGGCCCGTCGCTATCATTTCATGGAATTCTGCGGCGGCCACACGCACGCCATTTCGCGCTACGGCATCAGCGACCTGCTGCCCGCCAACGTGCGCATGATCCACGGCCCCGGCTGCCCGGTCTGCGTGCTGCCCATTGGCCGCGTCGACCAGGCCATCCGCCTGGCTCTGGAACAGGGTGTAACGCTGTGCGCCTACGGCGACTGCCTGCGCGTTCCGGCATCAAACGGCCTGTCGCTGCAAAAGGCCAAGGCGCGCGGCGGCGACGTGCGCATGGTTTATTCCAGCATGGACGCCGTGGCGCTGGCGCAAAAACATCCCGAAAAACAGGTCGTGTTTTTCGCCATCGGCTTCGAGACGACGACGCCGCCGACGGCGGTAGCCATCCAGCAGGCGGCGGCGCTCGGCCTGCCCAATTTCTCGGTTCTCTGCTGCCATGTGCTGACGCCGTCGGCCATTGCCAGCATTCTCGAATCGCCGGAAGTGCGCCAGTGGGGCACCGTGCCGCTGGACGGCTTCATCGGCCCGGCCCACGTATCGACCATCATCGGCAGCCGGCCCTACGAATTTTTCGCCGAGGAATACCAAAAGCCGGTGGTCATCGCCGGCTTCGAGCCGCTCGACGTGATGCAGGCCATCCGCATGTTGATCCGCCAGGTCAACGAGGGCCGCGCCGAAGTCGAAAACGAATTCACGCGCGCCGTCGACCGCGCCGGCAATGTCAAGGCGCAGCGGCTCGTGGCCGAGGTATTCGAGCTGCGCAAAAGCTTCGAATGGCGCGGCCTCGGCGCGCTGCCCTACTCGGCGCTGCGCATCCGCCATGACTATGGCGAATACGACGCCGAACGGCGCTTCTCCCTCGCCTACCGCCCGGTGCCCGACCACAAAGCCTGCGAATGCGGCGCCATCCTGCGCGGCGTCAAGCGCCCGCGCGACTGCAAGCTGTTCGCCACGGTGTGCACGCCGGAAAACCCGGTCGGCTCGTGCATGGTGTCCTCGGAAGGCGCTTGCGCGGCGCATTACACTTATGGGCGGCATAAAGATAGTCAGGCCACTCATGATTAATCCCGTTTACGAGCGAGAACAGGCACTTCGCCATCGTCTAAATAGATTCTTCGTCGATTGCCTTTCTATGCCTAAGCACGACTACTACGGTCAACTCAACGCGGCGTCACTTCTAAAACTAAAATCTACTCTTTCAGACATCAATAATATTCTTACTCTGCGCGTGACACTGGCTTTCGCAGACTGGATCGCAGGGAAATTATTGCTTGATGATCAATATACCGCTGAGCTACGAGACAGCGTCCTTAATGCAAAGCCCAGCTCAAACGGATATGACATCAAGCTTGATTATCCGGTCTCATTTGTTGGTGAGGTCAAGTGTAATGTGCCAATCAATAACGGGGGCGTTTACGGCTCTGCACAAAGAATAGGCATCGAAAAAGACATCACCGCACTATTAAACGGGAAGACAAAGGCAAGCATAGTTCCAGAAAATTTCCTGAAGTTCATAGCCTTCCTTGATCTGCCAGAGATACGGCAAGCGAATGCACATCTTGTTCGCACAAGTAAAATCTGCAAAGAGAAACTTGTCTTCTTGGACAGCGCGGACGAGATCAGTAGAGTTGACGTTGTGCATGGCGTATATCTGGCGTTGGGGCATACCTGATTTTTCAAGGCAGGCAAAGGTCATGGTTCTTGTCCAACATCTAACCCTGCAATCAACCCGGGCACGGCTACGCCGCGCCGGTTATCTTGGTCGTCAGGCATCCAGTCATGAGTGAATCCCGCAAAAATTACGTCCGTCCCCTCGACCTCAAGGAAGGCCGGGTCGACATGGCGCATGGCTCCGGTGGGCGGGCGATGGCGCAGTTGATTGACGAGATTTTCGCCCGCCATCTCGGCAACGACTATCTGGCCCAGGGCGACGACGGCGCTTTGTTGCCGGCGCCGGGGGGCGGGCGGCTGGTGCTGGCGACCGACGCCCATGTCGTCTCGCCCCTGTTCTTTCCCGGCGGCGACATCGGCTGCCTGGCGGTGCATGGCACCATCAACGACGTGGCGGTGATGGGGGCGCGGCCGTTGTACCTCGCGGCCAGCTTCATCCTCGAAGAAGGCTTCAAGTTCGCCGATCTGTCACGTATCGTGCAGAGTATGGCGGCGGCGGCCAAGGCTGCCGGGGTGCCGGTGGTGACCGGCGATACCAAAGTGGTCGAGCGCGGCAAGGGCGATGGAGTGTTCATCACCACCACCGGCGTCGGCGTCGTTCCGCCGGGCCGGGAATTGTCCGGGCGGCAGGCGCGGCCGGGCGATGCCATTCTGGTTTCCGGCACGCTCGGCGATCACGGCATGGCCATCATGGCCGAACGCGAGAGCCTTGGTTTCGCCTCGCCCATCGTTTCCGACACGGCGGCGCTGCACGAACTGGTCGCCGCGCTGCAAGACAGCGGCGCCGATCTCCATGTGCTGCGCGATCCGACGCGCGGCGGGCTGGCCACGACGTTGAACGAAATCGCCCGCCAGTCGGGGGTCGGCATGATGTTGCAGGAAAAGGCGCTGCCGGTGAATCCGGCGGTCAACGCGGCCTGTGAATTTCTTGGATTAGACCCGCTTTATGTCGCCAACGAAGGCAAACTGGTGGCGATCTGCGCGGAAAAGGACGCAAACAAGCTATTGGCGGCGCTGCGCGCCCACCCCCTTGGCCGGCAGGCGGCAATCATCGGTTCGGTGCATGACGACCCGCATCATTTCGTGCAAATGACCACCGCCCTCGGCGGCCGGCGCATCGTGGACTGGCTCTCCGGCGAGCAATTGCCGCGGATTTGCTAATGCGCATCCTGTTACTGACGCACAGTTTCAACAGCCTGAGCCAGCGCCTCTACTGCGCGCTGGCCGAACGCGGGCATTTGCTCAGCGTCGAGTTCGACATCGCCGATGCCGTTACCGAAGAAGCGGTGGCGCTGTTTCGCCCCGATCTGATCATCGCGCCCTATCTGCGGCGGGCCATTCCCGCGTCGATCTGGTCGCGCCATTGCTGCCTGATCGTCCATCCCGGCATCGTCGGCGATCGCGGCCCGGCGGCGCTGGATTGGGCGATCAGCGAGCGGCGCCCGGAATGGGGCGTCACCGTCTTGCAGGCCGAGGCGGAAATGGATGCCGGCCCGGTCTGGGCGGAGGAGCGCTTCGCGCTGCCGGCGGCGCGCAAATCCTCGGTCTATCGCAACGAAGTCACCGAAGCGGCGCTACGCGCCGTGCTCACCGCCGTCGACCGCTTCCAAGGCGGCGTTTTCACGCCGCGCCGCGTGCCGGGCCAAGCGCACGCGGCAATGCGCCAAACCGACCGGGCCATCGACTGGCAAGCCATGACCACCGCCGACGCCTTGGCCCGGCTCGATGCCGCTGACGGCATGCCGGGCGTCGCCGACGAATTATTCGGCCAGCCCTGCCGCCTGTTCGACGCCTGGCCGGAAGCGGCGCTAAAAGGGCCGCCGGGAAGCCTGCTCGGCCGGCGCGAGACGGCCATCCTGCGCGCCACCGCCGACGGTGCCATCTGGCTCGGCCACGTCCGCCGCGAGGAAGGCATCAATGGCGGCCTCAAGCTGCCGGCGACGCTGGCCTTTGCCGAGGCGGCGGCCCTGCCGGAACTGCCGCTGTCCGGCTGGTGGCGCTCGCCCGCCGCGACCTGGCAGGACATCGCCTACGAGGAAGCCGATGGCGTCGGCTTCCTCTCCTTCGCCTTCTACAACGGGGCGATGAGCACCGGCCAGTGCCGGCGCCTGAGCGAAGCCTTCCGCTGGGCCAGCGGCCGGCCGACGCGGGTGATCGTGCTGAGCGGCGGCCCCGATTTCTGGTCCAACGGCATCCACCTCAACAGCATCGAGGCGGCGGAAAGTCCGGCCGACGAGTCGTGGGCCAACATCAACGCCATCGACGATCTGGCCGAGGCCATTCTCCGCTGCGCCAGCCAGTTGACGGTGGCGGCGGTCGGCGGCAATGCCGGCGCCGGCGGCTGCTTCCTGGCGCGCGCCGCCGACCGGGTGTGGGTGCGCGACGGCGTCATGCTCAATCCGCACTACCGCAACGTGGGCAATCTCCACGGCTCGGAATTCTGGACTTACCTGTTGCCACCGCGCGTCGGCGCCGAGGGCGCGCGCGCCATCATGCGCCGACGCCTGCCGATGACCGCCGCCGAAGCGGTGGCGCTCGGCTTTTACGACGCCTGTCTGGCGACGCCTGGCTTTGCCGGCGAAGTCGCCCGCCGCGCCGCTGAACTGGCCGCCGCGCCCGATTTCGCCGAACAACTGGCGGTCAAGAACGCCCGCCGCGCCGCCGACGAGGTGGAAAAACCGCTGGCCGCCTGGCGGGCCGAGGAGCTGGCCGAGATGCGGCGCAACTTCTACGGCTTCGATCCCTCCTATCATGTCGCGCGCCATCATTTCGTCCGCCGCTCGCCGCATTCGTGGACGCCGCGCCACCTCGCCCGCCACCGCGATCTCGACTGGAAGCCGCCGCGCTGAGATGTGGGCCGCCAGCTGCGCCATCCTGCATTTGGCAAGACCGCCGAAGCACGCCCGCCGGCCCGCCTCAACCCCTTGAAACCCTTGCCACAAGAGGCTTTGCGGAATATTAATGAAAACGTGGAATATGCCACGGCCTGCCCCGTCACACCGGCGCTATGCTCCATCGCAGGAGGTTTAGTCATGGCAGTTCAGGCAGTCGTCTTATTGAGAAAAGGTGAATTTTTCGCCGAGCTCAGTGATGGTCGGCGTCTGGTTCATGGCGAGCTATGCGGGCTGGCCGAGAGTTTGCAGCAGGCCGGCGTACTGGCCGTGGATACCCGTTGCGAATGGCGCTCCGGTCACCGGATGTTGACCGCCGGACAGCAGGTGGCCTTGCAGGCCGAACTGTGCCGCCTGGAAAAGCAGCGTCCCGTCCGCCCACAGCCGCTCCGCAGCGTCGAGCCGAGGTTCGCTCCCAGTCGCGGCATCGCGCTGGTCGCCTGATTCCGCTTCCAGATCAATCGAGTGCGCGCAAGCAAAGCTGACAATCGGTTGAGATGGGAATGGAATCAGGTCGGAGGGCACTGGTTGCGCCCATTCCGGATTGGCGGCATTGTGGCGGCGTCTTTCCCGGAGCCTGACCGATGGAACGCTTCACCATTTCGCTCGACGCACCGCTGGCTCGCCAGTTTGACGCGCTGATCGCCGCCCGCGGCTATGTCAATCGTTCGGAGGCCGTGCGCGACCTGATTCGCGGCGCGCTCGAGGGCGACCGCCAGCGCGATCCGCCGGCCGGTCACTGCGTGGCCAATCTTTCCTACATCTACAACCACCACGAGCGCGAGCTGGCCGAGCGCCTGACCGGCTTGCAGCACGACCACCACGATCTGACGGTGGCCGCCATGCACACCCATCTCGATCACGACAATTGCCTGGAAACGGTAATTCTCAAGGGCAGCACCGCCGCCGTCCGGCGCTTCGCCGAGGCGCTGATGGCCGAGCGCGGCGTGCGCCACGGCCATCTCAACGTCATCGCCCTCGAAGCCGAGCAGCCGCATACCCACGATGCGCAGGGCCAGGCCCATGTCCACTACCGTCCCGCCCGGTGAAGCGGTTTTCATTCAAATGGCGTCAATTCTGGATTGCTTCGTCGCTTCACTCCTCGCAATGACGGCGCGGAAACAGGCGTCATTGCGAGCGCCGCGAAGCAATCCAGTTTCGTGCAGTCTTGAATCAAAAACCGGGTAGTGTGCAGACTTGCGGGCAAAATCGCCTGCCATGGTCAATGCAGGCGGCGGGGGCATATGAACAGTGACTTGTTGCGCTGGCGCCGTGTTTGTATGAAGATTAGTAATTCGTTCATACAAGGCGCGTCATGGAATCCCTGCCCACCGACTGGCTGTCGCTGTTGCTCCTGACTTTCGTCCTTGGCATGAAGCATGGCTTCGACGCTGATCATCTGGCTACCATCGACGGCCTGACCCGTTACAACGCCCGTTCCCGGCCCGCTTTGGCGCGTTTTTGCGGCACCCTGTTCTCGCTCGGTCACGGCGCCGTGGTGCTGGTCATCGCTCTCGGCGTCTCGGCGCTGGCTGGCCACTGGGAGGTACCGGAATGGTTCGGCCTGCTCGGCGCGGTGATCTCGATTGCCTTCCTGGTCGCCCTCGGCAGCCTCAATCTGGCCGCCGTGCTGCGCGCCGGGCCGGAACAAGTCGTGCAGCCGGTCGGCCTCAAGGGGCGGCTGCTCGGCAGCCTGCGCCGGGTTTCGCATCCGGGACTGGTGGCTCTGGTCGGCGCGCTTTTTGCCCTGTCTTTCGACACCTTGTCGCAAGCTGCTTTTTTCGCGCTGACGGCGACCCAGTTCGGCGGCTGGCAGCATGCGCTGCTGCTGGCGATGCTGTTTACCGCCGGCATGCTGCTGACCGACGGCATCAACGGCCTGTGGATCGCCCGCCTGATCGCCCGCGCCGATCAGGTGGCGCTGATCGCCTCGCGCGTCATGGGGCTGGTGGTTTCCGGCATCAGCCTATTGGTTGCCGCCTTCGGCGCCGCCAAGCTCTTGTCGCCGGCCATCGACGCCTGGAGCGAGGGCAAGGAACTGGTTTTTGGCGGCGCCCTGATCGCCATCATCGCGCTGAGTTTCGTCGCCGCCGTGCGCCTGACACGCCGGCCCGCCGTGGCCTGAAATCATTGGGGGGATGGCCGGGCAGACCGGCCTTTTTTTGACATGTCATTAAGAAGAAAACTAGTTTGTTCATACCTGCTGGCCTTGGCCGGCGTGGCGCAGGGGACCGAAGCGACCGAGTTGTCGCCGGTGGAAGTTCGCGCCCGGACGGAAAATCTCGAAGGCATCGCGGCGGCCGGCAGCGAGGGCGTGGTCGCCAGCCAGCGTCTGGCGGCGCTGCCGCTGCTGCGCCCCGGCGAGGCGCTGGAGATGGTGCCGGGCCTGATCGTTACGCAGCATGCCGGCGACGGCAAGGCCAATCAGTATTTCCTGCGCGGCTTCAATCTCGATCACGGCACCGATTTCGCCACCTGGGTCGGCGGCGTGCCGGTCAATATGCCCAGCCATGCCCACGGCCAGGGCTATAGCGATCTTAATTTTCTGATTCCCGAACTGGTCGAGCGCATCCATTACCGCAAGGGGCCGTATTTTGCCGAAGAGGGCGATTTTTCCTCCGCTGGCAGCGCGCATATCGACTATTTCCGCCAAATCGACGGCACGCTGGCCGAAGTGACGGCCGGCGAGAACGGCTACGCCCGCAGCCTGCTCGCCGGCTCGCCCGCAATGGACGGCGGTCGCTTGCTCTACGGTCTGGAGTTGTTTCACAACGACGGGCCGTGGCGGGTCGCCGAGCACTATCGCAAATTCAACGGCGTGCTGCGCTACAGCCAGGGCACGCGCCTCGACGGCTGGTCGGTGAGCGGCATGGCCTACCACGGGCGGTGGACATCGACCGACCAAATCGCCCAGCGGGCCGTCGACAGCCGCCAGGTCGACCGTTTCGGCTCGCTCGACCCGAGCACCGGCGGCGAGTCCTTCCGCTACAGCCTGGCCGGCGAGTGGGCCGGGCGCGGCGCGCAGAGCCAGAGCAGGGCCAGCCTGTGGTGGCTGCATTCCGGCCTCGATCTGTGGTCGAATTTCCAGTACTGCCTGAACGACATCGCCGCCACTGGAACCTGCGCCAGCGGCGATCAGTTCAAGCAGGCCGAGCGCCGCCAGGCCGCCGGATTCGCCGTGGCGCAATCGCTGTTCGATCACTGGGGCGGCTTCGCGGTGGAAAATTCCTTCGGCATCCAGGGGCGTTTCGACCGCATCCAGCCGCTCGGCCTTTACGCTACCAGCGCCCGCCACGCGCTGGCGACGGTGCGCGAGGACAAGGTCAAACAAACCAGTCTGGCGCTGTGGGCGCAGAACGAGACGCGCTGGACACCGTGGTTCCGCTCCATCCAGGGAGTGCGCGCCGACGCTTACCGCTTCGCCGTCGCTGCCGATCTGGCCGACAACGGCGGCAAGGCCGGCGCGCACATGTTGACGCCCAAGCTGGCGCTGATTTTCGGGCCGTGGCGCGACACTGAGTTCTACCTTAATTACGGTCACGGCTTTCATTCCAACGATGCCCGCGGCACGACCATCCGCGTCGATCCGGGCGATGGCGTAACGCCGCTCGGGCGGGTGCGGCCGCTGGTTCGCACTCGGGCTTACGAACTGGGCCTGCGCTCGGAAATCGTGCGCGGCTGGCAAAGCACCTTCGCCTTGTGGCAACTCGCTGCCGATTCCGAGCTGCTGTTCGTCGGCGATGCCGGAACGACCGAGGCATCCCGGCCGTCGCGCCGCTATGGCGTGGAATGGAGCAATCTCTATGTGGCCAACGATTGGCTGGCCATCGACGCCGATTTCGCCTGGTCGCATGCCCGTTTCCGCGACGCGGCGCCGGAGGGCGGCCACATCCCCGGCGCGGTGACGACGACGGCCAATCTGGGCATCACCGTGGATCGCCTCGGCCCGTGGTTCGGCGCGCTGCGCCTGCGTTACTTCGGGCCCAGGCCGCTGATCGAGGACAACTCGGCGCGTTCCCAAGGCTCGACGCTGACCAATCTGCGTATCGGCTACAAACTCTCCTTGCGCACCCGGCTGGCCCTGGATGTCTATAACCTGTTCGACCGTCGGCTGAACGACATCGAATACGGCTACGCCTCCCAACTGCCCGGCGAAGCGGCGCCAGTTTTCGACCGTCATATCCACCCAAGCGAACCGCGTACCTTCCGCCTGACGCTATCGCATCGTTTTTGATTAACCGCCGGCCTTTCATCATCCCTTGCGGCGCTTGTGCAAAATTTACGCAAATTTGACGCGCCAAGGGTCGATGGATACCATCCAAAATCGCCGAGCATACAAATTTTCGCCCCGTGGCAGCCTTGTACGTTCAGGCTTGCAAAACTCCTGCCCTGAATCTCAAGCGTGTATGAGCGTGGAATCCCATTCTCCCTCCCAGTTGCGCTCGCCTGCATTGCTGCTGCTCAGCGGCGGCTGGCTTGACGCGATTGTGCTGCTGCTCGCCGCGCTGGCCTGCTTTTCCACGCCGCTGCTGATACTGCGCCTGGGTCTTGGTGAAGATTCGGCGGTGTCGGCATGGTTCTTCCCCATTGCCGCCGCCGTCATGCTGTGCCTTGGCATCGCGGCGCTGATGCTGGCCCGCAGGCTGTCCGCGTGGTCGCCGCACGTCGAAGCCGCATTGCGGCGTTTGCCGCTCGTCCTTATCGTGCTTATCGGCCTTGCCCTGCGCTTGCTGTGGATTCTGACCTTTCCAGCCGAACCGGGATCGGATGGCGCCACCTACGTCGACCTCGCACGCCGGCTCGTCGCCGGTGAAAGTTACGAGATGGCGGGCGCCCATGCCTATTGGCCCGCGGGTTACCCTCTGTTTCTGGCCGCCTGGATGAAGATGGCAGGCACTGGCAGCCTTGCCTGGATCGCGTCGAACATGGTTTTGTTCATCGTTGCCGTCACGGGTGTGGCCCGTATCACCGCCCTGCTCGGCGGCAACGTGGCCGCGCGCCTGGCCGCCCTGCTGTTCGCGGTATGGCCCAATCTGGTCGCCATGGCGGGAATGCCGGAGAAAGAAGCGGTGATCGTGGCCTTGCTGCCGTGGGCATGCTGGTTCGTCGTCAGCGCATTGCTCGAACGCGCCGCACCGTGGCGTCTGGCGTGCGCGGGATTGCTGCTCGGCAGCTGCATGCTGGTGCAGCCTTCACTGCAATTACTGCCGCTGCTCATGGCCGGACTACTGGTTGTGAGCTTGCGGCCATTGCCGCGGGCGCTCGGTCTGTCGCTCGCGCTCATGCTCGGCGCCGCCCTCGTGGTAGCGCCGTGGTCGGTGCGGAATTATGAAGTGTTCGGGCAGTTCGTGCTGGTATCGACCACTGGCGGCGATAATCTGTACCGCGCCAACAACCCGCTCGCCACGGGCGGTTATACCGGGCGCGGCGAGGTCGATCTGTCCGCGCTGGGTGAACTGGAACAGGACAAGGAGGGCAAGCGGCTGGCGCTGGAATGGATGCGCGCCCATCCCGCCGACTTCGCCGCGCTGATGCTGGAAAAACAGATCCGCTTCATGGGCGATGACGCGGCGGGCATTTACAGCACGCTGAAAGTCGGCAAGGCCAGTAACAACAGTGTGCTTTACCTGTTGCTGAAAGCCGCCGCCAACGCATGGTGGCTGTTGATGTGGGTGTTGCTCGCGGCTGCCGCGCTCGCCATGCGCGCGGCCCGATCGCGCCTGCCGATGCTGGCGCGCCTGCCCTTGTGGTTATGGCTCTATCTATTCACGCTGCACAGCATTTTCGAGAGCGCCGGCAAATACCATGGGCCGGTATTATGGGTGCTGCCAGTGTTGATTGCCTGTTATCTGGCGGCGCCCTGGTCACGGCGAACATTCGCGTGACACTGGCGCGGCAGTTGTTCCGTTTCCTCATCGTCGGCGGCATCGCCACCGCCGTGCAATACGCGCTGCTGATCGCGCTGGTTAATGTGGGTGTCCCGCCGGTGCCTGCCAGCAGCATCGGCTTTGTTCTCAGCGCCGCCCTCAATTACGCGCTGAACCGGCGCTTCACCTTCGCCTCGGCGCGAAGCCACCGCGAGGCCGCGCCGCGCTTCGCCATCACCGCGCTGGCGGGACTGGCGATCAACGGGGCGTTGATGTGGCTGTTCACCACGCTTGCCGGGCTGCATTACCTGATTGCCCAGGTTGGCGCGACGATCAGCACGCTGGCATGGAATTTCGCCGTCAACCGCTGGTGGACGTTTTCATCGCGCCCATCCCCCCTTCCCGCTCCCCGCAACGGAGATACCGGACAATGAAGCTCTCCATCGTCGTTCCTTGCTACAACGAGGAAGAAGTCCTGCCCGAAACCATCAAGCGCCTGCTCGAACTGATCGGATGCCTGGCCGCACAAGGCAAGATCAGCCCGGATAGTCACGCGATCTTCGTCGACGATGGCAGCCGTGACCGGACATGGGAATTGATCGAAACTCATGCCGCCAGCCAGCCCCATGTGCGCGGTGTCAAGCTGTCGCGCAATCGCGGCCACCAAAACGCCTTGCTGGCCGGCCTCTTCCATGCCGACGGCGACGCGGTGATTTCCGTCGACGCCGACCTACAGGACGATCTGGAAGCCATTACAGAGATGGTGGACGCGCATCTGGCCGGCATGGATGTGGTCTACGGCGTGCGCCGTCAACGCGCTACCGACACCTTTTTCAAACGCCTGACGGCGGAATCCTACTACCGGCTGCTGGCGCGTCTGGGCGTGGAAATCGTCTTCAACCACGCCGACTACCGCCTTCTCAGCCGCCGCGCCATCGACGCGCTGCGCGGATATGGCGAAAGCAATTATTTCCTGCGCGGCATTATCCCCCAACTCGGTTTTCCGTCAGCCACGGTGTATTACGACCGCGCAGAACGCTTCGCCGGCGAATCGAAATACCCGCTGCGCAAGATGCTGGCCTTCGCCTGGCAAGGCATCACCTCTTTTTCCGCCGCACCGCTGCGCCTGATAACCGGCCTCGGTCTGCTGATCTCAGCCGGCAGCTTCGGCATATCGCTCTGGGCGTTGTGGATCAAGCTGTTTTCCAATCAGGCGGTACCAGGCTGGACCTCGACCGTGGTACCCATCTATCTGCTGGGCGGCGTACAGTTGCTGTGCATCGGCATCATCGGCGAATATCTGGCCAAGATATATCTCGAAACCAAGCAGCGACCGCGTTACTTCATCGAAAAAACCACCGGACCGAATGAGCATATTGATGCTGTATGACGAAATGATACCTCCCGGGGTGTCTCCCGCAGACCGCGGGTTCCGCGCAATCGCCTTGGTAATTCACAATTAAGACCCCACGAAATTATGGAGTTGGAGTAACCTATCAAGTTTTCCAAAACAGCCACCCGCCGAGGAGAATCCGTGGAAAAGGATTTACGCGACGCCGCACTTGAGTATCACCGTTTGCCCACGCCGGGCAAAATTTCCGTCCGCCCGACCAAGGGTCTGACCAACCAGCGCGATCTGGCCCTGGCCTACTCGCCGGGGGTTGCCGCCGCCTGCGAGGCCATCGTCGAGGATCCGGCCACTGCCGCCGATTACACTTCGCGCGGCAATCTGGTCGGCGTGGTCACCAATGGCACCGCCGTGCTCGGGCTGGGCAACATCGGCCCGCTGGCCGGCAAGCCGGTGATGGAAGGCAAGGGCTGCCTGTTCAAGAAATTCGCCGGCATCGACGTATTCGACATCGAACTGGCCGAGAACGACCCGGACAAGCTAGTCGATATGATTGCCGCGCTGGAGCCGACCTTGGGCGGCATCAATCTGGAGGACATCAAGGCGCCGGAGTGCTTCTACATCGAAAAGAAGCTCAAGGAGCGGATGAATATCCCGGTCTTCCACGACGACCAGCACGGCACCGCGATCATTTCGGCCGCGGCCATGGTCAATGGCCTGAAAGTGGTCGGCAAGAAGGTCGACGAGATCAAGGTCGTCTGCTCGGGCGCTGGCGCCGCCGCCATTTCCTGTCTCAACCTGTGGTGCGATCTCGGCGTCAAGCGCGAGAACATCATCGTCTGCGATTCCAAGGGCGTCATCTACGTCGGCCGCCCCGGCGGCATGGACGAGAGCAAGGCGCGTTACGCCCGTGATACCGAGGCGCGCGCCCTGGCCGATGCCATGGTCGGCGCCGATGTTTTCCTCGGCCTGTCGACGGCCGGCGTGGTCACTCAGGACATGATCAAGTCGATGGCCGCCCGGCCGATGATTTTCGCGCTCGCCAACCCGGTGCCGGAAATCATGCCGGAACTGGTCAAGGAGGTCTGTCCCGATGCGATCATCGCCACGGGCCGTTCCGACTATGTGAACCAGGTCAACAACGTCCTCTGCTTCCCCTTCATTTTCCGCGGCGCGCTGGATGTCGGCGCCACCCGCATCACCGAGGCGATGGAAATGGCCGCGGTGCGCGCCATCGCCGAACTGGCCGAAGCCGAAGTCACCGACGAGGTGGCCATGGCCTATCCTGGCGATACGCTGACCTTCGGCCCGGAATACCTGATTCCCAAGCCCTTCGATCCGCGCCTGATCGTCAAGATCGCCCCGGCGGTGGCCCAGGCGGCGATGGATTCGGGCGTCGCCGCGCGGCCGATCACCGACTGGTCGGCCTATCGCACCAAGCTCTCGGAATTCGTCTATCACACTGGCGTCGGCATGCGGGCCATTTTCGAGGCCGCGCGTCAGGCGCAGGGCAAGCGCATCATCTTCGCCGAAGGCGAGGATGAGCGCGTGTTGCGCGCCGCCCAGGCGATAATCGAGGAGAAATTCGCCCGCCCACTCCTGATCGGCCGCCCCGACATCATCGAGAAACGCCTCGAAAAGGCCAAGCTGAACATCAAGCCGGGCGTCCATTTCGACATCGTCAATCCCGATCAGGACGAGCGTTACCGCGAGTGCTGGCAGGCTTACCACCAACTGATGGCGCGCCGTGGCGTGACGCCGGCGTTGGCCAAGGAAGCACTGCGCCGCAAGCCGACGCTGATTGGCGCCATGCTGCTCAAGCTGGGCTACGCCGACGGCCTGATCTGCGGCACCACCGGCCAGTACAGCCATCACCTCGGCGTCATTCGCCAGATCATCGGCCAACGGGAGGGCGTCAGCACCCTGGCGTCGATGAATTATCTGATGCTGCCCGGCCACTCTCTGTTCATCTGCGACACGCATGTGAACGAAAACCCCAGCGCCGAGGAAATCGCCGAGATAACCCTGCTCGCCGCCGAGGAAGTCAGGCGTTTCGGCATTCAGCCGAAAGTGGCCCTGCTGTCGCATTCCAACTTCGGTTCCGAGCCCTCCGAATCGGCGCGCAAGATGAGCGCCGCCGCCCGCCTGGTGACGGAGATGAGCGACGGCAAACTGGAAGTAGACGGCGAAATGCACGGCGATGCTGCCCTGGACGAAGGCATCCGGCGCAAACTCTTCCCCGAGTCGGTGTTGAAGGGCGCAGCCAATCTCATGGTGATGCCCAACATCGACGCCGCCAACATTTCCTACAGTCTCCTGAAAACCGTTAGCGGCGAGGGCGTCACCATCGGCCCCATCCTGCTCGGCGCGGCCAGTCCGGTGCATGTGATGACTGCCACGGCAACCGTGCGCCGCCTGGTCAACATGACGGCGCTGGCCGTCGTCGAATCCATGGCGCGCTGATGGCCACGGGGCTGGCCGGCGGCCTACCGCCGGTCAGCCCGATTACAGCCCCAGTTCACCCCACAGCGCGTCGACGCGGGCCTTGACCGCGCTGTCCATGACGATAGTCCTTCCCCACTCGCGGGTGGTTTCGCCCGGCCATTTGTTGGTGGCGTCCAGGCCCATCTTGGAACCCAGCCCGGCGACCGGCGAAGCGAAGTCGAGATAGTCGATCGGCGTGTTGTCGACCAGGGTCGTGTCGCGCGTCGCGTCCATGCGGGTGGTCAGCGCCCAGATCACTTCCTTCCAGTCGCGGATGTCGATGTCGTCGTCGACGACGATGATGGTCTTGGTGTACATGAACTGGCGCAGGAAACTCCAGATGCCGAACATGACGCGCTTGGCGTGCCCCGGGTACTGCTTCTTGATCGACACAATGGCCATCCGGTAGGAGCAGCCTTCCGGCGGCAGGTAGAAATCGCTGATTTCCGGGTACTGCTTTTGCAGGAGCGGCACGAACACCTCGTTCAGGGCGACGCCAAGCACGGCCGGCTCATCGGGCGGCTTGCCGGTATAGGTGCTGTGGTAGATCGCGTCGCGGCGCAGGGTCATGCGCTCGATGGTGAAAACCGGGAACTCGGCCTGTTCGTTGTAATAGCCGGTGTGGTCGCCGTAGGGGCCTTCAAGCGCCGTCTCGCCGGGATGGATGACGCCTTCGAGCACGATCTCGGCCCATGCCGGCACCTGCAAGGAGGAGCCGAGGCATTGCGTCACCTCGGTCTTGCCGCCGCGCAGGAGGCCGGCGAACTGGTATTCGGAAAGGCTGTCGGGCACCGGCGTCACCGCCCCGAGCATGGTCGCCGGGTCGCAGCCAAGCGCCACGGCAACGGGAAAGGGCTGTCCCGGATGGGTCGACTGAAAATCGCGGAAATCCAGCGCGCCGCCGCGATGGGGCAGCCAGCGCATGATCACCTTGTTCGGTCCAAGCACCTGCTGGCGGTAGATGCCGAGATTCTGCCGGGCCTTGTGCGGCCCTTTCGTCACCACCAGCCCCCAGGTAATCAGCGGTGCGATGTCGCCCGGCCAGCAGTGCTGGATCGGCAGGCGCGCGAGATCGACGTCCTTGCCCTCCCAAACGATTTCCTGGCAGGGCGCGGAAGATACCCGCTTCGGCGCCATGTTGAGCACCTGCTTTAACACCGGCAGCTTGTCCCAGGCATCCTTCAAGCCCTTGGGCGGTTCCGGCTCCTTCAGGTAAGCCAGCAGCTTGCCGATCTCGCGCAGGGCCGTCACCGATTCCTCGCCCATGCCCAGCGCCACGCGGCGCGGCGTGCCGAACAGATTGGTCAGCACCGGCATGTCGTGCCGCCGTCCGCCACTGGTGGCCTGCGCGAAGAGCAGCGCCGGGCCGCCGGCGCGCAGCACGCGGTCGCCGATTTCGGTCATTTCCAGATGGGTGTCGACCGCCGCGCCGATGCGCTTCAATTCGCCGATTTTTTCCAGTTGCGACAGGAAGTCGCGCAAGTCGCGGTATTTCATCAAATTTTCCTTTTGAACGGCTGCAACGAATGTCAGAGCCGTTTCCGGAAGAAACGCCCGATTCCGTAAAGAATCAATGCGCCAAAAAAAGCATACGGCAACGCGCCGAACATATAGCCAAAGTAGAACATCCGCGACCCGACAGGCGAAATGGAAGTGCTTGTGGCTCTGTAACGGCTCCAAATAGTGTTGTCACCATCATCCTGTTTCTCGACAAGCTCAATGAACTGCTCCTGGCCGTTATCTTCCAGCACCTGATACGAGAACATGGACTGTCCAATACGCGCCGAGCCTGATTGTGCTGGCATTCGGAACGCGATATTTTCTTTTTTCAATGCCAGCGCCGCATCTGCCGCAGCATCGGGTTTGATTTCGTCAAGCCTCAGAACGCGGAATGGCAATCCCTGCACGCCCGGCACGGCAGCGATCTTGAACGGCGAGTGAACTGCATCCCCCCTCTCGACGTGTCTTTCGTCAAGCTTGGCGATGATACGAGCGCCAACGACTACGCCGCTGGTGCAGCTCACCGGAAAGAACCAGGAAGATCCCAGAATAATCGCGAGGATCTTTAGCAGGCGCACCATTTACCTAAGGCTTTAACAGATAGTCGACGACGATGCCGGCGAAAATCACGCCGCCGACCCAGTTGTTGTGCAAAAAAGCCCGGAAGCAAGGCATGCGCTCACGGCCCCGGATCCAGGTGTAATGCACGGCCATGATGCCGGCGGCAACGGCAAGGCCGGCGAAGAACGGCCAGCCGCGCGCGCGCATCCAGCCGACGCTGGCGATGATCGTCAGCACGGCGGCGTAACACAGCATGATTGCCAGCACATCGTAGCGGCCGAAGGTGATGGCCGAGGTTTTGATGCCGATGCGCAGATCGTCGTCGCGGTCGACCATGGCGTATTCGGTATCGTAGGCGAGCGACCAGAAAATGTTGGCCGACAGCAGCAGCCAGCCCTCGCCCGGCACCGTGCCGAGATGCGCCGCGTAGGCCATGGGGATGCCGAAGCCGAAGGCGACGCCGAGATAGGCTTGGGGCAGGGCGAAGAAACGCTTGGTGTAGGGATAACTGATGGCGAGGAAAAGGGCCGGCAGCGACAGCCAGATCACCAGCGGCCGCCCGAGCGCCAGCACCAGCGCGAGGGAGAGCAGGCAGAGCGCGGCGAACAGCAGCAGCGTTTCGCGCGTCGTCACCCGGCCCGCCGTCAGCGGCCGCTCGCAGGTGCGCTTGACGTGGCGGTCGAACTCGCGGTCGGCGTAATCGTTGATGACGCAGCCGGCCGAACGCATGAGCACGGTGCCAAGCATGAAGATCATTACCACCGCCCATTCCGGCCGACCGTCGGACGAGAACCAGAGCGCCCACAGGGTTGGCCAGAGCAGCAACAGGATGCCGATCGGCTTGTCCAGACGCATCAGTCTTTCATAAAGGCCGGCTTTCTCACGGATCGCCGACCAGCCCATCATGCTGTCCTTCCCGGTCATGCTATTCCTGTTTGAATACCAGGCGGAACAAATCCGCCATATTGGTCGCGCCCAGCTTTTCGCGGATATTGGCGCGGTGGAACTCGATCGTCTTGATGCTGATACACAGCGTCTCGGCGATTTCGCGGCTCTGCCGACCGCGCAGCATTTCCTGCAAGACCTGCTGCTCGCGCCGGGACAGGCTGGCCAGACGGTCGTCCGGTGAATGATCGCCGGCCTGGCCCTCGGCGCGCGGCCGCCGGGCATCTTCTTGCAGCGCCTGGGTCACGGCCGCGACCAGACGATGCCCTTCCAGCGGCTTCTGGATGAAATCGGCGGCGCCGGCTTTCATCGCCTTGACCACCAACGGCACGTCGCCCAGGCCAGTGAGGAAAATGACCGGCAGTTCGATGTGCCGCTTGTGCATCTCGACCTGCAGGTCGATGCCGCTCATGCCCGGCATGCGGATATCGAGCAGCAGGCAGCCGGAATCGCGCGGCGTGACGCGGGCCAGGAAATCGCGGGCCGACGGGAAGGTGGCGACCGATAGTCCGGCCGAGCGCAGCAGCAACGCCAGGGCGTCGCGGACAGCGGCATCGTCATCGACGATGTAGACGATTTGCGAGGGAACGGATAAGGCATTCATGCGCTGCCTGCCTCGGCCGGAATAGCCAGATGGAAAACGGCGCCGCCCCCGGCATTGTCGCTCGCCCACAGGCGGCCATTGTGGCTTTCGGCCAGCGAGCGACAGATAGCCAGACCAAGCCCGAGGCCCTCGCCCTTGGTGCTGAAGAAGGGAGCGAACAATGCCTCGCTGTCCGCTGTCGGCAAGCCGCAACCGCGATCGGCCACTGAAATCACCACTTCCGCGGCGGCGGCGTCCGGCGCGGCGGTCAGCGTCAGTTGGCGCTCGCTTTCCGGCGCCGCCCGCATGGCGTCGATGGCATTGCGGATCAGATTGACCAGAAGCTGCACCAGCAAAATCCGGTCGCCGACGACAAGCAGATCGCCGGCAAGCTGCCGGCTATCGACGCTGATTCGTGCCTCGTCGAGCTGCGCGCGGCAGACATCGAGCGCCTCGTCGAACAAGGCCACGACCGGCCAGGGCGCCGGCTGATGCCGCCGCTGGCGGATGAATTCGCGCAATCGCTCGATGATCGACGCGGCGCGCAGCGCCTGGGCATGGCATCTACCCAGCACGGTGATGATTTCCTCGTGATCGACCGGCGGCGACTGCAACAGGCGCTGACAGGCATCGGTGTACGTGGTGATGACCGTCAGCGGCTGATTGATTTCGTGCGCCAGGGTCGCAGCGATTTCGGCCAGGGCGCTCAGGCGGCTGGCCTGGTGTACCGCTTCGCGCTGTTGCTGCGCCAAACGCTCGTCGGCCTGACGCAGGGCACGGCGCAATTGTGCGACCAGCCAGACGACGATGGCAAAACCGCCCAGAGCGCCAGCCGCTGCCGCCAGCGCGGCGACATCATGACCGGGGCCGGCCCGGTAAGCGGCAAGCCCAGTCAGGCTGACAAGGCTGGTCGCCAGCAGCAGCGCCGCGAACAGGACGGCGCCTCGTCCGAGGCGGTCGAGCCAGGGTCGATACAGCGTGTTTTCAACGAGTTGGCGAGTTTCCTGGGGCATTGCGCGCATTCTCTCATGCCCTATCGGCGAGGCGAAAAATAAACTAGGGATGCCCCTAGTTGCCCAATGCGGAACGCGATCTACACTGCGTAACTGGCTGATGACTCGTCCGCCGTTTCGACCTGAACAGCGCCGATCGCTTCATCAGACCCCGAAACCACAAAATAACAGGAGGAAACAAAGCATGTCTCAAGAGACGTACAAACGCATTCGGGAAAACCCGAAATTCCAGGCATTTGTCAGCAAGCGCAACGTCTACTCGGTGATTATGAGTATCGTGATATTCGTCGCGTACTATGGTTTCATCGTGTTGATCGCCTTCGACAAGGCTTTCCTGGCGACCAAGCTCAGCGTCGGCGGCGTCACCTCGATCGGCATTCCCATCGGGCTTGGCGTCATCCTGCTCACCATCATCCTGACCTGGGTCTATGTCTGGCGGGCCAATTCCGAGTTCGACGCGGAAGCGGATGCCATCATCAAGGAGAGCGTACAGTGAAGCCCATCATCAAACTCTCCCTGGCCGGCCTCGCGCTGGCCGGCGCTGCCGGGCTGGCTGTTGCCGCCGGTGGCGATCTCGGCCAGATGCAGAAACAAGCCACCAACTGGACCGCGATCAGCATGTTCGCGATTTTTGTCGGCGTCACCCTGTGGATCACCAAATGGGCGGCGGGCAAAACCAAGACGGCGGCCGATTTCTACACCGCCGGCGGCGGCATCACCGGCTTCCAGAACGGCCTGGCGATTGCCGGCGACTACATGTCGGCGGCTTCCTTCCTCGGTATCACCGGCCTGGTGTTCGGCAGCGGCTTCGACGGCCTGATCTTCTCGATCGGCTGGCTGGTCGGCTGGCCGGTGCTCACCTTCCTGCTGGCCGAGCGCCTGCGCAATCTCGGCAAATTCACCTTCGCCGACGTTGCCGCCTATCGCTTCTCCCCGGGGCCGATCCGCAGCTTCGCCGCGACCGGCACCCTGGTCGTCGTCGCCTTCTACCTGATCGCCCAGATGGTCGGCGCCGGTCAATTGATCAAGGTGCTGTTCGGCCTGGATTACCTCTACGCGGTGATTCTGGTCGGTTTCATCATGCTGCTCTATGTGCTGTTCGGCGGCATGACGGCGACCACCTGGGTGCAGATCATCAAGGCGGTAATGCTGCTTGCCGGCGCCACCTTCATGGCCGTCGCCGTGCTGTTCCAGTTCGGCTTCTCGCCGGAAGCGCTGTTTACCAAGGCGACCGAAGTGCACAAGCTCAAGGACGCAATCATGGGTCCGGGCAGCTTCATCAAGGATCCGATATCGGCCATCTGTGTCGGCATGGCATTGATGTTCGGCACGGCGGGTCTGCCGCACATCCTGATGCGCTTCTTCACCGTGCCCAACGCCAAGGAAGCCCGCAAGTCGGTGGCCTGGGCGACGACCTGGATCGGCTACTTCTACATCCTGACCTTCATCATCGGCTTTGGCGCCATCGTCATGCTGATCCAGCATCCCGAGACCTACTATGTCGATGGCGACATTGCCAAGGGGCTGATCGGCGGCGGCAACATGGCGGCGGTGCATCTGGCCAACGCCGTTGGCGGCGACGTCTTCCTCGGCTTCATCTCGGCCGTGGCCTTCGCCACCATCCTCGCCGTTGTTGCCGGTCTGACGCTGTCGGGCGCCTCGGCCGTGTCGCATGACCTGTACGCTTCCGTCTGGCGGCGAAGCAATGTCGATTCGGCGACCGAACTGCGCGTCTCGAAAATCACCACCGTGGCTCTCGGCATCATCGCCGTGCTGCTCGGCATCATCTTCGAGAAGCAGAACGTCGCCTTCATGGTCATGCTGGCCTTCAGCATCGCCTGTTCGGCCAACTTCCCGGTGCTCGCCATGTCGGTGCTGTGGAAGAACTGCACGACCCGTGGCGCGGTTGTCGGCGGCTCGGTCGGTCTGGTTCTCTCGGTTGGCCTGACCATCGGATCGGCTGGCGTTTGGGAAGCCGCCTTAGGCTTTGAAGAGGGCAGCGCCTGGTTCCCCTACGCCTCGCCCTCGCTGTTCTCGATGACCGCCGCCTTCCTGGTAATCTGGATTGTTTCCCTGCTGGATAACAGCGAAGGGGCGCAGAAGGAACGCGCCCTGTACGCGGATCAACTGATCCGTTCGGAAACCGGGGTCGGCGCCGCCAGCGCCTCCAGCCACTAAGCCGCAGTCGCAACACACCCAAGGCCGGCGCTTCGCAAGAAGCCCGGCCTTTTTGTCGCCGCCGGCACTGCGCAAAAACTCACTAATACGAAAGCGGCCAGGGTAGCGGCGTGTTAACATCGTCGTTTGCCATTTTTCCCGAATCGACCGGATGCGCCTTTTCCGCCTGCTCAAGATCGCTACCGTCGCCAGCCGTTTCGGGCTGGACGAAATGGTGCTCGAACTGGAGCCGTCGGGACGCCTGGTGCGCCTCGCCAATGCCCTGCAATTCTGGCGCGATCTGTCGGCGCCGCGGGCCGAGCGCCTGCGTCTGGCGCTGGAAGCGCTGGGACCGATTTTCGTCAAATTCGGCCAGGTACTCTCGACCCGCCGCGACCTGCTGCCGCCGGATATCGCCGACGAACTGGCCAAGTTGCAGGATCGCGTACCGCCCTTCGCCTCGGATCTGGCCCTGCGCGAAATCGAAAAGGCTTATGGCCGCCCGGCCAGCGAAGTGTTCGCCGAATTCGACCCGGCGCCGGTGGCCTCGGCCTCGATCGCCCAGGTGCATCTGGGCCGCCTCAAGGAAGAGGATGGCAGCCACGAGGTCGCGGTCAAAATCCTGCGCCCGAACATGCGCCCGGTCATCGAGCACGATCTGGCGCTGCTGGACAGTTTCGCGCTGCTGCTGGAAACGCTGTGGGTCGACGGCCGGCGCCTGAAGCCGCGGGAAGTGGTCGCCGAGTTCGCCAAATATGTGCGCGACGAACTGGATCTGATGCGCGAGGCGGCCAACGCCTCGCAACTGCGGCGCAATTTCGCCGATTCCAAGCTGCTGATCGTGCCGGAAGTGCATTGGGACTGGTGCACCTCGACGGTGATGGTCATGGAGCGCATGCACGGCACGCCGGTGTCGCAGACCGAAAAGCTGCGCGCCGAGGGCATCGACCTCAAGAAACTGTCGGCGGCCGGTGTCGAGATTTTCTTCACGCAGGTTTTCCGCGATGGCTTTTTTCATGCCGACATGCACCCCGGCAATATTTTCGTCGCTTCGGACGGACGCTATATCGCGCTCGATTTCGGCATCGTCGGCACGCTGACCGAAAGCGACAAGAGCTATCTGGCGCAAAATTTCCTCGCCTTCTTCCGCCGCGATTACAAGCGCGTCGCCGAAGCCCACATCGAATCCGGCTGGGCGCCCCCGGAAACCCGCGCCGACGAGTTCGAGGCGGCCATTCGCGCCGTTTGCGAGCCGATTTTCGACCGGCCGCTCAAGGACATTTCCTTCGGCAAGGTGCTGTTGCGGCTGTTCCAGACCTCGCGCCGCTTTAATGTCGAAATCCAGCCGCAACTGGTAATGCTGCAAAAGACCCTGCTCAATGTCGAGGGTCTGGGTCGCCAACTCGATCCCGAACTCGATTTGTGGAAAACCGCCAAGCCTTTCCTCGAACGCTGGATGAGCGAGCAGATCGGCTGGCGCGGCTTTTTCCGCGGCGTCGGCCAGGAACTGCCGCAACTGGCGCGCAGTCTGCCGCAATTGCCGCGTCTGGCGCATCAAGCCTTGACCCGGCCAGCGCCCAACCTGCAAGCGCAACTCGACCGCCTAGTCGCCGCCCAGAACCGGCAAAACCGCTGGCTGGCGGTGATCGCCCTGCTGCTCGCCGCGCTGCTCGCCCGCCTTTTCTTCTAATCCGCAATGCTGGCCGTCAGCCTCGACACCTATACCGAGAGCGACATCGCCGAGTGGTTTAGCTCGCGCGATATCGCCAAGGCGCGTCCCTACGTCGATCTGGTCAGCGCTCTGGAAATCGCCCACGACCGCATCCGCGCCACGGTGCCCGGCTCGGCGCGCCAACCCTATGTCGCCCAGGCCTACCTCAGCCCGAGCCTGAACGGCGAGATGCTGCTCGTCAGCCGCTGCACCTGCCCGGCCGGCCGCCACTGCAAACATGTCGTGGCGATGCTGCTCAAGGGCGTCGCCAGCCGCAATCCGAGCCAACGGGTCAGCCGCAGCGTGCTTTCATGGGTCGAGGATCTGCGCCGCGTCTCCATCGCCGTGGCCAAGAAAAAGGCGCGTCCGGCCGGCGTCCGCCAGCAGTTGTTCTACATCCTGAAATGGAGCGCTGACCGCCGCCATTTCGGCATCGAAATCCGCAAGGGCAAATACCCGGAAAGCGCCGAGGCGTGGTGGAACGTCGAGCGCGCCCTAGTCAATCCGCCGCAATTCGTCGGCGAGGAAGATATCGGCATCCTGCGCCTGATCTGGGCCGAACGCGCCCATGAAAGCGGGCTGCGCGCCTTCGGCCTGGGGCCGAAGCATGGCGGCGAAATCCTCCAGCGCCTGACGGCCAGCCAGCGCCTCTATCCCGAGGACGATCTCGCGCTGCCGCTGGCCGCTGGCGCCACGCGCCCGGCCAGCATCGGCTGGCAGATCGACGCCCAGGGCTTCCAGCGCCCGGCCCTGAAAGCACAGCCGCCAGCGACCATGATTATCGGCGTCAATCCGCCCTGGTACGTCGATCTCACCGAGGATGAGGCCGGGCCGCTCGATGTCGTCGGCAATCCGGCTGTCATCAACCGCCTCTTCTCGCTGCCGCCGTTGTCGGCCAAGGAGGCGGCGCTGGTCGCCGAGGCGCTGTCCGACCTGGCGCCCGACCTGCCGCTGCCGGCCGAGGATGCCAGCGCCCGCTTGCGCCGGGTGGAAGCGCCGCTGCAAGCCATCCTCCAACTGGAAACCCTGCACACCCACAGCCACCGTAGCTGGCGCAACTATCAGGCCAGCTTCGCCGACGGCCTGTTCGACGTGGCCCGGATCGTTTTCCGCTACGCCGATATCGACATCCGGCCCGAGGAAAAAAGCGAATTCATCACCCTGCCGGAAGGCGAGACGGTGCGTCTGGTGCGCCGCCCCGAGGCCGAGGCCAAGGCGCTCGCGGCCCTCTCGGGCAGCGGCCTGCAAAAGCTGCCGGGACATACCCTGTTTACCTTCGGCAGCGCGCCGGAAGGGCTTTATGGCCTGGCCGACGAGGCTGCCTGGACGCCCTTCATGCAAACCGCCATCGACCAGTTGCGCCAGGACGGCTGGCAGGTCGAGTTCGCCGACGATTTCCGCCATCACATCATCGAAGTCGATGGCTGGGAAGCGGATTTGTACGAAACCGGCAACGGCTGGTTCGATCTCGACATGGGCATCATCGTCGAAGGCGAGCGCCTGCCGCTGGCGCCGCTCCTCGCCGAACTGTTCCGCCGCGACCCGCGCTGGCTGGAAGCCGGCGAACTGGCCCGCCTGCCCGACGACGCGCCGGTTGAATTGCACACCGCCAACGGCAAGCGCCTGCGCGTGCCGGCCGGGCGCATCAAGCCGCTGGCGGCGACGCTGATCGACCTGTTCGACGGCTTTGCCGGCGGCGACACGCTGCGCCTGTCGCGTTTCGACGCGCCGCGTCTGGCCGAACTGACTGACATCAGCCGCTGGCAATTCCGCGGCCAGAACGACATCCTGGCGCTGGCCGAACGTCTGCGGGCGGCCCAGGGCATCGTCGACATCGTCCCGCCGGTCGGCCTCAATCTCTCCCTGCGCCCCTACCAGAAGGAAGGCCTGGCCTGGCTGCAATTCCTGCGCGCGCAAAATCTCTCCGGCATCCTGGCCGACGACATGGGCTTGGGCAAGACGGCGCAGACGCTGGCCCACCTGCTGCTGGAAAAGGAAGCAGGCCGCCTCGACCGTCCAGCGCTGATCGTGCTGCCGACCTCGCTGATTTTCAACTGGAAGAACGAGGCCGCACGCTTCGCCCCCGGCCTGCGCGTGCTGTCGCTGCATGGCCCGGAACGCAAGAGCCGCTTTGGCGAAATTCCGGCGCACGACATGGTGCTCACCACCTATCCGCTACTCTGGCGCGACACCGAGGAACTGACGTGCCATCCCTACCACCTGCTCATTCTCGACGAGGCGCAGACGGTCAAGAACGCCCAGAGCCGCAGCGCCGAAGCGGTGCGGAAAATCGAGGCGCGCCATCGCCTGTGCCTGACCGGCACGCCGCTGGAAAACCATCTGGGCGAATTGTGGAGCCAGTTCGATTTCCTGCTGCCGGGCTTTCTCGGCAGCGCCCGGCAATTCGTCCGCCATTGGCGGACGCCCATCGAAAAACAGGGCGACACCCAGCGCGCCCAGTTGCTGGCCCGGCGCATCCGCCCCTTCATCCTGCGCCGTAAAAAAGAAGATGTCGCCAGGGATTTGCCGCCCAAGACCATCATCGTCCGCAGCGTCGAACTCGAAGGCGGCCAGCGCGATCTCTACGAGACGGTGCGAGCGGCGATGGACGCCAAGGTGCGCGACGAAATCGCCCAAAAAGGCTTTGCCCGCAGCCAGATCGTCATCCTCGACGCCCTGTTGAAACTGCGCCAGGTCTGCTGCGACCCGCGCCTGGTACGGGCGACGACGGCGCGCAAGGTCAAGGAGCGGGCCAAGCTCGATCTCCTCATGGCCATGCTGCCGGAACTGGTGGACGAAGGCCGGCGCATTCTCGTCTTTTCGCAATTCACCAGCATGCTGGCCCTGATCCAGAACGAACTCGACGCCGCCGGCATCGCCTACGCCACCCTGACCGGCGACACCATCGACCGTGAAACGCCGATCCGCCGCTATCAGGACGGCGAAGTGCCGGTCTTCCTCGTCAGCCTCAAGGCCGGCGGCGTCGGCCTCAACCTGACCGCCGCCGACACCGTCATCCACTACGACCCGTGGTGGAACCCGGCGGTGGAAAACCAGGCCACCGACCGCGCCCACCGCCTCGGCCAGGACAAGCCGGTATTCGTCTACAAACTGATCGTCAGCGGCAGCATCGAGGAAAAAATCCTCGCCCTGCAAGAACGCAAAGCCGAACTCGCCGCCGGCATCCTCTCCGAAGATCGCGGCATCGAGGTCAAATTCGGCAATGACGATTTGGCCGCGTTGTTTGAGCCGTTGCCGGGGTAGCGGGGCGGCGTTTCAGGATGAGCGTGAACCGTGGTTTCCCCCATTTCTCTTCGGAGGCTAACTTGAAGGATCTCGAATATGGGAAATAGCAAGTCCACTGTTCCGGCTGAACGCATCGCGTCGCGCATTTGCCTCATTCGCGGGGAGAAGGTGATGCTTGATGAGTATTTGGCCGAGCTCTATGAGGTCGAAACACGCGCCTTGGTTCAGGCGGTCAAACGCAACATTGAGCGCTTTCCTGACGACTTCATGTTTCAACTCACGGCCGAGGAATTCGGAAACTTGAAATCACAAACCGTGATCTCAAGTTGGGGTGGCCGCCGCACTCTGCCCTATGCGTTCACCGAGCAGGGCGTCGCCATGCTCTCCGGTATCCTGAAAAGTCCGCGCGCCGTGGCGGTCAACATCGAAATCATGCGTACCTTCGTGCGGCTGCGCCAGATGCTGGCCTCCAACACGGAACTGGCGCGCAAACTGGCCGCGCTGGAATGCAAGTACGACGAGCAGTTCAAGGTCATATTCGATGCCATCCGCCAGTTGATGGCGCCGTCCGCCGCCACCAGAAAACAATCCATCGGCTTTGTCCGTGACGACGACGAGCAAGCGTAGATACAAGGGCCGTAGGATGGGAGAACCGCAGGCGAAACTCATCAGGATGATATACGCGGAAATGATGGGTTTCGCTTCGCTCTATCCATCCTGTGCGGGCTCAAAAAACAGTGGGAGCGAGAGACCACCAGAGGTTACTGAGTCCTGGCGGCAATACGTAAGCCGTAGCCATTGTTACGGAGGCTTGGAAAACCGGCATCGCGGTAGGCAGAGCGTGCGAAGCTCGGGTCGCTGAACAACGAACCACCGCGCAACACTCGCCACTTGCAGTCATTACCGTCCACTGCGGAACCATCCGTTGGTGCTCCCTGATAATTATCCGACCAACAGTCCTGCACCCACTCCCTAATGTTGCCGTGAACGTCATACAAACCCCAAGGATTGGGCTGCTTCTGGCCTACAGGGTGGGTCGTTTTACCGGAATTGCCCCAGTACCACGCATAACCGGACAGGGCATTGGCATCGTCACCAAAAGAGTAGGCGCTACTGGTACCAGCGCGGGCGGCGTACTCCCACTCCGCCTCAGTGGGCAGGCGATAGCGGTTATGTCCTTCCTTCTGATTCAACTTCTGTATGAAAACCTGAGCATCCTTCCAGGATAGAGTCTCCACCGGATTGTCCCGGCCTTTCATTCTCGACGGGTTATTCCCCATCACAGCCACCCACTGCGCCTGGGTCACTTCATATTTTCCCAAATAGAAAGGCTGGCTGATGCTGACCCGATGCTGCGGCATTTCATTGTCATTGCATTTTTCATTTGAGGGGTTGCACCCCATCAGGAAGGAGCCGGAAGGTATCAGCACAAATTCCATGCCAATACTGTTGGTGGTGGTCTTTGCAGCGGCTCCTTGCGCGTTTGCCGCTGCCGGTATCAAACCCCAAAACCCAACCACCGTCAGCGCCGCCACTATCAAGCCAACAGGCCACGCTTTCCAGATCCAGCCGAGCAGAAATGATGGGTTTCGCTTCGCTATACCCAGCCTACGCGGGCTAACCTTCTCATAAATAATGCCACATATTGGTATATTGGGACTCAGGCTGGCGAAAGAAGCAGAAACAATAGGGGGCAGACGCAATACTGTTCATTTAACAGATAATGATTGGAATCCATGAACATCTCCGGTTAAGCTGCTCGCCCCCTTTACGTGGCGGAAATTGTTTCGTACGTCGCTTGACGACCCTTGGGTTGGTTCGTC
>Ga0123354_10000112_pt1 | contig 60473 bp, 60 predicted proteins | sample TergutLab28metaG_2_FD_97872 | JGI IMG/M metagenome (GOLD analysis project Ga0123354, IMG submission 97872) | Labiotermes labralis P4 segment gut microbial communities from Petit-Saut dam, French Guiana - Lab288 P4 | ecosystem: Host-associated > Arthropoda: Insects > Digestive system > Gut ... | reverse complement strand
TCGCCACGACCTCAGCGGTCGATGCCGGCATGACAACCACGTCGGGAAGCAAATCCTTCCACAAGTGCACGCCCATGGGGGCCGCACTGAATGTTCGGATTGCCCTTTGGTGGTAGTCAGTCATGACGTACTCGTCACCCAGTGCGCGTTTCAACTCGCCAATTATTTCACTGAGGTCGGAGGAGGTGGTCACTGTCATAGAGAGCCTCCTTGCTATGTGGACTGGCCGGTGCCCAACCGATCAGCCGATCACGGGCCCGCGCTCCAAGCCAATTAAACTCTCCACATTCAAGCGAACTTAGGTTCATCTGTCAACATGATGTCCATTGTCTCGTCAAGAAATACACAATACTGCCCGTATCGGCGAAAATGTCGACCCTCGATTCCGAGATTCGCTTGGAATCACCCGGGACGCTGACTCGTTCCCCGTACCTGCCCAAGCTCATGTATATATCAGTCATCACCAGGTTCGCACAACGATAGTATTCGGGGTACGAGGCTGTTGACTTGGTCTTATACGAAGCCCGAGAGGAGATCAGTATCGGGAATCGCTGGACTGATACTCCGCCGAATAGCAAAAATCAGAAATGATCCTAGCTGTTATGGTGGTGCGGGTTCGGGGACGCCTGTGGTGTGATGGGTGGTGATGATGTGGTGGGTACCGGTGTGGTCGACTTGGATGGTTTGTCCGGTGGGGGTGCGCCAGATGTAGACCCCGGGGGTGGGTTGGTCGAGTTGCCATCCGGCCACGGTCTTGATCCGGTGGGCTCGCCGGGACACCGGACCGAGGTTCGAGGGGTTGGTTTGCCCAGGTTGGCCCACCTGGAAAGCAATCGTGTGGTCTAGATCCAGATTTCGGGATTCGATAGACGACCATGGAAAAACGTCGTACGGGTTTCTCAACACGACCTGGTGGCGTAGCCGGGCGGGGACTTCGTACTGGTCGACACTGAACGAGGTGGAATCGACATGAATGGCCGGTGTGACACGAACATGAGTCCCGCTAGTGAGTTGAGCCACCTGGCTGGTCAGGATCGGGCCGAGAGCCTCCACACGAGCAACCGGACTGATCCCGGAGACCGGGCAGATCCCCGCAGTGGGACTAGTCGGCTTGGTAGGGCTGGTGGGGACGGCGAACAGGTGGACATACACCTGGGTCCGGGGAGTGAACCCAGCCACCATGGTCCCTGCAGTGTCCTTGATAGCCTGATAGTCCTCATCGGTGGTGGGAATGGAGTCCATACCACGGGTAGTGGGGATCCCGATCATCTGGACCACCGCAGCAGGGTTGGCGAGCATCCCCAACGCCCGAGCACGGCGATGATCCACGGTCGTGGCATCCCCACGAGCGGCTAACCGGTCGGCCACCAGTTGGATCATCGCATCAAGATAGATTGCGTCTTGCCGGTCGACTCTGGCTGATACCCATCCGGTCAACGGGTCCTTCTCGTCTGCTCCGGTGAGGACACACCGGTGCGCTTTGGCCTGGTGAATGCGCTCGGCCCGGTCAGGGTCCACGATGAGCACTGCTGCGGTGACAGCCCGGGTCAACCGGGGCATCCCCACTGCCCCCAAACATGGTGCAATCTCAACATCGACGACAGCCCGGTCAGCCCCCATGACACCTTGACAGGCTTGCGCGACCTTGCGTGCCTGCCACAACGGTGCCTGCGCATCGACAACTTTCGCCCAACACTGCGGCATGTCTCGAGCCAAAGTAGCCACGTCACAGGCGAGGTAGTGGGCCGCGCCGGCAGAGGAGGAGTTCGCCACCGCGAGTTCGCTGATCATGTCTTCCCCGTACGCGCGTCCGTCGATGTGTTCGACACGGTAGGTGTCGAACCTGTCCGGCTCGGGCTGGTCGACTGGCCAGGTGTACGCGTCGATGGCGTGGGCGAGCAGCCGTGCGGCTTCGGCTTCCATGAGGTCGATCATCCGACGACAGGCAGCATAGTCAGCCATCGCAGTCCTCGCCTGCACCAACCACTCACCATTATCGAACATACGTTCGAGCATACATACGGCCTCCGACATTTTTCCGCCCACCCCAACTCCAGGGCAATCCCGACAACACCCATCCCCAACCGGACAACACCATCGGAGCGGACCTCGAACCCTGACCCCAAGTGTGGATAACGACTCCAACGGGGTTGACGAGGGTGTGGAATAGATAGCAGAACGCGTCCCTACCCGTTAGGACTCACCTATGACCAAGCTGACACGTGCCCTCACCGTCCTGGCCTTGGGCTGCCTCCTGACAGGTTGTACCCCGGCATCCCCGACCACACCAACACCCAACGCAACCCAATCGACTCCCACTGCCACACCCACCCCCGAGTGGACAGACGAGCAACAAGCAGCTATTGATGCGGTCCAGAACTACCTCCAAGTCTGGGCATCCATTGGGCAGAACCTCGACACCGCAGACTGGAACGACATCAATACAGTCGCTGATGATCAGGCAGCCACCGGCACATTCACTCTTTGGCTTGGATGGGAACAAGGTGGTCAGCACCTCGTCGGTGCACCTCAATTCGTGCCTGACTACGTCACGCCAGGAAGTACGGACGACCAGGGCACGAGATACCACGTCCATGGGTGCTACATCATCGCTGATTCCTACCTCGTTGACAACGCAGGAAACCGCATCGCTAATGACGGGTTCGAACGCAGCCCATCACTGTACCTGGTCCTTCATGACACAAAAGGAAAATACTTCGTCATAGAAGACACTGGAGAGGATACGACATGCTAAGAGAGACTGAGGCCAGTCCCGGCTTGGTCTCACCGAATTGTGTACACAATGACTACATGTGTAGGTTCACTGCTCGGCTGATCCTGACTGGCTGTGGGGACGAATACGCGACCACATCTGACCGAACCGGGTCAGTACTGGCTGAGATCCGGATTCCACAGCCAGGGCTCGGCGGTCGTGGAGGCGGCAGAGGACTTCGGCGATGAGGTACATCGACACCATCGGGATCATCAGGGCGAGCATGGTCAGGGCGTCGGTGGTGGGGGTGGCAACGGCGGCGAAGACACCGCACAGGACGACGGCGGGGCCGCGGAATTTGCCGAGGGCGGCACCTGAGATCATGCCCAGGCGGTTGAGGCTGACCAACAGGACGGGTAGTTGGAAGGCCAGACCGAAGATCAGCAACAGTCGCAACTCGAAGCTCATGAACGTACCCACGTCGTTGAGGCTGACGACCGATGGCGGGTTGAAACTGAGCAACATGGCGAAACCGCGCGGGCAAATCCAGTAGCCCAACACCACGCCGATCAGGAACAACGGTACAGCTGCTCCGAGGAATTGGACGGCTGTGTGCCGCTCCCGATATTTCAGAGCCGGTACGATGAACCGCCACAGTTGGAAGAGCCAGATCGGACAGGCGGCAATGAACCCCGCCACGAAGCACACCCGGAAATACAAGGAGAACCCGGCAGTGATGCCCTGGGTGACCATTTCCACCGAATCTCCGGGCCGACTCGCCTCGAAGACCTCCACGGCTTGCCGGATGGGCCACAAGACCACTTGAAGCAGTTGGGCCTCGAAGATCAGACTCAGCGCAGTCGTCACCAGGATGGCAGCCATGGATATAAGAAATCGATAGCGCAACTCGCGCAAATGATCGCCCAGCGACATCGAACCGGCTGGTCCGGGCTTGGGTGGTCGCAACCACGCCAAGCGCGCACCCTTGCTGGGCACGAACAGGCCTTCGCTAACGCAGATCAGCCTGGCCTGGAGGCACGCTATCGGGTGTCTCAGCAGGAGAGGCCGTCCTCATGTCAACTGTGGGGTCCGCTGTTCTCGGCGTGATCTGGGACTGATCCTTGCTAGGTTCGTTGCCTTTGATCTCGTCCTTGAACTCACGGATCGCGCGCCCGGACGCTTTCCCCACTCCGGCGATTTTCGATCCGCCGAAGATGATCACCACGATCACCAAGATGATAAGCAGTTCTTGCCATCCTAGGCCCATGTTCATCCTCCATCCCCACGCGATACTTCACTGTGAATGTTGAGAGTCCTGGTGAGCCCGCCGCTCCAGACAGTATTGATACGAGCCGGGGTTCTCTCGGGTCCCCTCACAGTACGACAACCAAGCGTGGGTACTTTGTGGGACCTTTGAGTGATCCTACCACGCATGTACAGTGGTGGCTGGGAATATTTTTTCCAGTACGCCGCCACGATACACTGGACCAATGACCCCTATGTTCTTGGACATTGGTGCAGGCGAGCTAGTCGTCTTGGTCATTCTTGCCGCCGTTTTGTTGGGCCCGGAGAGAGTGCCCGGATTGGCCAGGAAAGCCGCCAAGATCATCAAGTTCCTGCGCGGGGTGGCCAACAACGCGACCGAACAGATCAAAGCCGAACTGGGGTCGGATTACGCGGACCTCGGCATTGAAGATCTCAAGCCCAAAAACCTCCTACAACAAGTCTTACCAGATGACGTACGAGCGGAGTTGAAGGGGGCACTGCCCGACGATATGAAGTCGGAGATGAAACAACTCTTGCCGAATGACATACAGTCTGAAATGAAAGCACTGCGTGCCGAACTTGAGGGGATGCGTACCGAAGTCGCCCGGATGCACCTCCAGACCGGTGCTCCCCTGAACACTGCTGTGCTGGCAGCGGCAGCAACTCCGGCTGCCATCGCGGCGGCCCCGGCTGCCATCAAAGTAGGCCCCGCAGTAATTGACGTGGCAACAAGTCCCAACGACGTCACCGCGGTTCCTGTCGACGCGGCTCCGACTCCCGACGACGTTACCGCGATTCCTGTCGACGCGGCTCCGACTCCCGACGACGTTACCGCAGTTCCTGTCGACGCGGCTCTGACTCCCGACGAGGCGACCGCGGTTCCCACCGATGCATCCTCGGTTCCTATCCAGGACACTCCGGTCCCGGTTGAGGCGGCTCCGGCAGTCGTCGAGGCAGCAGCCCCCGAGGAAGTGGTTGAGGTTCCTCAGCAACCGACTACTCCCCAGACCGCAGTCTCTGTTTCCGGGAACGACACCGAGAAAGAAGCGCTACGAGCTGAACTCGAAGATGTACGTACGGAAATGGCACGGCTGCAACTACGCACTGGCAGTCCGCTGCATATGCCGGCACTCACACCCGCCGAATCGGCGGCCACCTTGGCAACCCTGGCGTCGAGTGAGGACCTCGAGAAGAGCGCGATGCAAGCCGAACTGGACATCCTGCGCTCCGAGATCGCACGGTTGCAAGTACAAACTAGCGTTGCATCACGCACACCTGAACCAGCAGCGCCATCACTCGCGTGACAACCGGGTTCAACCAAAATCTGTCAGTTGGCCCAGCCTTCTCCGCCCGGGAACTACGCAGCGGGTACGTGACCTGCCAGTTCATCGAACGCGGCCAGTGATTCAGCGACTGACTGGGCGTCGATGACATCCATGGCGAAGCCGTTCTGGACGATGACGAAGTCGCCGATCTGGGCTTCGGGGACGTAGGCCAGGCAGCAGGAGACTCGTTCGCCGGCGTGGTCGACGTGGCCCATGGGCATCGGGCCGGGGGTGATGTCCAGGATCTCAACCGGGAAAGCAATACACATGTCAGGCTCCTTTCACCGCTGTGCTGGCCGACACGGTGTCGACGACCAGGTCCATAGCACCGGCTGGTGCGGACGAGCACGGCAGGCAGGGGTCGGCTTCGTGGATCGCCTCTTCTAGACCGGCCCGTGCTTCGTCACCGGTGGTGTCACCGACGGCGGCACGCAGTAATTCTCCCAGCCACGGCTCATTTTGGGCAGTGGGGGTCAGGATGGTCGCCGCGGCGACACGACTGTTTTCGGTCGTTGAATAGCGGTGGACGAGAAGGCCCCTGGCCCCGTCGACCCAGCCGACTCCTACAGCCGCAGGAAGGTCAGATGACCAGTCTGTTCTCACTGGTCCCTCGTCCAGACCAGGGGTACCCAACAACCAGGCGATCGCCTCGACAGCGTGGACGGTGACGACGGCCCGGGCGCTGGCCGCTCCCCCGCCAGATTGGCGCCACATCTGTTGGAAACTAGCGGCAACTGGCGTCGGCATCACACCGACACGGAGCTGCGCCACAGGTCCGACCCGGTAGGCACCCGAACCGCTTCCGAGAGGTTTCAAGTACGGCCGCGGTGCCGACGAACCGGGTACGGCCTCGGCGACCAACTCATCCCACTGGTCAGCCCGGGCACCGGCGATGACCAGACTTCCGTCGCTTGCCGTCGCCCGCAAGAACTCACCGAACAAATCCACGTATCCGTCGTCGTCGACCAGCGCCACGTCGGCACCGTTGAACAGGTCCGGTAGGGCGACAGCGGACAATTCGCGTTCTGCCAAGCGCTGGGCCACCAGCAGGGTGTCGGCGGCCAGCGCGACGCACAGATCCCGCTGCGAGGCGTCAACCGGAGCGACGACACCACCGGGCACAGCCGTGGACGGGAAATGCCCGGGCGAACCCGCGGCAGTCATGACCGCCTTGGCGAATCTCCGCAGTGCCAGCGCCTCGTCCTGGTGGGTCACGATCAGACTCGTCGCGTGGATGGCGATCACTGAGGCGTAGTGCAGCAACCGGCGTACTGCCACTGCTGTCGGCGGAACCACCGCAGAGCCGGCCAGCGATTCCAGGGCGCGCACTCCGGCCAGATGGTGGGCTGCCGGGCATATCCCGCACAAATGCTCCACCAGTGCCGGAACCTCGACGACCGGACGACCGACCAGCATGGCGTCGACCCGTGGAAGGCCCGACAGGTCGAAACCGACATTTGTGACCTCACCAGACGTGTCCCGGGTCACGACGACCCGCGCGGGGGCCGCATCGACGACCTGGCTCAGGTCAACGTGCTGTATCATGGCCGCAACCCGATCTGGCTGGCTAAGCCCGGATGCACCGATTGCTGGCGTAGCGCAGTAGCCATGAATCGGCGGATTCGGGCTAAACCCGGAAGAAGGAATCCATGCACGAACTGGGATTGTTGCAAGGAGTTGTGACGGTAGTGGAGAAAGCCGCCGCGTCCGCGGGGGCCACCGGCGTAGAGAAGGTCGGACTGAGAGTCGGCACGATCAGTGGTGCGATTCCCGAAGCTCTGGACGGCGCGTGGCCGATCGTCATCGCGGGGACGATCCTGGAAGGCGCCGTGCTGGACATCGAGGTTGTCACGGCTGCCGTGTGGTGTCCCACGTGTGAAGCGAACCAACCCATTGACGAGTTCTTCGCCCTGACCTGCCCCGTGTGCGGAACACCCACCGGCCAGTTGGTTGCCGGGAGAGAATTCGCGGTGACGTACGCCGATCTGACCACGCCGCCCGACCAATGAGCGGACCATCAGGCCATTCCTATCCGGTCGTCTTTGGTGCTGTCAACCAGCCAATCTGTGATCACCTCGACCGCTTTGGCCGTGGCTTCGGGCAGGGCCTGGCTCACCGCAGGTGTCAGCCCGAGTTGCAAATCGACTAATTCCGGCACAATCCCGACGACCAGCACGACGCCCGGTTCACGGCCCAACATCCGCGCCGCTGCGAAAATGTCCAGCAACCCAACTTGATGCGGGGAAAGCTTCGTCGCCAACAGACGCGGGATCTGGTCGCCGCTCAACACCTTGACCTCGCCGGGAGTCTTGCCAGCCACCGCGTCGAGCACCAACAACCGTTGAGCATCCTGGACTTCTGGCAGCAATTCCATGCCACCAGTGCCACCGTCGATGAACGCGATGTCGTCGGGAGTACGCGGCACGGGAGCGCCGTCCCGATCGTACATTTCCTCGGCACAGGCCTTCTCAATGCTGGCGAGCAATTCAAGCCCGGCGCCGTCGTCGCCCATGATGGGATTTCCCACCCCCAACACGGTGATGGGTGATCCCATACTGGCTCCTTGTTGTCTTGGGTCCGGTGACGTCATTCGACCATGGGTGCGTCCACAGGCGTGGACCCGCGCTTCACCCACACTCCGCCGTTGATCATCGCCGAGAGTCCGCCGTGACGCTCCAGGGATTCCGCCCGGAAAACCAGGTAGATGTGCGCGATGACGAACATCCACAGGACGAACATGATGATCACGTGGATCAGACGCATCGCCGGCACACCGATCCAGTGGATGGGTGTGGAGAAGAACGCCCAGAACCAGTACGTCTGGTGATACACGCCGAAGAGCTGGAAGCCGACGATCATCTGGATGACACACGCGACGTACACCGCGGTGTACGCCAACTGCTGCAATGGGTTGTGACCCAGGTACAGCGGCGCTTCTTCCTTGATGAAGATGTAATGCTGGAGAACACGACCGAGGTTGCGGACGTCTTCCTTCTTCTTCAGCGGCCACATGGCGGGCCATCGCAGATATCGGTCACGTGAGGTGAACGCCGACCAAATGCGTGTCAGCGCCACGACAAGCCAGACGAAAGCGGCTGTGAAGTGGATCAACCGGATGTAACCCATCAGGAAGCCGGTCGGAACCCCGTTGTACGCGAAGGGACCGAAGAACGGATCCATGATGAGGAAGCCCGTACAACTGAGAACGAACACAACGATCACGTTCGTCCAGTGCTGGATGCGCAGTGAGGCCGACCAGACGCGGATACGAGCCCACATGGCTGGTCCTGTCTTGACATCGTCCACCGATCCGCGGATGGTCTCCGGACACACTGGGATGAAGCCCAGCATCTTGAACGGGCCGATCGCATCGTTCTCGTCGACAGTGGCGCTGGCCACGGCCAACGGACGCCAACCGCGACGCTCAGCCAAACTGGCATTGCGCTTCAACTCGCTGCGCTTTCCGCGACCGATCTCGACCTTGGACAACACGGTTGCCAAATCCCCGCGCATGACCACGACGTCGCTCGATGTGCCATCGCCTTGAGGATAATCGCGGATCATCGCGAGACTGTGGCGCTTGTCCACACTGGCCGGGTCGAAGTCCTCCTCGGCGACGACCGGGCGATCCAGCGTCGGATAGTCGGTTTTGAGGGCCTTGGCCGTCGCCCGATCCACGGGGTCATGGCTGGAGGGCGGACTGGCCGCGGCCAGCGCCATGATGCGTCCCTCACTCATCGTGCCCAGGCTGAAAGCCGTCCCGACCACAAGAGCCGGAGTCTGCACATCGGAGGGAACCGAAGCGGTTGACGTGGTCATGATGTCGCCACCTGGAGTTCCTGGCCATCAACGTCGAGGACGTGGACGGCGCATGACATGCACGGGTCGAAGGAATGGATGGTCCGCAGCGGCTCCAACGGCTGGGTCGGATCGACCAGGGGATGCTTCCCATCACCTGCCAACGAGACTTCGTACGGTCCCATCTGGCTGTTCTCGTCGCGACCGCCGGTCATCCATGTCGTCGGGACCACACACTGATACTGGGAGATCTCTCCGTTTTCGATCGACACCCAGTGGCTGAGGTTGCCGCGTGCGACTTCGACGAACGCGTAGCCGGAAGCCTTCTTGGGCCACGAGGACGGCTCCCACTTCGAGGGGTCGAACACGGAGATGTCGCCCCCCTGGAGGTTCTTGATGAACAACGGCAAGGTGTCATTGGCCAGCATCTCGGCGGAGGTCAGGCACTCGACAGCCCTGGCCAGTGTGCGGCCCGCAGTCGAGTTCATCTGGTCCAAGGTGATGCCGAGCGTCGCCACGGCGCCGTCGACCAGTTCCTTGGTCCGCGGGTGGTTCTGGGAGTACGCCAACAGCACGCGCGCCAGAGGGCCGACCTGGACGGGCATGCCGTTGTAGCGCGGTGACTTGCACCAAGAGTACTTGCCATCGGTGGCAGAAGCCAGCCATTCGTACGGTGGTGTCGGTCCGGTGTACGCGACTGTCGTCTCGCCCTTGTCGGGTGTCAGCGTCTGAGAACCGCCGGCATAGGACATCCACGACGACCCGATGGACTCGCTGATCAGAGTCGGGTCGAAGGGCTGCGGGTTGGCGAAGTCGTTGTTGACGATCACGCCCGGCTTGACGTCCATCATCGGGGTCGGATAGCGAGGAGTCTGGTTGGGATTGCCACCGAAGGTCGCCCCGGACATCCCGACCGCCATGTAGTTGGGGCTGGACGCGCCGATGTCGAAATACTCCTTGTAGACGCCCACGATGGCCGTGGCGTCGGGCACATAGCAGGTCTGGACGAATTCGAGTGTGTCCTTGACCCACTGCTGGATGTCGGCGAGTTGGACCTGGTTGATCGACGCGGTGTGGTTCGGATCGATCGTGCAAGCCATGCCGCCCACCAGGAAGTTCGGGTGGGGGTTCTTGCCGCCGAACACGGTGTTGATCTTGATCATCGTGCGCTGGAATTCCAGTGCGTCGAGATAGTGGGCCACCGCCATCAGGTTGGCTTCGGGGGGCAGTTTGTACGCCGGATGGCCCCAGTACCCTCCCGTGAAGATGCTGAGCTGGCCGGACGCGATGAGGTTTGCGACTGTGTCGCGCACCGCCGTCATCCGGTCGATGTTGTTGCCCTTCCAGGTCGAACCGATCTGCTCAGCAAAGGCCACCGCCTTGGCCGGGTCAGCGGTCGCAGCGGAAGCGACATCGACCCAGTCGAGGGCGTGCAAATGATAGAAGTGGATGACGTGGTCCTGGACTTCCTGGGACGCGAGCACCATGTCACGGATCAGCAATGCTTGTTGTGGTACATTCGATCCGATGGCGTTCTCGACGGCCGTGATCGATGCGATGGCGTGGACTGTCGTACACACCCCGCAGATACGCTGGGTGAAGGCCCAGGCGTCCCTCGGGTCACGGTGGAGAACGATCGTTTCGATGCCACGGAACTGGGTGGCTTCGCTCCAGGCGTTGGAGATGACTCCAGCGTCGGTTTCCAACTCAATGCGCAGATGGCCCTCGATACGAGTCAGAGGGTCGATAACGACTTGCTGTGCCATGGTTTACTCCGTTTTTTCTGAGTCGGTGGTCGGTGTGGTGTCACTCGCTTCTGGCGCAGCGGGGGGAATCTCCTCGGCCATATCGACGACAGCGGCTATTGCAGATTGCTCTCCTGCGGGAGAGTCTCCGAAGGCCTCCAAGGGTATTTCCTCGTGGTTCTTCCTGGCCGCACTCTTGCGGATGGCGGTGACCCCGGCGTGAACGCCGACGGCGGCGACGGTCAATCCGACCAGCCCCAGGCCGACTTTCTCCGCGGTCGCTTCCACGCCAAGCCCTGGGACCTGGGGCAGTCTGTTATAGAACGGTGTGAACCGGTCGAAGAAGTCCTTCTCGGTGCAACCCAGGCACGGGTGCCCGGCGCCGATCGGCCAACTGGTGTGCCCGTTCCACTGGACGAACGGACAGGGGCTGAACGTGCTCGGCCCCTTGCATCCCATGTCGTACAGACACCATCCGGTGCGCGCCGCCTCGTCGTCGAACGAACGAACGAACTGGCCGGCGTCGAAGTGCGCACGCCTCGGGCAGGAATCATGGATGCGCTGGTCGTAGGCGAACATCGGGCGACCCTCGGCGTCAGTCTTGGGAACGTCGCCATGGGTCAGGTAGTACGCGATCGTGGCCATGATCACTTCCCCGATCGGGGGGCAGCCGGACACGTTGACGACCGGCTTGTTGGTGATGATCTGGTCGACGCCCACCGCTCCAGTCGGATTCGGCCGGGAGGCCTGGACGGAGCCGAACACCGCGCATGCGCCCACGGCGAGGACCGCCACGGCATGCTCAGCCGACTCGCGCAAGACCGCTTCCGCGGACTTCCCGCCGATCGTGCAATAGATGCCGTTGTCCTTGGTCGGGATGGACCCGTTGACCACCAGGATGTGGTCCGACGCATTGGTCTGATCCAAAACCGAGTTCGCGGAGTCACCGGCGGCGGCCATCACGAGTTCGTTGTAGTTGACAGACAGCAGGTTGAGAACCACGTCCTCCACCGTCGTGCCTCCGGACCGCAACGCGGACTCCATGCAGCCGGTGCATTCCTGCAACTGCAACCAGACCACATTCGGCTTGGTCACGCTGCCCAGAGCGTCGGCCACCTGGTCACCAGTCACCGGAGCCCCGGGTGTTGGGTCTGCCAGAGCTCGGGGTAACGAGCCCATCACCGCCGATCCAGCAGCAAACGCTGCCGCAAGACCGCCGCAAAACTTGAGGAAGTCCCGGCGCGACACGCCAGCCCTCTCCAGGTTCTCTGCAAGAGTTGGCTCTTGCCAACCATCCATCGTGTATGTCACGCGAACTCCGCTCCTATGTGGACTCTCAGCCGCCCTGAACGCCGGATCTTAGTCGACCATCCCCCGGGATATTACCGATCTAGGCCGCGCCCGACGATCACAAAGCCACATCGTATCGCATAGATCCAACAGAATCTAGGTTTCTTACCGATGATCTGTCTATACGGGATACACGCATGAACCGACAGTCCTGCACAGTGACCTCACCACGCCTGTTCACAGCTTTTCATCGAGCAGTACGGGCGGCGGTTTCGTACTGCTGCTCCTTCGAGGTTCGACGCCGGGCGGCCAGGAAGTCGACAAGGAACACAGCACCGGCCATCACCATGAAACTGCCCAGCCACAACGCCCACCACGGGATGATCACTCCGCCCACCTTCAGACCACCTGTCGCCGCGCCAACATTCGGCGTGTCACCAATCATCGTCACCCTGATGTCGAACTTCAGCACTGACGACGCTCCCCCGGCGCTCTGACCGCCGGTGGCCGATGACGGGTAGTGGAATCCCACCGTCACAGGAAACGTGTCGCCTTGGCCCAGAAAGAACGTCGAGGAATACGACACATGCTTGTCGTCGGAGGCCAGACGGGCGTCACGCCAGATCATGGCGCCCGAGTCTCCGTTGATGTCCCAGAACAACTGGACATTATCTTCGAGGTCGGTGTTGACGGTGTCTGGCTGATTGGTGGTGGTCACGTTGAGGATGTCCACGGTCACGGTGGCATCGGATGGGCCGCCATTCTTGATCGTCGCCGCGTACGTCTCCTGGTCCCCGGGTACCGCCACGTATGGTGTCGAGACAGGACCTTGAACGATGATTGCTCGTGTGCCATCCCAGTTGAGGATGGTGGTCGACCCGTCCCACACGACGTAGTCAGACGATCGCCCGGCTGCGGGAGAGTCCGCACGAGCGACCGAGGACATCACAGGCACGCTGTGGACCACCATGACGATTGTCATGGCGACTGCGAACCAGACTCTTCTCATGACGTCCTACGCGCCACTCTCGCCTCAATCGCGAACCTGGGTCAGACCCAGATTGATGGCGTTACTCAACTGGACCATTGTCTGTGTGCCAATGGTGAATGAGGTCTTCTCATCGAACATCATCAACACACAAAGCGTGAAATCATTCAACATACTATCTGACCTTGTTTGGATGACCGTCGCATTCTTGGTTTCCTCAGTGATGATCGGGTTCGCCGTTGTCGCGTAGTACACCGAGAAACTCTTGCTGCCTGCTGGTGGAGTGATCGTGGTGACGAGGTTGTTCTCAGCGTCGTACAAGCCATACGTCACATTCATATACATAGCCAATGAGCCGACCAGAGCGGGGTTGATATTACTCGTGTCCGAGGTGTTGACATCCAACCTGGCAAGCAAGTTCTCACCTTGCATGGCGATGGTGAAGGGGATCACGACAGCTAGCTCGTCGCCAGGAACAGTCGTCCACCCAGGAACTTTGGCGGGCTGGTCTAAGTCGGCTTCCTTCAGGATCAGCTTGCCGTCACTCAAGGGGTCGCCAGCCTGGTTGTAGACCTGAAAAGGCAAGGTGTCAGGACGGTTGCTCAGGTCTGCGGAGATATCCCATATCTCTTTCGCTTGAGTGGCGAGGCCCAAGTCACCGGATCGTATCTGAGTACCGCCCAGGTCTGCGATCTGAGACCACAAAGCATAGGTGGATCCGCCCAGGAGCAGGGCTACGCCTGTCCCTGCAGCGATCAGTGCGTTTCTCTTCTTATGCGTCGTGTCACGCATCCTCATTGTCATTTTCTCCTTGATGACGATGGCCCGGATTCTCTCCGCAGTGATGGTGGGCCAGACCCTGGGTTCGCAGACGCGACCCCACAGTGCCAGCCCCCTCGCTACCACCTCAACCCTTGATTCCACTATACCTAGGGCATTCAAGCGCCTCTCGGGTAGGAAATGGCGGTTTGCCCAGGACGAGCTGGCCGTAGTTCGGGGACAATTCCGCTAGTCGAGGACAGCCCTGCGAGGCACCTCGTCAGCCGAGGAGTTGCCAATCGGTCCACCGTCCCCATGAGTTCCTGCGACAGTCTTCGGCTTGCGGAAACTGCTCACGAAGGTCACCACAGCGTACAACAGGACAACGGCGGCCACCCCGTAAAGAACCCAGTTCGTATGCGATCCGAACCATTGTTTGAAGTACCCGACCTTGGGTACGACGTACACCAATTCGCCACGAATCTGTTCGGCTCGTACGGGATTCCACTCATCGACAACGTTATTGTTGTCCCCCTGAGTGATGAAGGCGCGCCCAGACGCACTGGCGGAAATGCCGACAATCCTGTGTGTCACGATCGTCGGGTCGTCCGCGTACGGCAGGAAGACGATGATGTCGCCCACCTGGAGCGAGTCGATCACCTGCGGGTCGACGCCCTTGGTCACCACCACGTCACCGGGCATGATCCCCGGCTCCATCGACCCGGTCAAGACCGTCAGAGAGGTCCCGCCCAGAATCCTCGGCACCACGACCAGCACAATCGCCAAACACAGGAGAACCAGGACGACGAATGTCGTGACCCACGAGAGGATGGCCGATCCCCGTTTTTCAGGGGCCGCTCCCCGTTTTTCCCTTGGGATTCCCCGCTTTTCTGCTGAGGTGCGCTTCATATTTCCATCCATTTCATCAGGAAAACCGTTCGAAGAGGGCGCCATCGGCAGGCGCCAAGCGATGTGGGCCCGGCGTCACTCCCATGACCGGTTGCGCCCAGACCTGGGCTCGCACGTGCGACCCCTCGGTGACAACCCCCTCGCTACCACCTCAATCTTTGATTCCACTATACCTAGGGCGTTCAAGCGCCTTCCGGGCCGCGGAAGTCCCGGCTGGGCGTACGACTTGGCTCCTCACCACCGGGACCACACGTGAAAGACTCGTTTCTTATGACGATGTCGCTCAGTGCGCTGGAGGCACGGTACGCACCTGCGTCAGGTGCAACTGCACCACGTCTTTCAACACGAGCAAGGACTGCACGCCGAGGGGCCCATTTGGGCCCATGACACCGCCGTCTCCAGTTGAAGAATTGAATTTCATCAACACGCAAAGCATGTAAGCAGTCGTATTCGTACGGGGATCTGTCTCAAGGACCTGCGGGTTCGTGGGGTCGCCGATATTCATCGGAGTGGTCGTATGTGTCAAAAAGATGGAGACACTCGTGCTGTTCCCATCTGGAGTCACCTGGGTGAGGAGTTGTTTAGTGCTGCTGTCGTACAAGCCATAACTGACAGTCATGTACTTAGCCAGCGAGCCTGACAGAGCAGGGTCAAGGTCACTCGCGTCCGCGGTGTCGACATCCAACCTGGCGATCAAGTTGTCACCGTCCAAGGTGACGATCACGGGAACCAAGATGGCCAGTTCATCACCGGGTACAACACTCCACCCGGGAGCCTTCAAGCCATAGACAGGGTCTGCCCCATCCACCAACAGTCTCCCGTCGGCCACTTCTGAGCCCTCCTGGTTGAAAATCTTGGTGGCCAGGGGGGGATTCAAGCTACTGAACTTGTCGGGGCGGTAGGTCCTGTCCGGCGAAATATCCCATATCTCATTCGCGCCGACGCCCAGGGCGAAGTTACCAGACCTAATGTTGACGTAGCCCAGGTCTGCGCTCGCAGACCACAGCGCATAGGTCGATCCACCCATCAGCAGGGACGCTCCCGCAACCGCAGCGATCACCGCGTGCCTTTTCTTGTACGTGTTTCTTGTCATCTTGATTCTTTCACTTGGCTTTGACGTGGGAATGGTTTTCAGAACACTGCCGCGAGCGCAGCAATTCTCACCTTCAGAAAGTTCATTGTCATCTTTCTGTGTGTGAGACAGGCCCCCATCCATGCCCACACACTGCTGGGCCAAATCCCTGGGCTCGTCACTACGAACCCCGTGATGGTAATCCCCTCACCATCACCCATACCTTCGGTCCCCACCGTACCTGGCACAATCAAGAACCCTCTGTCCCGGGTAAATCCCCTGCTCACCGGGTGGAGATTCGCAACAGCGGTGAAGGCACCCAGGTGCGCCTCCACTGCAGGACCATTCAGTTTCCCGAACTCGACACCCCAGAAAGCCTTGACTGGCGCCTGGGCAATCCCGCGGAAACAAAGACTCGGTCCAACACCCCACCAGCAACGAGCAGCGTTTCACTCAAGCGTGAGCCTGAAGTACGAGAAGTGGCACATGACCACTCATACCACTTGCCTGAGGGCTGAGGAATATCACAGTAGTGAGGTCCGTGTCTAGCAGGAAACCAGGCGAAAGCCCAGGATGGAGCTACCGTCCTAGCCGCGTACCTGAGTCAGATTCAAGGTCACAGCATCGGCCAAAGTGTACGAGTCGTTGGTGCCACCCAACCAGTCGGACCCATCTTCAACAGAAGGATTCATCACCATCACATTCAGCATCCAAGTCGTTTCACCTGGTGCCATGATGGGCGTCGAAGCACTAGCCTCATTCGTATTTATCGCGACGTTGCTTGTCGAGAAATAGATCGGATCGACAGTCGGTTTCCAATAACCCTCCGGACCAGTATATGGGTACTGAACTACTGGGGTTGAGTTGTCAGGCAGAGTTCCATCTGCGTGACTCACATAAGCCTCAGAAGCCAGGTGGTCCGCTATTGGCGAAACCTCGTTGCCATGAATTAGATTGGACCAATATAATACCGAGATATCCAACTTGGCAATCAAGTTGTCACCTTTCAAATCCATCGTGAACGGGACTTGAAAGGCTAGGTAATCGCCAGGAATAGTCTTCCACCCTGGTATCTGCAGAACGCCATCATCAATCACCAGTAGTCCAGACGTCATCCACCTGGCCATAGGGTAAGGCAGATCAGTGTCATCAGAATGATTAATCTCATCGTTGGAGACATCCCACATTTTAATATGATCTTTGTCGACCCTGAGGTCAATATTGCCGGCCTGAATCTGAGTAGGACCCAAGTCTGCAATCTGTGACCATAACGCATACGCAGACCCGCCCAACAACAACACTGCCCCAGTGACCGCAGCGATCACCACATTTCTCTTCCAATTTGAATTCATTACTACCCTTCTCCTTATCAAAAACATCTGAACTCACCTCAAAAAACATCGACCCAACCCACAGCTCACCAACACGAACCCGAGGGTCGCCACTCCTCCAGAAGACCAACCAGTCACAGCACAAGTCAGGCACGCCCCCCACGAATGAGGCCAGGCGAGCCACTGATCAGAAAACTCGATCTTGTTGCTGCAGCCTCAACGTCACCGACTTGGCCAAGATCAGACTGGTAGCAGTCCCATTGAGCCCCTGGTCCTGAACGGAATCATTAAAAGTCACAAACGCGCATAACACGAAGTCCCGCACACCCGTCGGCGATATGACCGTCGGAGTATACGGATCAGGATGATTCGGGGCAGGATTGGTGGAGTAGGCAACCGCCAGCGAACCCCAACCTTGATACTGGGACTTGAGGACAGGGATGACCTCGCCTGACAAGTCATACAGTCCAAAAGAAATTGACAAAAAGTTTTTCAGTTCAGATCCGCCATCATCATTGAGATATGTTTCACGGGCGGAGGCCGATAATGTAGCGATCATGTTATAACCGTCCAACTTGACTCTGAAAGGCACCTGAATCAAGATCTTGTCACCCGGAACAGTCGTCCAGTCATGATCGAGCACACTTTTCCCATCATCGGCCACAAGCTGACCTGTCGACTCAATCTGACCATTTCCATCGGTACACGGCACCGTCAAAGGATCCTGACGAGACTCCGGACTCAGCTCATCGGAAACATCCCACACCTTTATCGCGCCAGTAATATCAAGAGCCAAATCCCCAGACTCAATCCTGATACCACTTAGGTCCGCATTCACCGACCACAACGCATACGTGGACCCGCCCATCAACATGGCCACACCCACAACCGCGGCAATCACCGCATTTCTTTTCCTATGTGTTTTCATTGTCATCTCTCTCTCAGTCAAATAAGCCAGCATCCACCCTCAGACACGGCAAAACCCCTCAACTCGCAGAACCCCAGACGCGGTCACCCCCGAGACCGCTACCCCACACTCGCAGCCACACATTACCGCGGGCATTCAAGCCCCATCCCAATAACAATCCCAGATTGCCCAGCATGGGTTAGCCAGGAGGTCGGCTATCACAGGTCGGGCTTCCGAGATACATAAACCTCACCTGGCTCAAACGGACACCACACGATCAACCGACCCCAGCCGGTCGGGACTGCCCGATAGTGTGAGCACTTCACTGTGACTGAACCACCCTGCTCCCACAACCGCAACAACCAGGACCAGGGACAAAGAACAATTTGCCTCGTACACCAGACACGAGACAGGACAGCAACGTACGGTGGCCTTCGGCCAATCGCGAACCAGTGGTACGGGAAGTAGCACATGACCACTCCCCGTACCATCGACAGGAGACCTGAGCAATGCCCCGGGGGCAGCGTCTAGGGGAATCCCTAGTTGCGCACCTGGGTCAGGCTCAAGCTCACGGCATTTTCCAACCCGAGAACCTCATTGATACCGTCTCTTTGCTGGTCGTTGACGGCGTCGTTGAATGTCACGAACACGCTGAGGTTGTAAGTGCTCTGTCCCGGCTGGACAGTGGGTGTGGCGCCATCAGTCAGGTTAGTGGCAATTGTGTTCGCACTTGTCGACAGATAGGTCGTCATGGTGCCAGCAGGAGAGTATGCCGAGTAGGAGGCGCCCGTACCATCCTGATATACCGGGGTGAGGCCCTCGTTGGATGGTGCGGCCTCGCTGTGAACTGGAGTTGTCCCGGATGTAGTGGCGAACAAGGCATATTGCACCGACGCATACTGTGTCAGTCCCACAAAGGCTGAATCCTGGCTGTCGGCGAGGTCGAGAGTGGCATCTAATTTGGCGACCAAATTGTCACCCGACAAATTGACCGTGAACGGGATCTGGATCAGAAGCACGTCACCAGGAGACGCCTTCCACGGATTGAAATTGGGCATGAGCTTGCCGTCATAGACCAAGCTGTCGTACGCCAAGGTCTTTCCGGACGCCATGACCCTGCCGTCTGGAGTGACAACATTTGTCTCCAGAGGTGTGAGCATGTCATCAGTGCTCGACAGAGTGCTCACCCAAGGTGAAACATCGTACAGCGTGACGTGGTCGGTCGTCAGAGACAAGTCACCAGCCTGGATTTGTGTGCCGCCGAGGTCCGCGCTCGCAGACCACAGGGCATAGGTCGATCCACCCAGCAACAAGGCTCCCCCGGCCACTGCCGCAATCACCGCATTTCTTTTCTTATGTATTGTCATTGTTATTGTCATCTTTCTCTGTGTCAGGTGGGACTGACACCATCCCCAAAACGGGGGCTGAGCCAAGCCCCGGGGCTCGCATCGTGCGAACCACTGGCGGTAACCCCCTCGCCAACACCCATACCTTTGCCCCCCACAGTACCTCGGGCAATCAAGACCCCATCCGGCCACCAAAAGACAGCCCCGACAACGCAGACTGGACCCGCGACATCAGCTGGTCACTAGGCCCCGGAAGAGTGCTTACCGGAGGCCCTGATCCCCTAGTCATGCAACCATGACTGAGTTACAGCGCGACGAATGCTACCCCGCGTGCCGGTTCAGTTACGGCCTTGACGGAATTTCCATCCGCACAACATCGCGAGTCACACTGACGACGAGATCCAGCGTGACACCGGGAACCAACGGTCACTTCACCTGACATGTGTACCCATGGTGCACGATGTCGCTCATGACAACTCCCTTACCACACACAAAAGACCTGCGGAATCCTCCTGCCGAGCGGTGACCTCCTAACCGCGAATCTGGGTCAGGTTCACCTTGACTGACTTCGACAACGTAAGTAGCTCATTGATACCAGCTCTTCCCTGGTCGTTGACTGAATCGTTGAACGTCACATACACGTTCAGCACAAACGTCAGCGGATCCAACAACGTCATGGGAGTCGAACCCATCGTTTTATCAGTTGCAATGTTGTTATCCCCGGTGGAGAAAAAGACTGTCATGGACGGAACCGGAGGGACAGCAAACCCGTTATAGACGGGGACTGGGGTAGAGTCTGGATCGAACACGCTGTGGATCGGGTAGGGAGCTTTACTTTGTGTTACGTAAGTCAGGGAATAACTCACTGTTGCATCCTGCGCCAGTGATGCTGCGCCGGGGTCAGTGGGGTCAAGGGCCGCGTCTAACTCGGCAACTAAATTATCGCCCACCAAAGCGATAGTACCGTGGATCTGCATGATTACCATGTCACCAGGCACAGCTTTCCAACCTCGAAGCGCGACGTTCGGAAGCCAACCACCCAGGCCGTCTACCATTATCTGTCGACCCGACCGCACCGCTCGGTTATCCGGAGTAAGAACAGCGCCAGCTAGCTGATCATTAGCGGTAAGGACAGTATAAGTAGCGATTTCGGGTGAAACATCATACACCCAGACGGAATCGGTCTTGATGGACAAGTCGCCGGCCTGGATTTGGGTGTCGCCGAGGTTCGCAGTCGCGGACCACAAGGCATAGGTGGATCCCCCCAGCAACAGGGCTGCCCCCGTTACCGCAGCGATCACTGCATTTCTTTTCTTATGGATTGTCATTGTTATTGTCATCTTTCTCTTTGTCATGTGGTCACTTTTCAATTCTGCTTACGATCATGCCTGGCCTTTAGACTCGCGAGGGCGAACCCCATCGTGGCGCACGGCCATTGCCCGCCCATCAGCAGGTGAGCCGAGGAATGCCGAAGAGTGCCCTCAGCCGTGGCGTAGCGTTCTATCCGCGAACTTGGGTCAGGCTCACCTTCACCGCGTTTCTCAAATAGAGCAAGTCCCCCGAACCTTCTGAGCCTGGGTCGCCGCCAATAGGATCGAATGTCATCAGCACGCAGAGCGTGAAATCTGTCGCCGAGGGAGGTATGTCGATGACATTCGCGTTCTTGGTTTCCCCCGTACTGATCGGGCTGGGAGAGGTTGAGTAGTACAGAGACAGTCTCGTACTGCTCTTCGATGGGGCTACTTTTTCGACGAGGTTGCCCTTGCTGTCATACAGGTCATAGCTCACCGTCATGAAGTTGGCCAGGCCATTTATATAGGGGGCGTCAGCCTGGACTGGGGGGAGGGTCGTGACATCCAATCTGGCGATCAAGTTATCACCGGCCATGTTGATCGTGAGGGGGGCCAAGATAGCCAGTTCGTCGTCAGGAACGGTCTTCCAGGCGGGGTCTTTCACACTCTTGTCTCCATCCGCCTCATCCAACAGGAGTTTGCCGCCGGTCGCGTCGGCACCCGCCTGGTTGACCAGCTTCGAGACCAGCGGGTGAGCACTGCTCGTGAACCTGTCAGGAGCGTTGCTGAGGTCTGATGAGATGTCCCACATCTGTTTCTGGCCAACAGCGAGAGCCAAGTTTCCGGACTCTATTTGGGTTGAGCCCAAGTCTGCACTCGCCGCCCACAAAGCGTAAGTCGATCCACCCATCAACAGTGAGGCGCTGGCTATGGCCGCGATCACCGCTTTTCTTGCCTTATATATCTTGCTTGTCATCGTTCTCCCTGTTCGCCTGGGCCTGAAGCCCACCCCGCATTTGCCCCGGGCTCGCGGGGACGAACCCTGGGTGATGACCCCTCATCACCCACACCTTTGGCCCCCACACTACCTGGCCTGTTCAAGACCCCCCTCGGTCCTGAAAACCCCATCTACCTGTCGCGCATCCGGCGTCAGAGCGTGGGCAGATTTGCCAATTCGGCTCCGCGGATCTGGTTCAGGCTCAGATTCACCGAGCCCGTCAATTTCAGCACTGCTTTGGCGGCCGTGGCGTCGTCAACGTCATTGAAACTCATGTCAGCGACAAGGAAAAAGTTTGTCGCAACACCGGATTGGAGAGCCTGATTGGGCCACCAGGATCGCGAGTTGGTGGCTTGGTCTCCGGTGTTCAACCCGGAAAACTCGGTTGTGACGAAGTACGCTTGCGTCCCGCTCACGGCGCCCGTACTCGGAAAACTCATGACGGATTGACCGTTTGCCTCGATCACGGTCCATGTCGTTGTCAAGACTGAAGACAGGGAATCTGGCTTGGTGCCATCCGTGTAATTGGCGTCGAGCCGGGTGATCAAGTTTGCACCGTCCAGCGTCATGCTGAACGGCACCACAAGCAGAAGCTCGTCACGGGGAACCACTGCCCCAGAAGCGGGGTCGATTTTCACCCCGTTCCCAAACGTCTTACCACCAACGACGATTTGCTGCTTGTTGATCAGATCAGGAGAAATGTCCCACACCTGGATGTTGTTCTTGGCCGCAGTCAGCTCCAAGTCTCCCATCTGAACTTGGGTATCCCCCATGTCCGCACTCGCAGACCACAGAGCATAGGTGGATCCACCCAGTACGAACGCCGTTGCCGCCGCGACAGCGATCACCGCATTTCTTGTCACATGTCTTTTCATTGTCGTATTTCTCTTTAGTCAGGTGGGCCCGGGGTCTATCACCCTCGCGTGAGGGCCAGTGGGACTGGAAGTGGTAGGTGATCACTCCCCGCTCACCATCAATGGATGAAGAATCCCAGGTTTTGGGTGCGCCGTCAGCCGCGTACTTGGGTCAAGGTTAACTTCGTTGACTTCTCCAACGTGAGCAAGTCATTCGTGCCGTCTCTACCCTGGTCTGCCATGGAATCATTGAAGGTAATGAACGTGGTGAGAAAAAAAACGGTCTGGCCCGGATTGGCCATTGGCGTCACGTTTTCAGTCTGGTCTGTTGCGATCGTGTCATCCCTTGACGAGAGATAGACCCTCATATCGTCAACAGTGGGGAGTGTGTGGAATTGAGCACTGACCGCGACTGGAGACGAGTACGGATCGGTCACACTGTGGATCGGGATATATTTGCCTTCGCCGTAATACATGCCGTATTGGACCGACACATGATCTTTCAGCGACACTGCGAAGGGGTCGCTTGTATCGGGGTCGAAGGAGGCCTCCAACTTGGCGACCAAATTGTCACCCTTCAAGTTGACAGTGAAGTTGGTGATGATGAGAATCGTGTCACCAGGAGCAGCCTTCCACCCGGGTGCGTTGTTCACGTTCGATTGGCCGCTATCGATGAAGGTATCCGTCAGAAGAACGCCATGCCGTACCACTCGGTTGTCAGGGGTGAGAACACCCATTCCCAGAATGGTGATGTGTGAAGCAGTCTCAGAGTCTATGACCTCAGGCGAGATGTCATCCGTCGTGACACCTAAGGCGTGAATAGACAAGTCACCGGCTTGGATTTGGGTTTCTCCGAGGTTCGCGCTCGCCGACCACAGGGCATAGGTCGATCCGCCCATCAACAGGGCTGCCCCCGTTACCGCCGCGATCACCGCATTTCTTTTCTTATGAATTCTCATTGTCATCTTTCTCTATTTAATTCGGCTCAGTCTCACCCCCGTACGCGGCTGAACCAAGCCTTGGGCTCACAGATGTGAACCCCAGGGTGGTAACCCCCTTACCGCCACCCAAACCTTGGGCGTCGACGTCGGACTATCACAACGTCGACAATGAACACGATGCCGGCCACCACCATGACGGTGGCTATCCCCAGTACCCACCACGGGATGGTCACTCCGCCCATCGTCAAACCACCTGTCGCCACAGACACTGACAAGGTTCCATGCTTGGCACCGGCTGCTGACGGGTTCCCCTGCGTCGACCCGGTTCCTGACTGGGTTCCTCCAGTCCCCCCGGTCCCAGACTGAGTTCCCCCGCTCCCACCGGTCTCGGACGAGGTTCCTCCATTCTCCCCGGTTCCCGGGGAGGTTCCCCCTGTTCCTCCGTCCCCTGACGAGGTTGCCTCTGTCATCGTCACACGGACATCAAAACTCAGCACCGACGACGGCTGGCCACCGTTCTGACCACCGGTGGCTGAGGTCGGGAAACGGAAACCCACCTTCAGGGGGAAAGAGCCACCCTGGCCTATCGGAAAGGTTGTTGAGTACGACACATGCCTATTGTCAGAGGCCAGGCTAGCCTCACGCCACACCATCGCCCCGGCATCACCATTGATGTCCCAGAACAACTGGACGTTATCCTCTAAGGATGAGTGCGCGGTGGCCGACTGATTTGTCGAAGTCACGTTGAGGATGTCCACGGTCACCTGCGCATCGGTTGGGCCGCCGTTCTTCACTGTCGCGGTGTGGGTCACCTCGTCACCGGGAACCGACACGAAGGGCGACGACACGGGACTTTGCACCACAACCGACGTACTGCCATCCCAGTTCAAACTCGTCGTCGTCCCGTCCCACACGATGTAGTCAGACGAGGCTGTTACGCCGGGAGTTTCCGCACTGGCAACCGATGCCATCCCGGGCGCCACAAGCACGACCATCACAATCGCCGCTGCGCACGCATGCACAATTCTTCTCATACTGTCCCTTATTCGACCGCACCCTTCGGGGCGCCTTATCCACATTCCCCGAGAGGGGGAACAACACACCGTCACTGAAAGAGAACCGCCAGAACTGTTGACGTTCCGGGCCTGGCGGTTGATTGCTCTCATGTCTGAGCCAGCGGTACGGGAAGCGACACGCGGCCACTGCCCGTACCACAAGCGGTGGGCTTGAAGGATGCGTACAACCATATGATTGTCCACACCACCCGTACCGTGGCCCAGAGAACCCGGGATTTTTCCTCGTCCGTGGGGTGGGCAATGGTGGAGAACCACTCCCCGCCCACGAACGGGTAACCCAAGCGATATTACGGAGTTGCCGTGGCCAGGGGGATCTGGGCCAGGTCGGCTGAGGAGCGGATCTGGTTCAGGCTCAGGTTGATCGAGTCCGACAACGCAAGGACCTGGTCCATGGCAGCGCCCGGGTCGTCTTCGCCAAAGGTGATGTCAGCGACAAGGACAAAGGTGGTCGGTGTGCGAGGTTCAACCGTGTTGACCGCAATATTGCCAAGATTCAACCCGGAGAACTGCTTGTCGGTGACAAAGTAGGCTTGCTCGCCATTGCCATCTGCGGCTTGTACTGCCCCAATGCTGGTTCCGTTATAGGCAACCACGTTCCATGTCGTCTCCAGGACGGATTGCAACGCAGCCGATTCCGACACGGGGGCGTTGTACTTGGCGTCGAGCCTAGCGACCAAGTTGGACCCGTCGAGTGTCATGCTGAATGGCACGGTGAGGAGAATTTCGTCCCGAGGAACAGCCCTGAAGGTGGAATCGATCGAGTTTCCAATAACCTGATTACCGTCTTGCTTAATGGCCACGCCAGCCACCATTAAAGGTATCCCGAAGGGGCGGTGGTCAGGAGAGATGTCCCACAACTGGACTCCGGGGCCATTGTCGCCGTCGAGAACCTGAAGATTCAAGTCGCCGGCCTGAATCGTGGTGGAGCCCAGGCTCGCTTGTGCGGACCACAGGGCATAGGTTGACCCGCCCAGGAGCAGGGCTGCGCCCGCTACTGCAGCGATCACCGCATTTCTTTTCTTTAGTGTGTTCATTGTCATCTTTCTCTTGTCAAATGGGCCCGAAACCACCCCTGAATACGGCTAGGCCAAGCCCAGGGTGACCACCCCCTCATCATCACCCGAACATTCGGCCAAACTTTACCGCGGGGGTTCAAGACCCTCTCTGAAGGAAATTTCGGTTCGCCGCCGATGGCTTCGCCGTACCCACCTGACTAGTGGCTGGCGGATCCTGGTCAAACGTGTTTGTGGGCGGGAAGTGGAATAAAACCACTTCCCGCCCACGAGAATCAGACCTCTAGCTAAGGACGACTACTGACTGGTTGAGCCAGAGCCATTGTCATTCGCCATCCGTCAGTTACGAACCTGGGTCAGGCTCAAATTCACCGAGTTGGCCAGGGTGATCGAGTCCTGGGTACCATCTCTGCCCTGGTCCTCCGAAGATGAATCGAATGTCACGAACACGGCGAGCGTGAAGTTTGTCTCACCAGACGGAATAGCCAGCGCACTATTGTCGTCGGCAGTTGTCGTCAGATCGGGGTTGGTGGCGTAGTAGAACGTCATGGCATTCCCGGCCGCGCCAGCAGGGTCAATCTCCGTGACGAGAGTTCCGGCCGAGTCAAATAGTGCGTAGGTGATCGTCACATAGTCAGCCATTGTGTGGCCTTGGTCTGCAGAATCGGTGTAATCGGGGGCAAGAGTCGTGACATCCAACCTTGCAACCAAGTTATCGCCGACCATCGTGACTGTGAAAGGAACCTGGGCAACTAGCTGGTCACCTGGCACTGTTGTCCAATCGGCGACCATGGGTGTTGCACCATCTAGCACCAGCCGGCCCTTGTCTTGAAGATCTCCCTTGGCATTGGTGTACGGCACCGTCAACGTGTCCGGAAGGCTGACGAGGTCGGGCGAAACATCCCACACCTTGATCGTCGTGCCGTCGACCGTCAGCGCCAAGTCACCGGCCTGGATAGTAGTCCCGCTCAAGTCAGCAGTCGCTGACCACAGGGCATAGGTTGACCCGCCCAGCAGCAGGGCTGCGCCCGCAACTGCCGCGATCACCGCATTTCTCTTCTTATGTGTGTTCATTGTCATTTTCTCCTTGTTGACATGAGCCCGGTTCTACCCCCGTGCGGTTGGGCCAAGACCTGGGCTCGCAGGTGCGAACCCTTTTTCGGTGACAACCCCCTCGCCATCACCTAAACCGTTGATTCCACTATACCTAGGGCATTCAAGCGTCTTTCCGTCGTGAATTTCCCGGTTTGTCGAAAATGTATTCTCCGCTGTCGTGTGCAGCATTGGCGGGGGTTCCCGGCGGAACTACCATGATTCCCGACATCCAACACCAACGCGCCATCATGTCGGAACATATAGCGGAATCCGCCCAGCCCGAAGGCCACCCTCATCCAGTCTCCGCATCGGCACAACACTCCCCCAACCGTGCGACCAACTCCCGTCCACCCAGCTCAGGGTGACGCACGAGCAAGGTGATGGATGGTGTCTAGCCAGTGGCGGCAGCAGCCAGGCTATCGCCACGGACCTGGGTCAGGCTCAGATTCAGTGCTTGCATAAAGTCGAGGAATGCATTGGTGGCCTGATCCTCGGAAACGTCATCGAAGGTCACGTCGACGGTGAGAAGAAAGTACGTCTCAACCCCAGGGTCAAGGGGCTGAGACGCATCGACAGGCACATTCACATCAGAATATTGAGTGGTGACAAAGTAAGCGTTCACACCAAGATATTTATAGATTTCTTGATCGTAGTCGTCCTTCAATCCAGTGTCCGTCGTCACAAGATTGGTCCCACTAATGGGCCACATGCTGCCGGCCCCGGACTCATTGACGAGGACGCGTTGTACCATCCATCTCGTCGTCGTCACATGCGATGCCAGAGTGGGGTTGTCTGCCTGATCAGCCACGACGTTGGCATCCAGCCTGGCAACCAAGTTTGACCCATCCAGCGTCATCGCGAATGGGATCGTGATCCGCAGATGGTCTTGGGGAACAGCCCTCCAGGGGTTAACGGGGTCATGAGGAAAAACTTCGCGTCCGAACAGCATGAAGTCACTCAACCCCTGCCACCCGATAGTCCCCCCAAAGTCCACCCGGATTATGCCCCCACCCTTACCGTCCACAGAAACGTCCCACACCTGGATTCCAGGCTCTCCGGCGTCGTCGAGCATCCTCAGTTCCAAGTCGCCTGACTGGATGTCGGTATTACCCAGATCCGCGGTCTGTGACCACAACGCATACGTGGAGCCGCCCACAAGCAGGGCTGCGCCCACAACTCCTGCAATCATGGCATTTCTTTTCTTATGAGTATTCATTGCTTTTAGTTCTCCTTATTGACGTGGGCCCGGATCCACCCCCTTGTGCGGCTGGGCTAAGACCTAATGTTGAATGCACCGATTCAAGTCATGCTCACTGAAACAGTCTTCGGTGTTGGCCCCCTCGCCATCACCAAAACTTGTGATTCCACCATACCTAAGGTATTCAAGCGTCTGTCTGACGGGGAAGCCCCCGCTTGTTATCTCCATCATGTCGTCGGCCCGGTCGGTGTGGGGACCAGGGTCACCCGGATGTCGGGCTGCTGTTCGGGGTCGGGGAGGACGAACGCAGACCAGGTGCTGGTGGAGGTCGGTGTGGACTTCACCTCACCGTTGCTGTAGTCCAGGCCGACCGCTGAGGCTTCGTTGGAGTACATGACGGGTTCGACGGTCATGACCATGCACCAATAGTCGATGTCAGTGGTGACCATCTTGTCTGAGCTGGTGACTCCTGAGACCGGCTTGTCCAAGGGGGTGGGGTCCTTGATCTCGGCGTCCACTGTGCAGGCGGCGGCACTGTCGACTTGGAAGAAGACTGGCAGCCGCCCGCCCATGCCGAGGACCGAGTCCGGGTCGAGGTCGTCATCCAAGGTGATGGTGTAGTCCATGCTGTACCCCGCTGAGGTCATCATGGTGACAATGAAAGGCACGGCAACCGAATAAGTCCCGTTGTCTGATTCCCCGCCACTCATCAGAGCCTCCGCCTCCTGAGGGCCCACGCTGAATCCGGCAGTGAGAGAGCGGTTCGCGTGGCCTGCGATCTCAGTCGAGCCGTTCTTGCTGGAATCCCCCTTGGTGACCGCGAATCCGAGCACAGCTTCCTGAAATTGCAGATCACGCGTGCTTGCGTCGGCATTCCACAGGGCGTACGCGATGGCGCCGCCGAATCCGGTCAGGATGCTGATCAGGAGGACCATGGAAACGATTCCACCGGACACCCTCATGGCGCTGTGGCGCGTGTACTCGCAGGATGCCACCCGACGAGCCCGGGCAGGCAAGCCAGGATTGAAGAATTCTTGTCGCTTCTTATTCATCTGGCCCCTCCACGAAATCTTCTGGGCATGCAGTCGTGAAGCCGACACCGCAGCGTACTTGGTTGGCTTTCACTGTGAGGGCCCCCATGTCAACGGTGCCGCCCTGGAAGGCGGTGGTGTTGGTGGGGTCGACCCACGGGAAAGTGCTGTCGGAAGCGATCGGCTTCACGGCCACCACAACGATCCATGTCTGGGTGCCGGTGAGCAGGTCATGGGGAAGCACGAGTCGATGGTCCAGGGGCACTGGCACGCCTGAGGCAGGCGCGACCACCGTCGACCCGTCTGGCGAGGCGAGATACCAGGTTCCCTCAGCATCGGGAAAGTCCGGGAAGTTCACCGAGAAGGCCACGGCCAGGTTCGCCCCGTCGAAGGACCCCTTGACTTCCTGGTGAAGTTCGAGAGTCTGGCCAGGGGCCAGGAGCAGGTCCGGCAGGTCGATGGTGAACTGGCCATGGCGGTTCTGTTCGGGGACACTCCAGGTCAGCGTTCCCAGGTCGAGGCCGAAATTCCCCGCGGTGATTTCCTCATCGACCGGCGCAATGGCTTGCCACAGGGCATAGACCAGGGCTGACGACACGAGCACCGCAACAGACAGCAGGACCACCAGGATAGCTGCGCGGCGTCTGGTCTTGCGGGGGCGATCGGTGATGGCGCGACGTGGTTCGCTCATGGGCGCACCTCGTCAGTAGATTGTCGGAACACACGCGCGACGTCTGTTGTCGTACAGGCGATGATCGTTCCAGGGTGGGTGGATTGTCTGAAACCACGCCACTGGGCTCGGATTGCGAGGCGCTGGCGAGCGCGGGAACCCGATGGTGAAGTCATCGCTCGGCCCGGCGCCAGAAAAGGCGTCGCCAGGGTCGGCGGTTTTCCACAACAAGCCATGTGGGGGTACTCCCAGTCTCCGTAGTCACTAACCCCTCGTTACCCATGCTTCCCCTCATGGATATCTAACCCTCGCCTCAATGATGCCATGGGGATTGGGCAAAACCAAGGTCTTGGTGAAACCAAAATAAAACCGGCGCCGGGATTATTTCAAGCGTAATTTACAAAGAATGATTGACAGGGCGTCTGATGCGTCCCGGTGAGTACGGACCTGGACTGTGACAGGGAAGACTTCCCCGGTCGGTGTCTGTCTGATGATGGAGTCGCGCAACTCATGCGACAGTTCGGGGTCGATGGCCAGAGCCCGCTGGTGGCGCACTGCAAACCAGCACGTGACCCGGGAGAATCCGCGCCCCACCTGGAGCAACGCGATCGTCTTGCCGTTCTTGGCGGCTTTGATCTTCCATCCGCCGTCGCGGTGGTAACGCCACTCGGGCATGGCGCCAGCGACCCTCAGGGCGTCGAGGATCTCCTCCCACGGTTGCCGAGCCGGACCGAGCGCGTGTGCAATCAGGGTGTTCGTCGGTTCAACAGCCGGATCATTAAAAATTGCGGCCACATGCGTATGTTACTGCGAATAGTCAAGACTCCTTCTCATGATCGCCTGTGGTATGGGTCCGATCATCGGTCGTGTCCAGGATCGATTCATGACATAATGGAAAAATGCATTATTTAGCGATGAGGAGGTGCCCTTCATGACTGTCCTGTCTGTGACATCACGGGGTCAGGTGACATTCAAGCGGGAGGTGCTCAGTCATCTGGGTATCCACCCTGGTGACAAGATCGCAGTCGATCTCCTGCCCGATGGTACGGCGCACTTGTCGGCCGTGCAGCCCCGTCGGCCTGTCAGCCAGTTGACCGGGCTGCTCGCCGGAAAGACGAATGGCGCATCGCTGACGATCGAGCAGATTGAGGATGCGATCGCGCAAGCTGCCACCGACGCGGGCATGGGTGCCAGATGAGAGTCACTGTTGACACGAACGTACTGTTGCGGACGATCGTGGCGGACGACCCCGACCAGGCGCGCCTCGCCGCCGCACTGCTCGATAAGGCGGATGCTATCGTTGTGTGTTTGCCAGTATTAACCGAGTTGGTATGGGTGTTGCGCCGGTCGTACGCAGTCAGCCGGGCCGACGTCGCGGACACTATCCGTACCCTCTGCCAGACGGAGAAGGTGAGTGTGGACCAGGCTGCGGTCAACGCGGGACTGGTCTGCCTGGAGGCGGGAGGAGACTTCGCTGACGGGGTCATTGCCCACCAGGGCGCCTGGCTGGGCGGGGAGGTCTTCGTGTCCTTCGATGTCAAAGCGGTGAAGGCACTCACCGCCACAGGCGTCACAGCTCAGTTGCTGGTCTGAGGGCCCGGACGTGACGGTGGGCGGGACCGGCTCGATGGCCAGGCCCGCCCACGCGAGGGGGAAATCAGTTTAGGAACGTGACCCCTGTCGCTTGGTCCGCCAGAAGGTGGCGCCCACTGCTGCACCCATCAGGATGAGCAGGATCGGCAGGGCTGTGGTCCCGGTGGTGGCGAGTGTGCCGCCGGTGGGGGCGGACTTGCTGGAGGTCGCCGGGGTCTTGGTCGTCGCTGGGGCTTGAGCGTTTGCCGCAGAGGCTTGCAGTGTTGTCAGCGCGGACTGGAATCCGGCGGCGTGGTTGGCCTCGTCACCGGCGATTTCGGTCAGGCGGCTCGACAACGCGGTGTAGCCCTCGGTCTGCGCCGTGGCGGCGAAACCTGGATACATGGTCGTTGTCTCGTATGTCTCACCGTTGATCGCGTTCGTCAGATTGGCGGGATCGTCGCCCCACAGGCCCATCAGGTTCGTGAACTCGCGGAAATGCTCGTAGCGCTCAACGGACGCGGTCGCCTGGAACAGGCTGGCGATCTCGGGGTAGCCGGCCTGGGTCGCCTCATCGGCGAACGCCATGTACTTCGCGTAGGCGAAGGCCTCGCCCTCAGCCGCTGTCATCAGATTGTCCAAGGTCTGCTGACTCTTCACACCAGCCGGGCCCGGGATGGGGTCCACGGGATCTGGAACAGGATTGGCCGGCATCGTGACCGTCTGGTCTCCGGCCAGTACGGACAAGGCATCTCGGTAGTTGTTGGCGTGCACACCCTCGTCACCAGCGATATCCATGAACAGGTTGTACGCCGCCATGTCACCGGCAGCCTTCGCCTGATCGGCGAACCCGGGGTAGAGGGTCGTGTTCTCGTTCGTCTCGCCAGCCAGGGCATCCGCCAAGTTCTGGGATGTGGTTCCCACCAACCCCACATAGGGGGCTTCCTCGGCGAAGTGTTCATTCAACTCCACCGCAGCAGTCTTGGTGAACTGGCTCGCCACATCGGGATGGCCATTCGCCGTCGCCAGGACCGCGAAGTCTGAGTACTTGGCATAGGCCATCGCCTCGCCATGCAGGGCGGTCATCACGTTCGCATAGGACGTACTGGCCGAATCCACCGGCGTGACCTTGGGAGGATTCAGCTTCGCCAGAGCAGCACTGTACGCGACAGCGTGATTGCCCTCGTCGGCTCCATTGCTGGTGAACACGTTCGCCAGTGTCATGTAGCCCTCGGTCGTCGCCGTCGCGGCGTAACCCGGATCCTTCGTCACCGACTCGTAGATCTCGGCGGTGATCGTGTTCGTCAGATTTGTCAGGTCATCGCCCCACAAACCCATCAGATTGGTGAACTCGCGGAAATGCTCGTAGCGCTCCACCGAGGCGGTGGCCTCCAGCAGACTCGCGATCTGCGGATATCCGGCCTGGGTCGCCTCCGTGGCGAAGTCCATGTACTTCACGTACGCGAGCGCCTCGCCCTGGGCTGCCGTCAACAGATTGTCCAAGGTCTGCTGGCTCTTCACACCAGCCGGACCCACCTTCGGGTCCACCGTGTCCGCGACAGGATTGGCCGGCATCGTGGCCGTCGGATCCCCGTTCAACACCGCCAGCGCAGCCGTAAAATTCGCCGCATGCACGCCTTCGTCGGCGGTGACATCCGTGAACAGGTCGTACGCCGCCGTGTCTCCGGCAGCCTTCGCCTGCTCGGCGAACTGCGGATACAACGTTGTATTTTCGTTGGTCTCAGCTGCCACGGCATTCTGCAGATTCACGTCAGTGGTCCCGACCAAGTCCACAAACGGAGCCTCCGACGCGAAATGCTTGTTCAACTCCACCGAGGCAATTGCGGTGTAGGTGCTCGCGAGCGTCGTTTGACCGTTTTGCGTTGCCAGCCAGGCGAAATCCGTGTAGCGCACGTAGGCGTAAGCTTCACCGTGCAACGCCGCCATGACGTTCGCGTAGGACTGGCTCGCCGGATCCATCGGTACGAGTGCGCCCATACCGTACTGCGTGGCCTGAGGCGTCCCAGCGCCGTCCGCAACCCCGTCTGGGGCGGCATGTCCGACAGTTGGGACACTGATCAGCGCGGCAACCGACAACCCAATCAGAGGAACCAAACGCCTCATTGTTTTCTTCACTCGTCACTCCTCATACTCGTTGTGGTCGTGGCCCCATTCGATGGGTCAGGATCTCGTTCAGCATGCCCCCTGCAACTCAGCATGGGCCGCTCTCGAAGAGCCCCGGAAAACTATATCCTGATTTCAGAGGGGAATGGAAGTACTCGTTACTTTCCCTGAAGCCCAGCGATGGTGCTGACGGATAGTCAGGCGGGGGACGAATCGTGCACGATGTGTTGTGCCGGTTCACCGGTTCCGAGCACGAACACCGGCGCAGATTCAGCGTACTGACAAGGGCACTGGTTCAGCGTACTGACAAGGGCACATCTAGGCGGGAGCGCAGCTCGTCAACGCTGATTCCGTAGGTCTCCCACACCACAGCACGACCATTGTCAAGGTCGATGACGGCCAGGTCGGAATAGATCCGGTCCACGCAGGCGACGCCGGTCAGCGGATAGGTGCACGACGGCACGAGCTTGGCCTGGCCGTCCTTGGTGAACAGGTCCATCATCACGAAGATCGCTTTCGCCCCGACAGCCAGATCCATCGCCCCCCCGACAGCGGGAATCGCGTCGGGTTGACCGGTCGACCAGTTGGCCAGGTCCCCGCCCGCAGTGACCTGGTAGGCGCCCATGACACACAGATCGATATGGCCGCCACGCATCATGGCGAAGGCATCGGCATGGTGGAAGTACGACGCGCCCAGCAGTTCGGTCACCGGGATCTTCCCGGCATTGATCAACTCCGGGTCGATCTGATCACCCTGCGCGTAGGGACCCATGCCCAGCATTCCGTTCTCGGTGTGCAAGGTCACCCCCGCGTCCTCGTCCAGGAAATCAGCCACCTTGGTCGGCAATCCGATGCCCAGGTTGACATAGGATCCCGGCGCCACGTCGCGGGCCACCCGGGCAGCGAGTTCGCGCGAATCCAGCGGCGGGCGGTCGACGTTTTCGACAGTACGATCTTCAGCGGTCATCTCGCACCTGAATCCGTCGTGGTGTTTCCTGACAAGTCCAGGACGCGGCGTACGTAGATTCCGGGGGTGACGACCACCTCCGGGTCGATCCCGCCCAGTGGGACGGTGCGGCGAACTTGAACGATCGTCTGGCGAGCGGCTGTCGCCATGACCGGCCCGAAATTGCGGGCGGTCCTGCGGTAGACAAGGTTGCCCGCGGCGTCGGCGGTCTCGGCGCTGATCAGCGCGTAGTCACCGCGGATGGGGTACTCCAGGACGTAGGTGCGCCCATCGATCACGCGGGTCTCCTTGCCTTCGGCCAGCAGGGTGCCGACGGCTGTCGGGCAGAAGAAGGCTCCGATCCCGGCGCCGGCTGCACGCATCCGCTCGGCCAAGTTGCCTTGGGGCACGAGTTCTAGTTCGAGCTTGCCAGCTCGGTAGAGACCATCGAAAATGTAGGAGTCAACCTGTCGTGGAAACGAACATATGACCTTGCGTACCCGTCCGGCTCCGAGTAGGGCCGCGAGTCCGGTGTCGCCGTTGCCCGCGTTGTTCGACACGATCGTCAGGTCGCTCGCTCCCTGAACGATCAACGCGTCGATCAGTTCGACGGGCATCCCCGCCATGCCGAATCCGCCGACCAAGATGGTCGATCCGTCTTCGATTCCCGCCACCGCCTGGGCTGGGTCGGTCGTTGTCAACGGGCTCACGAGGTCGTCTCGCAATTCTGAAGGACGACAGCCAGTCCTTGGCCCACACCGATGCACAGGGCTGCGACTCCCCATCGCTCGCCGCGTTCTCGCAAGACTGCGGCTAGCGTGCCCAACAGGCGGGCTCCCGACGCGCCTAAAGGATGGCCGATGGCAATCGCTCCGCCGCGGGTGTTGACGATCTCGGGATCGATCGGCCAGGCGTCGACACAGGCGATGGACTGGACGGCGAAAGCTTCGTTCAACTCGACAGCGCCCACATCGGACCAGGAGATCCCGGCCTTCGCCAGGGCGCGGTTGGCGGCTTCGACGGGGGCGATGGAGAAGCGCTGGGGTTCGACGGCCATGACACCGCGACCGGCGATCCGGGCCAGAGGGGCAGCGCCGATGATCTCGGCGGCAGATTGGGAACCCAGCAGGACAGCGGCTGCGCCGTCGTTCAGGGGTGACGCGTTTCCGGCGGTGATCGTGCCGCCTGGCCGGAAGGAGGCCGGGAGTGCGGCAAGGGCGGTTGGCGTCGTACTTGGGCGTACTGTCTCATCGCGACTGACAATGACTGGGTCGCCGCGACGTTGGGGGACGGTCACCGGGGCTACGAGATCGTCGTAGAAGCCGTCGTCCCAGGCCTGGGACGCGAGGTGGTGGGAGCGGGCCGCGAACTCGTCCTGGCGCTCGCGGGAGATGCCATAGTCCTGGGCTAAATCTTCGTTGGCTTCTCCCAAGGAGACCGTCCACTCCACCGGCATCCGGGGGTTGACCAACCGCCAGCCGAGGGCGGTCGACACAGCGGTCATGTCGTTGAGCGGAAAGGCCCGGTCCGGTTTGGGCAAGACCCAGGGGGCACGGCTCATCGATTCGACTCCCCCGGTGAGAACGATATCGGCATCGCCGGTCTCGATCGCCCGGGAGGCGGCGATGGCAGCGTCGAGGGAGGAACCGCACAGGCGATTGACCGTGGTCCCCGGCACGGACACCGGCAGACCCGCGAGCAGGCTGGCCATCCGGGCCACGTTGCGATTGTCCTCACCGGCACCGTTGGCGAGGCCCCAAATGACGTCACCGACCTTGTCAGGTGGAAGATCGGGCACTGTGGCCAAGAGGGCTGTGATAGCGTGGGCCGCCAGGTCGTCGGGGCGGACAGTGGCGAGAGCGCCTCCCGCTCGTGCGAAGGGGGTCCGTACTGCCGCATAGACAAAAGCTGTCGCCATCTGCGCCTCTTTCAGATATCTTCACGATAATGTTTTTTTAAAAGTTAATTCTAATAATATTTTTTTATTTGGTTTAAACATTCTCGAACCTAGTATACTGTCCGTGTGGCAAGGCGACCAGACTCAGAGACTATCACCGCCGAAGTGGGGAATCGACTACGAACCGACATCTTGGCGGTGACGTGGCCTGCCGGCGCGAAGCTCAGCGTCAGGCCCCTGTCGGAGCGTTACAATACCTCAACCACGGTAGCGCGTGAGGCATTGTCGCATCTGGCCGGGGACTGGCTGGTGCAACTGAAACCCAATCGTGGTTTCTTCGTGACCGACCTCGGCGCGACCGAACTGACCGACCTGACCGAATTGCGGTGCCGGGTGGAAGAGTTCGGCATCGCATTGGCCATCGAGCGAGGTGACCTGGCCTGGGAGTCGCAACTGATCGCCGCCCACCACATGATGGAAGGCACGCCGCGGCGCAACTTGTCACCGGATCGCATCGCGACGACCTGGTCGGATGCCCACTCCCTGTTCCACGCCATGCTGCTCGAACCGTGCGGGCTCGACCATCTGAAGAGCTTGGCCAAGACCCTGGCGGACATCACACTGTTTTATCGGCAGTTGGCCGCATCCACCCATGAAGCCGTGATGCGCAATGTCGCGTCCGAGCACACCGGGATTCTCAACGCCACCCTCGCCCGCGACACCGTGAAGGCCGGGCAACTGTTGCGCGAGCATTACTCCAAGAGTTTGAAGGTCATCATTGCCAGCGGGGTCTTGCACGCCGGGGACCATCAGGGCGACGACAACGACGATTGAGCCCGGATTCATCGATCCCCTGCTGCCTGCTGTCTTGGCCTGGACTCTTGATCATGTCGAGATGAGCATCTCTAGTTGTCTGGTCAGCCACCTGCTGCCTCCCGTCTTGGTCTGGACTCTTGATCATGACATCAGGACAAGGTGCTTCACATCTTCTCTGAGATGATGTAATCTGAGGCAAATAATATATTTATCCGTCGATGCTTGGACATTGTCCATTCGGTTCTCGGCCTTTCAGATATACACATGACAAGGAGGTTTGGCATGCAATACGCCAGTTTTTTCGGCTCCGGGGGCAGGCCCACGTGGGGCGCCCACACCGATGGATTCTTGCATGATCTCGGCCCGAGCGGCTCAGGTGTGGCCCCGACCCTGAAAGATGCTGTCAGTTCTGGGGTGTTCGCGAGCCCGGTCAGCCTGGCCGGCGCACCGACCCAGCCCGAGGACGGCACCACCTTCCTGCCGCTGATCCACAACCCAGGCAAAGTGGTCTGCATCGGCGTCAACTACCGCAGCCACCGCGAAGAAACTGGCCGGGTCGAGGCCACCCATCCCACGGTGTTCCTCCGGTTCGCCGACACGGTCGCGGCCCACGGACAGCAGATCCCGATCCCGGCAGTTTGCCAGATGTACGACTATGAGGGGGAAGTCGCCATCGTCATCGGCCAGCACATCCACCAGGCGACCAGAGACACTGCCTGGTCTGCGGTGTCGGGCTACGCCTTGTTCAACGATCTCAGCGCCCGCGACTGGCAGCGCCACACCGGACAGTGGACACCCGGAAAGAACTTCCCCGCGTCGGGGCCGTTCGGGCCGTACTTCGTCCCATCCAGCGACATGGGAGACATCGACAAGGTTGTGTTGCAGACTCGGGTCAACGGGGAAATCCGCCAGCACGCTTTGCTCGCTGACCTGATCTTCGACATTCCGGCGATCATCGAGTACGTCACCGCATTCACCGCGCTGGCGCCCGGGGATGTGATCGTCACGGGAACCCCCGGCGGGGTCGGGGCGTTCATGGAGCCTCCCACCTTCCTCGCCCCAGGCGACGTGGTGGAGATCGAGGCCACCGGATTGGGGACCCTGCGTAACACTCTCGTCGCTGATAGTAGAAAGGGATAGCTATGAACAATACGTACGATGTTACGGTCATTGGCGCCGGTCCGATCGGTCTGACTGCTGCGCTGCTCCTGGCCAAAGGAGGCGCCCGTGTGGCGGTGGTCGAAGTCATGGACAAGCCGGGCGACATGCCTCGCGCGATCAGCATCGTGGCCGAGGCACTGCGTACTCTCGACCGTTTGGGACTGGCGGAAGAACTCGAAGCCGACTCCTACCTGGACACCGGGGCGAAGTATTTCGGCTTGAACGACCGGTTGTTGGCCACGTCCAAGCCGGTCCCTTCGAAGACCGGACACCCGGCCAAGTCGCAATTCGACCAGCCCGTCATGGAGCAGTTGCTGTGGGACAAGGCGCTTGCCACCCCGCAATTGACCTTCCTCACTGGCACACGCGCGACGGCCATCAGCCAGGATGGGGATGGGGTCACGGTGAGCGTCACCACACCCTCCGGGGCCTCACAGGACTTGCGGTCCAGTTGGTTGGTCGCAGCCGACGGCGGGAAGAGCTTCGTGCGCTCGGCGCTCGACATCCCGCTGCTGGGGTCCACCCAGCCCGAGCGCTGGATCGTCATCGACTTGTTGAATGTACCCGGGGGACGTACTCCGTACGCCGAATTCCACGGCGACGGCGAGCGCCCGTACGTGATGGTTCCCGGCACAAAGGGTCGTTTGCGTCTGGAATATATGCTGTTCAAGAACGAGGACGCCACGGCGATGACCAGCCCTGAGGGTGTGGCCCAGTTGGTGCGCCGTTGGCAGCCGAACCTGAAGCCTGAGGACATCCGCCGGGCCAATGTCTACCTCGCCCATCAGCGGGTGGCGCGCGACTATCGGGTGGACCGGGTCTTCCTGATCGGTGATGCCGCCCACCTGATGCCCCCCTTCTCCGGGCAGGGGCTCAACTCCGGCATGCGCGACGCGATGAACGCTTCGTGGAAGATTCTGGAGGCCGTACGCGGGCGGGCGACGAACAAACTGCTCGATAGTTATTCCACGGAACGACGCACCCATGGCGCCAAGATGGTCAACATTTCGCATCGTACTGGATCTGTCGTCATGGCCGCCGGCAAAGTCGCGCCGATCGCGCGCGATGTCTTGTTCAGCCTGGCCAAGCTCGTGCCCCCAGCCCACCAGTATCTGTCCGACATGCGGTTCATCTCGCTGCCCGACTACAAGGACGGCGTGGCCGCCCCACCTGCGGAGGACGTCGACAAGGAGTTGGCGACGTTGGTGGGCAAGTCACTCCCCCAGCCCCAGGTCAGCGGGGCCGACGGCGTCCAGACTGGCTTGGACGCCCGGCTCGGCGACGACTGGGGGCTGCTGGCCCTCGGACCGACACTGTCTGATCCGTGGAGCATCGTGGATCCGTACTGGACAGACTTGTGCGCGGTGACATGGCGGTTGCGGCCACTGGGCACCAATGCCACCCTCGGCGCATCCGATCTGGTCGACCTGACCGGGTGGGTGGCCAAGCCGGCGCAGCAACTCAAGACGACCCACTATCTGGTGATCCGCCCCGACCGGTACGTCGCCGCAGTGTTCACCGCTGAGAACGACACCGTCGCCCGTGAGACGCTTCGTTCGTTCGTCCGGCCGCAGCATCACCAACCCAGCCCCCACACCTATCAATCTTCGAACTGAGGAGGACCCACATGACTGATATCACCACATCCGGCGCCGACCGATTCGACGACGTTTTCTGGAAGGCGCAGACCGAACCGATCACGGAGTCCGACGAGTTCCTGCGCCAGATCGCCGCCCAGGCCGACCTGCCCGCGCTCTTGGCGGCCCTGGCGGCTGCCACACGCGACACCACCTTCCTCACCGAGGACCTGCGTCCCCCCCTGCCGCCGGTCGACACGGTGAACCATCCGCATGGTGGCATGACCGCCGCCCAACAGGAGAAGGGCCGCGCGGTCGCCGTCGACGCTCTCAAGCGCCTGCGCGACGAGAAGATCACGTCGGTGGACACCCTCTCCGAGGCTGATGCCCGCGCCATCCTGGTCTTCTTGTCCAATGGCGACCAGACGTATCTCCCCTCGCTGATTCACGAGTTGGATCTCGCACCTGACAAGGGTGGACGCCCTGACGGCAGCATGGGCGACCTGCCCGGCGCATCCGACTTCGAGGTCCTCGTGGTCGGCGCCGGAGTGGGCGGAATCGCCGCTGGTTACCGGCTGAGCCAAACCGGATTGCCGTTCACGATGATCGAGGCTACGGACGGCGTCGGCGGCACGTGGCTGAAGAACAGCTATCCCGGGGTTCGTCTGGACACCCCGACCTTCGGGTATTCGTACTCCTTCGCCCAACGCTCCGACTGGCCGCATCAGTTCGCGACCGGTGGCGAGATCTGTGACTATCTGTGCCAGGTGGCCGACCGGGCCGGGTTGACCCAGAAGATCGAGTTCTCGACCCGGTTGATCAAGGCCGTGTGGGACGAGCAAGCCTGCGTGTGGCGTGTCACCACACGCGACGCCAGCGGAGCCGAGCGCGAACGGAGTTTCTCCGCGATCATCTCCGGGTTGGGCCAGCTCGACATCGCCAACATCCCCGAGATTGAGGGGATGGCCGACTTCAAGGGTGAGACTGTTCACTCGGCGCAGTGGCGTGAAGGCATCACGTGGAAGGGCAAGAAGGTCGCCGTCATCGGGACGGGCGCCAGTGCGTACCAGATCGCACCGGCCATCGTCGACGACGTTTCCGAACTGCTCGTCTTCCAGCGCCACGCCCCCTGGATGCTGCCGACCCCGGCGTACCACGAACCGGTCTCGGACACCTTCGCGTGGCTGGTCCGCAAGGTCCCGCACTACGGGCAATGGTATCGACTGTGGGTCACGCTGACGGGCATCCCCGGGCGCTTCCACACTGTCACCATGGAAGACGATTGGAAGGGCGCACCGCTGAGCGTATCCTCCACCAACCAGAAGGTGCGCGAGGAATTGATCGGACGGATGAGGGTCCAGTACGAGGGACGTCCCGAACTGCTGGAACTGGCCATCCCCAGCTATCCGCCGGGTGCCAAGCGGATGCTGCGCGACAACGATGTCTGGGCGGCGGCTCTGTGCGCTCCCCAGACAACCGTGGTGACCTCCCCCGTCGCACAGTTCACCGAAGACGGCATCGTCACCCAGGACGGGGTCGAGCACAAGGTCGACCTGGTCATCTTCGCCACGGGATTTCGTCCCTCGGACTACATGGATGGTGTCGAGGTCGTCGGACGTGGCGGGGTCGAGTTGCACGACTTCTGGAACGGCGACGCACGGGCGTATAACGGCTTGTCAATCCCGGGATTCCCCAACCTGTTCCTGCTCTACGGGCCCAATGTCGGCGGCGTGGTTGCGGGCAGCCTGCTGTTCATGATCGAGCGGGCCACCGAGTTCTCCATCAAGGCCATGCGTGAGGTACTGGCCCGCGGAGCGCATGGAATCGATGTACGTCCCGAGGCCTTCGACCAGTTCGTGGCCTGGGTCGACTCCGCCAATCGGCGGATGGCCTGGGGCCAGCCCTACGTCCACACCTGGTATCAGAACGCCACGGGCCGGGTCTCGCAGATCTGGCCGTACACCAATGTCGAATACTGGGACGTGACCGAGACGGTCAAGCCCGACGACCACGAGTTCCTGTAGGAGACACCGGTGAGTGCCACGCTGCCAGGACCCAGCTCGAACGCGAGCCCACCTCGTCAAACGATCGAGGTGGCCACCGGGCTGGGTCCGGTCGCGGGCACCGTGGTCGATGGCGTGGCCGACTTTCGTGGAGTGTGTTACGCCAGTGGAACCCGGTTCGGCGAGTCGGCCGATCCGGTCCAGGCTCAGATGACGCCGGCCGCTTTCCCACAGCGGCCTGGGATGCTCAACGCACTCCTCGGCGTCGCGCTGGGTGAGTTAGGGCAGAGTGAAGACGCCTTCACAGTACGCATCCAGGCCCCGCTGGGGGTGACCGGCGCGCCGGTGATCGTCTTCATCCCCGGCGGGGCTTTCACCTCCGGATCGGGCGAGGCACGGTGGTTCTCGTCTGCGGACTGGGTGTGCAACGGCCAGGTGGTCCTGGTGAGTGTCAACTACCGGCTGGGCGCCCTGGGCACCATCTCGCCTGATGGCGATCCATCCGGGTCCGCGCGAGCTTTCCGCGACCTCAAACGGGCAGTGCGGTGGGTGCACTCCAACATCCGACTCTTCGGCGGAGATCCCGACAATGTGACCCTGTCGGGTGACTCAGCCGGAGCGTGGTACGCCTACGGATTGGCGTCCACGCCAGACCTGGCTGGGCTCATCGCCAGAGCCCTCCTGATCAGCCTGCCCCGGCTCGACCCGCTCTCCCGTGAGGATGATGCGGCCCGTCGAACCGGGTTTCTGGAGGGGTTGGGCGATGAGGCCAGCCGGGTCGACTTATCCGACACCGCGGTGGAGCGGATCCTCGATGCCCAGGTCTCGGCTGCCGCCAGCTATCGGGGCAACGGTATGGCGTTCACCCCGGCGGCCTGCGACGACCTGCCACCCTGGCTGACCGACTACGACCTGTCGGGGCCGGCCTTGGGCCTGAACAATCTGCTCGTGCTCACCAGCACCGATGAGGCGGCGGCATTCCTGCAGGGGGCGCCCCGGGAGCGCTTCACGTCGGCGTACGTGGATGATTTCACTGCCCAGCACTTCACCAAACCCTCGGACGTGGCAGCTTATCTGACGATCAGGCGCGGGGTGACATCGCCGTACCGCCGGGTTGTCGATCTGTCCACCCTGCATCAATTCCGCTTGCCAGCCCTGCAAATCGCACGAGCCGCGGCGGCTTCGGGCACCACTGTGAAGGTGGTGCGTTTCGGGGTACGCAGCCTGGTGCCCGAGTTGGGGTCGCCGCACTGCATGGTCCTGCCGTTCCTGTTCGGCGGCCGGTCCGCCTGGCACGACGCCCCCATGCTCGCAGGTCTGGATCCTGCCCTTTTCGATCGCGCTCAGGCGGACCTGCGCGAAGTCGTCCTGGCCTTTGTCAGGGATTGGCCCGGTGATCGGCTGGTGGGAGGGCCGCTGTATCCGTCGACCCTTGATATCGACGAGATAGGCGTGCGTGTGACGCCCCCAGATGACCAAGAGCTGGCCTTGATTGACGTGGTTAGATAACTACCACCGGGGCACCAATGAAGATCGATGTCCCACACACCAAGAGATTATATAAAATCCATTGACAAATGTCTTATATTATTTAGGATATACCGAGAGAGGTGCCGATTGGGTGCAGAGTGAGGGGGCGCAAGCCCGAGTGAGAAGGAGCATTGCATGAAAATTTCGGAACAAATCGCCACGTCGAAAATGAGTGGCCTGCAACTGAGAGCGGTGATTCTGGCCATCGCCATGGTTGTCCTCGATGGGTACGACTTGGCGGTGATGTCCTTCACCGCACCCTTCGTCCAGAAAGACTATGGGACGAACAACAGTCTGTTGGGCCTGGTGATGTCCGGAGCGTTAATCGGGATGTTCGTGGGCTCGGTCCTTGTCGCACCGCTGGGAGACCGCTTCGGCCGGCGCAATCTCGCCATGGCCGCCACCGCCACCGTGATGGTGGGCATGGCCATCGGCCCGATTGGAAAAGATATGGCCGTTTTGCTCGCCTCCCGCATCGTGACGGGTGTGGGCATCGGCATGCTGATCGCCATCGTGGGTGTGATCCTCGCTGAGTACACCAACAAGCGTTCTTATCCCATCGCCATGGGCTTCTCCGCCGCCTCCGTGAACATCGGGGCCGCCTTGGGCGCTGGAATCATCGGACCGATGATCACCGCCGCACCGTTCGCCACCCTGGCCTATCCGTTCGGCGGATGGCGCTTCGCTTTCACCATCGGCGCCGCACTGGCTCTGGTTACCTTCATTGGCACCGTAGTATTGTTCCCCGAGTCGATTACCTGGTTGGCAGAAGGCCGTGCCAAAGACTCCCTCCCCCGCTTGAACCTGTTGCTCGGCAAGATGAGCCAACCCATCCTGCAAGAACTTCCCCCCACCGAATCCGCCGAAGTCAACCAGAAGGGCGCCATCAGGACAGTCTTCGCACCCGGTGTGCGCTGGAAGACGATTCTGATGGTCATCGGCTACATCGCGTTCATGATCACGTTCTACTTCGTCAACACCTGGGTGCCCAAGACGATCACCGCCGCCAACCCGTTGGCTTCCGGGGCCCCCAACATGACTCTGTCCGCCCCCTCCACCCTGGCGACCAGCGTCGGCGGCATGATCGGTATGGTCCTGTTCGGCGTGATCGCCCTGAAGGTGAACGTACGGCCTCTGACCACCATCTTCGTCGTGTTGGGCGCAGCCGGTGTGATCTGGTTCGCCATGAGTGGCACCCAGGTCCCGACCGCCTTCATCCTCATCGGCGTCGCGTCCTTCTTCTTCAGCGCCGGCACCAGCGGTTTCTACACCATCGTCCCGCGACTATATCCGACACTGGCTCGGGCAACCGGGTACGGCATCGTTATCGGCGCCGGGCGTCTGGGCGGCATCGCAGCCCCGATCCTCGGTGGCATGGTCTTGGATGCTGGATTCTCCATCAAAGCGGCCTTCACGATCTTCGCCATGCCATTGCTCGTCGCTGGCCTGAGTGTGCTGATCCTGCACATCGGCTCGCGTCGCAAGGAGGTGGAAATCACCCACGCGGTACCGCAACCCGCCTGACGGGCGCCACTGCAACAATTAAGCTACCTTCGAACCCATCCACCGATCGCCTTCCTGACGGGCGATCGGTGGATGTGGTTGAAGGATTAAACGGTAGTTGTGTCGATCAGATCGTCACGGTTTGACCGGTGATTCCACTTCTCAGACAGCGGATGTAGGCCAAGCCCAACTGCTCACCGGTGATGATGGGCCAGCCGGGGAACGCTTTGATGGCCTCGGCGGGTGTGCCTTCCACCAGACTGGGGCTGACCAGGTTAATGCGCACCGCGTCGGGCCACTCAGTGGCGGCAGCACGTACCCAGGCTTCGAGGGCGCCGTTGACCATGCTCAGGGAGGAACCACCCAGGATGGGATCAACCGCGGTCGTGCCCGAGGTCAGGACGATGGCTCCACCCGGGCGGATCACGCCGCGCGAGGCCAACGCCAGGTTGACCTGGCCCATGAGTTTGTCTTGGAGGCCGAGGGCATATTTGGACTCGTCGCCCGCCACGGGCTCGACATCCTTCAGAGCCACGAAGTTCGCGCGTCCGGCGACGCTGACGATCGCGTCCAGAGGACCGACGCTGGCCAGTACGGCGGTGACGGACGCTGGGTCAGTCAGATCCAGGCGGACATCGGCATTGTGTCTTGACGCAGTGATGACATCGTAATACTCCAGGAGGGCCTGGTGGACGGGGCGGCCGATGGCGCCGCTCGCGCCGACGAGCAAGAGCTTGGGACGAGTGGTGTCCATGGGTGTCAGCTTTCTCGGGAGGTCGTGGCAGTTGTCGCGGGGGTGGGTGAGGGGAAGAAGGAGCCGCCGACAGCCCAGTTGTGAGGCGCATACTCGTCGAACATCACATAGACGTGTCCTGGCTGGGCACCCAGCAGGCGGCACATCATCTCCGTGACTTCATCGGCGACTTGCTGCTTGACTGCTGGGCTGCGGCCCTCCAACAGTTCGATGCGGACGGTGGGCATAGGGGACTCCTTCTGTTTCAGTTGCGACGGGTCAACGCATAGTTGGCCGGGTTGAGTGCGGGTTTGCGCCCGCTGACGATGTCGGCGAGCAGGGAGGCCGAGCCGGCGGCCATGGTCCAGCCGTACGTGCCCTGGCCTGTGTTGAGGTACAGATTGGCGATGGGAGTGGTGCCGATGATGGGAGTGCCGTCTGGGGTCATCGGGCGAAGTCCGGTCCAGAATTTCGCTTGGGTCAGGTCTGCCGCTCGGGGATACCACTGGGAGTAGATGTCCATGATCTGCTTGGTGCGGCGGCGCTGGATGGTCAGGTCATCCGAGACCTCGGCCACACCGGCCACGCGGATGTGGTCGTCGAAACGCGCGATCGCCAGCTTGCTGCCGTCATCGAGGACCGCACGCCGCGGGGCCACGTCCAGGTTCGCCAGCGGCGCGGTGAATGAATAGCCCTTCACCGGATAGACAGGCACCCGGAAGAGCTTGTTGAGCAGTCGCCCGGTCTCGGAGCCAGTGGCGAACACGTACGCATCGGCGGTGAAGCGCTGGTCCCCGGCGCAGACAGCCTGGACTCGGCCACCGGCCACCTCGACGCGGGTGATCGCCTGTGACTGAACGAAACGTACTCCCTGTTCTTGGTTCCACCGCATCAGATCGGACGTGAAAACCTGGCAGTCACCGGAGGAGTCGTCGCGGACCAACAGACCGCCGGCCAGCGGGCCCTTGGCCTCTTTCAGGCCTGGCTCCAATTCCCGTACCTCGTCGGGGCTGAGCCACTGGGCATCGAAACCCATGTCGTGCAGGGCCTGCGCATGGTGGCTCGCCCCCTCGACTTTGGCCGGATCGCGGAAGAGCACGAGACTGCCCGCATCCCGGCGCCCGTACTGGCGAACTCCAGTGTATTGTTCGATGTCATCGAGGCGTTGGCGGCTGTAACGGCTGAGCGGCACCATGCGATCGCGGTTGCGGACGTACTGCTTGGTGCTGCATTGGCGCAGCATCCCCCACAGCCAACTGATCTGGCTGGCGGAAAAGTTCAGCTTGAATCCGATGGGCGAATCCGACTGGAAGAAGGAGCGGATCGCCATGGTGGGCAATCCAGCCTCCCCCCAAGGATTGCTGTGAGCGGCAGATAGGAAACAGCCATTGGCGTGGCTGGCTCCCCCAGCCGCCTGGTCGCGGCGTTCGATGACGGTGACCTCATGGCCCTGTCGCTTCAGTTCACAAGCGGTGGTGACCCCGATGACTCCGGCACCAATAACGAGGATGTTCATGTCGACTCGGCTCTTAGCCCGGGTGCATCAATTCATGACTGCGACGCCAGCAACCGGTGCATCCGGGCTCAGGAATGTTTTCGTTGCTGATCAGTCACGCTAACAGGGGGCATGTCTTCGTCGCAACCCTGTGTCAACCAGTGACTGTTCCCCGGGGGGCAGCGACGAGACCACGTGAGGCCGAGAGGTCCATCTCCCTGCGACGAAAAGCACGACCATGGAGCCAAGGCCCAGGAGCACCTCCATCATGGCGATCGGTCCCCGGGACATCAGCATTGTCACCACCGAAACGATGAACACGGCATACCCCACTGCGAAAGCCACCCTGCCCTGGCAACACAGCCAGTATAGAACATAGCACAATAAGTGCAACTAATGCTCGTTGTCAATCGCAAGTCGGGGCGCCGTCACATCTTTCACCACCGTGCGCACTCCCAGCTCAGGCGCCATCGGCCAGGCTGGCTCATTGGGCCCGGTAGCTACTGCGTACCCGCGACTGGTCCGGCTCAGCGCCGGGACATTTTCTCCTTGGCCCACTTGCCCACCCGCTCCCATGCGGAGCCGAAGTGGTCGTCGGTGACGGTGTAGGTCCAGGTCGCGCCGGGGCGGTACTGCTCGACAGCGCTCAGGTCTAGCTGGCCATCGATCACGTCCGCCGCTTCGAGGATGTCGGCTGCCAGGGCCACGGCCTCGTCCAACAAGGGGGTGACGTGGTCGGCGATCAGGGTGTTGAACGCCTTGTCGGGCTCCTCACCGGCCAAGCGGCGCAGGTGGATGCCCTCACGCACCTCGGCGGCGTAGGCCAAGTGGTCGCTCCAGAACCGGTCCAGACACAGGAGCAGTACGTGGCGCACGGTGCGGGACAGCTCCTCCTCGTCCATGGATTCCTTCAACTCGGCCATGCGCTCCTCGGCCACCTCGGTCACCCAGGGCATCCCGGAGTCCAGGCAGAGGATCTCCTGTCGAAGTGACATTAATCCTTGGCGTTGATCGGCCAGCAGGCGTCCGTACTTCTCCGACAGTTCTCTCAAATTGCGCTGCTGTGCGTTGGAGACGCGTTGGGCGTGGCCCATCAACTGGACAAGTTGTTTGTCGTGCACCACTCCGTCATCGTCAACGTGTGACGGTGTGCCCGGTTCGGTGAAATCCCGGATCAGGTCGTCATCCAGGCTTGTCAGGAAGACCGTACGCCCAGGATCGCCTTGTCGGCCCGACCGTCCGCGCAACTGGCCGTCCAGACGGGGGTTGGAGAAACGGGCGAGCCCGACGATCAGCAGTCCGCCGAGTTCGGCGGCGCCGGCCCCCAGGCGGATGTCGGTGCCGCGGCCCGCCATCTGCGTGGAGACCGTGATCCGGCCCACCGTGCCGGCTTCAGCGATGATCTCACCCTCGGCTTGGTCGTTCTTGGCGTTGAGGACCACCGCGTCCAGCCCCTCCTCGGCGAGAATTTCGGCGAACTCCTGGGATCGGGCGACGGACTGGGTGGCGACCAGGATGGGTTGTCCCTTCTCGTGGGCTGCCAGGACGGTCTCGACGGCTGCCACATCACGCTCGACACCGCTGGCGTACAGGATGTCCGGGGAGTCGACGCGCACGCACCTCTGATTGGGCGGCAGGGGGCCGACGCTGACACGGTAGAGGTCGTAGATCTCCTCGGCGGCTGAGACCAGGGTGGCGCTCATGCCGACGACGATGGGGTACATCCCGACGAGATCCTGGACCAGGATTTGGTCCAGGATTCTCACATGAGCCGTTGTTTTCAGGCGCTCTTTCGCTTCGACGGCCTCTTGCAGCCCCTCGGGCCAGCGTCGCAGGGCATCCACCCGGCCGCGCGACGGGCTGACCAGGCGTACCCGGCCATCCTCGACCACATAGTCCACGTCTTTGACCACGACAGCCTGAGCATACAAAGCAGTATTTGCTTCTGCCAGTACCTGGTGGTCCTCCCCGAACAGATCGCTCACGCCGAACTGTTGTTCCAGCTTCGCCAACCCCGGCTCCTCCAAGTGGACGGTGCGCCGGTCCTGGTCAACCTGAAAATCGACCCCCTCGACCAGCGTTGCCGCGAAGCGGGCCATGTCGCGCTGTGGGCCTGCTTCTTCCTCGGCAGACCCCGCGAGGACCAGCGGCACCCGGCCCTCATCCAACAGTACGGCGTCAGCCTCGTCCAGGATGGCCGCTTCGGTGGTGATGCCCAACATGTCAGCCTCATCAAGGACGAGACGGTCGCGCAACTGGTCGAAGCCCGCCTCAATGACGGGGATGTAGACGACATCCGCGGCGTACTTCCCAGGCCGTTCGGACCGGGGTGTCCGCGAGGTGATGGCGGACACGCTTACCCCGGCTAACTCCATTACCGGTCCCATCCAGGTCGCGTCCCGGGTGGCCAGATAATCGTTGGCCGCCAGGACATGGACCCGGTTCGCGTCCTTCACGAGCCCGACTGCCGCGATGGCGCCAACCAGGGTCTTGCCCTCGCCTGTGGCCATCTCCACCGAGGTGCCCCGTACCATCGCGGCCACCGCCCGCAACTGGACATCGAAGGCCCGCAAGCCCACAGCACGCTCGGCCAATTCGCGCATCACCGCGAGAAACTGGACCAACTTCTGGTCGGATTCGGTGAATCTCGGCCCGAGAGCGTCCAACCGCTGCCGCAACTGGTCGTCACTGGCCGACGCCATCTCAGAAGCCAGCTTGGTCGCCCGGTCAGCCATGCCCTGGGTCCAGCGAAGGTTCTCAGTGCCCGGAACCCGGACGACCAAGCGCCGGATCCTCTCGATCACGTCCATTTTCTCGCCAGCGTCCACCGAATTCCACACAAGCACCTCCTATTTGCCACGTCTCGGGGGTGCCGTCTCCAGGTCCGGACACCGCCGGGAAATATGCGACCACTCTATCGGCTGGCGGCCATCGAAGAGTGGACACCACTGTCGCCCGATCATTCAGTCTTCATTGTCAATCATGAGTCGACTCACGACCCTTCACGGCTACTGCGCGACGCCAGCGATCGGTGAATCCGGTGGATTCGGGTCATACTGTGACCTCGCCGGAGGCCACGCACATTGCTGGCTCATTGATACTGAGCGGGCCGATGTCGCAGGCCGGGCCCAGTTTGTCATCGGTCACGTGAGCGGTGGTCAAGACGGGGGTTCCTGTGATGATCGGTTGCCCATCCTCGTCGAGGACCACGTAGGTGACCGTATAAGCCCAGGTAACAATGGTGCCTGCCACGAGGGTTCCACCACTGGGAAGTAGTGTGCACAGACGTTGGTCGATGCTTTCCTTGTCGCGATGGTCAGCCGGGCAGATCCAGCCTGTTTTCTGCACTTCGAGGTCACCGACGGGAAAGAACTGGAATCCATCCACCAGCGGCTGGTCAGCGGTCTTGCCGTCGACATTGACCGAGATCGTGTAGACGCCCGGAGAATGGGCTGGGATGGCTGCGCACGTCAGGTCGGACACCGAGGTCACGGTCACACCGGTGGCGGGCTGGTCACCAAAGAGGAGTTGTGTGATAGGAACGTCGTACGTCTGGCCGTCCAGGTAGCCGATCATCGAGTCACTTTGGGGATGCTTGGTCAGTGTGCCGGTGGTTGGGTCGTACCAGCCGTACACCGTCTGGTCCGACTCCGTCCAGGCGGCCGGCAGGTCGCCCGTACCACCGTCGTCGACCAGCAGGCCATCGAGACTGAGACCGTCCAGCATGGTGACGAACTGAGTGCCCGTCACCGAACACGGGGTCCCGCCGACCATCAGCCCTTTGTCTGGACTGATCGACGTGACGCTCACCGGTGGTCCCACGTACGTGTACGTGAAATCCTGACTCACCATCGAGGTGCCATCCCGCCTCCTCCACGCGACGCTGACCGTGGCGTCCCCGGCTCCGTTGCCACCCAACATTGATGGAGGCACAACGCAGGTGGTCGTCATGCTGTCCACCACAGTGACGGAGGAGCAGGCGGCACTGACCTGCATTCCCGCGCTGTTCTGGCCGGTGAACGTGACCGACATCCTCTCTGAGGCGCCGGGGCCATCAGGACCCTGGATGACACCGGCCGGGGTATTAGCGGCATCCGAGACGCTGGCGTTGCCGAAGAATCCGCCAGTGATCGAGTCATACAGGCCGTATGTGCCAGTGGTCACATTGTAGACAGGCACGCCGTTGAAAATGGTGATGGGAGGGTCGGCCAACGTGGCACTGTCCTGGATCTGAAAGGTGTAGATCCGGCCATCAAAGTATCCTGCATTGTTACCACCAACGATGATGGAGCTGCTACCGCCCTGAACCGGAGTGTTGATGGGCGTGCCGCCGTTCATTTGTGCGGAATCCCTGCCCGAGACCACTGTGACGGGCGTGACGTAATCACTGACTGAGCCCAAGATCACTGTGCTGTTTGTATTACCGGTGAAAGCGTAGTCGTACGACTGTGTGATGAGCTCCTCACGCAGAAGGTTAGTGGTAGTCACGTGCGAATACAGTCTCGCGCTGCCTCCCCCCCAGATGGTCTGCCCGTTAGTCAGCGACGCCGGACCGGGAGTATACGTCACGGTGACCTGCGTCGTCAGCTGGAAGGGAATCCGGGTGTTGATGGACGGGTGGTACCATGTCCCCTCGTCCTGGACAAATTGCAGGTACGGGACGGGGATGAAGCTCCTCGCGCCCATGCTGGTGCCCTTGATGGTCAGAACATCGCCGCCGTGTACCGGACCGGAGTCCGGAAAGACCGAATCGACGGTCATCGGATCGGGTTGGTACTGGAACTTGAACGCCGTGTTGGTCTGGACAGTGGCGGTCTGATCGGTCCATGTGATGGTCACAGTGGCGTCGCCGCTGCCATCGTCATCGAACATCGTCTCCGGGATCACGCACGTGGCATTCGTGGGACTGATCACCGTCACATCCGTACACGGTTTGGACACCGTCGTGCCGTCCGTGTTTTTCCCGGAAAGTGTGACAGTCATCAGATGTGGTGTCGGTCCCGAGAGAACGCCAGTAGCACTGGTGGTGAACGTGCCCGTCACCGTGTTGTACAAGCCGTATGCGTTCGTAGCCGTGTCATAAACTGGCACGCCGTTGTAGACGGTGCTTCCGCTGCGAGTGATCGAAAAGGCCTTGAGCCTGCTCGCGAACCCGATGCTGCTTTCCGCCACACCGATCTGGATGCCACCCGCACAGCTCGTGCCCGCCGAAGAGACAATCGTCACGGGGGTGCCGATAGTCGCAGGGTTCATGGTGAACGTGGCGCCAGGCACGGCCTGATTCAATTGCTGCTCTGTCGACGAGTACTTGTCGTAGATCGAATACAACCCGCACTGTGGCTCAGTGTTCCCAGCGGGGATGATTGCCCAAATCCACTGTGTGGCTGTGGATTGAATCTGGTAGGTGGCCGACACCGAGATACCTGAAGCATTATTAATGCCCGTGTTGATGACCGGAGACGAGTTATCCACTGACGAATTGACAAACTCCAAGTACGCAACGGGCACGTACTGGCCGTACCCAAAATCGGTGCCGGTGATCGTCAGCAGACCCTGCCCCTCGACCAGGCCCACGCGCGGTCTGATGTCGGTCACCACCCCACCGGCAGCGTCAGACTCGACAGACTCCTCGAACTCCATGAAGGGTACGAGCAACACAATGACGATGATCCCAAGCAGTATCGGGTGATACCGAGTCAACCGCTTGGGCACAGTCTTCTGCATGTGCCACTCCTATCCCGCGACGACACAGCAACCCACCCTGTACGAGCATCGTCATTTATCTCAATGATGCCAGGCAGTTTCCCACAACCCAAGGGCATCACTGAATTATCACTGAGCCACCGGGAACGAGGATCACTGAAGGAGTCTGCTGAAGGGTATTGCGCTCCCCGATTGTATACGTATACACTGCTCATGAGTTCGCAGAATTCCGCTCGCCAAGGAGGCAACATGAATGTAGCCACAGCCGCAGATAAAGGCGCTGCTGCCCTACTGATTGACCAAGGAATAGTGTCACCTGAAGCAGAATTGGCAAGCCGCGTCCTGCAAGGGCTGAGCGCAGTATTCGTACTCCTGATGGCCAGCCGCAACCCACCGATCCAAGAGATCGACGCTGCGCTGACCCGAGTAGGTGAATGGGCTGGAGAACTCAGCCACACCGTCGCATCTTCGCCCCAAGGCCGGTCGCAGCGCGAACTCATCCACGTGAGCACCGATCTGAATCGTGCTCTCGGCGCACTTCAGGACCTCCTGTATCCCGGGGCCCCTGGACACGCTTCAGATCGTGTTTGCGCAGCAGGAGGCTTGTTGCAATCTGCTGCGGCACACATGGACCAGATGCGTGGCATCTCTGCTATCCGAACTGAGTTGGCCTCCTGCGGTTGCGCGGCACACACTCAGAACCTCTCACAGACAAGGAACAACCTATGAAAAACCCCGACTACTCCATCTGGGTCCTTGAATACGCGTACGTACCCGACTATCCCGTGTCTGGAGTGCTGTATGGCGCCCACAATCAGGGGACACTCAAACTCCCCTATGGCTATGTCGTCCTGAAGAGTTCTGACCGAACAGTCATGGTGGACGCGGGATACAACTACCAGCAGTACGGCAAGGTGCTGGCTGATCGCTTCGGAGTGATTGAATGGCAGAGCCCTGCCACGGTGCTCGGTGAGATCGGTGTGCAGCCCGAAGATGTCAGCGACATCATCATCACACACGCTCACTTCGATCACTTCGGCAATGTTGGAGACTTCCCCAACGCCACAGTCCACATCCAAGAGCGCGAGTTCTCACAGTGGCTGTGGACGTTGACCCTGCCGCCTCAGTTCGGCTGGCTCCAGGGAGCACTCAACCCGGATGACATCGTTCTCGGCGCACATCTGGCCGCCGAAGGACGCTTGCACTTGGTCGACGGAGATGTTGAGAACCTCTTCCCCGGCATTGATGTTCGGGCTGAACTGGATTCGCACACGTTCGGTTCCCAGTACGTCGTGGTGAACAATGGGGGCGGCAAAGATCCATGGGTGCTGGCCGGAGATCTTCGCTACGTGCGCGAGAACATCACCGGTTTCAATGACGACGGTGTCTATGTCCCCGTCGGTCTGGCTGCCGGAAGTCAGTTGAATCTGCTCCGGGCCAGTGACCACATGATGGAAGCCGTCGATCGCGTGGAGAAGCGGGTCATCGCGGTACACGATGAGCACCTCGAAGAGATGTTTCCCTCGCGAAAAAGCAAGCATGGCCTGGCCATCGTAGAGATCACACTCGCACAACACGAGGCGTCACGTGTTTGATGATGTGCCGTTCATCACAATCCGAGACATAGCCAAGCAGTTCGGCGCCACTCGGGCTCTGGACGGGGTCAGTCTTGATCTGCGACGGGGAGAAGTCCACGGGATTCTGGGCGAGAACGGCGCTGGGAAGTCAACGCTGAACAAGGTGCTGGCAGGGGTGCTCGTGCCTGACACGGGAACGGTCGAGATTGACGGTGAGAACATCCAACTCGGCCGTCCCAAGCAATCCCGCGCTGCCGGACTGGCCATGGCGTACCAAGAACTCAGTGCACCGCCCAACATCACAGTGGCCGAGAAGCTCTTCCTCCCCAAGCTGCCTGTTCGGCTGGGGATAGTGTCGCAACGCAAGCTCTATTCGGCTGCCCAAGAGGTCCTGACCGCGTGGGGCAAGCCCGGAATCGACGCCCGAGCGTTGATCGCCAGCCTGAACCTGGCCGATCGACAGCACGTGGAGATCATCGCCGCCATGGCCACCGAGCCCAGGCTGTTGATCCTGGATGAGCCGACGGCGTCCCTGCCCGACACGACCTGGTTATTCGACCGCATTCGCGAGCTTGTGGCACGCGGGACAAGCGTCATTTACATCTCTCACAAGCTTGCTGAAATCCGCGCCATCTGTGATCGCGGCACGGTTCTCCGCAATGGACGTGTTGTCAAACAGTTCGATCCGAAGACGGCCGATGAGCGAGAACTCGTCGAATACATGATCGGTCGTTCCTTGAATCAGGCGTTCCCGGACAAACCGGACAGGGCCGAGCATCAGGCACCCCTGGTGACCGTCACAGATCTGTCCATCGCAGGCAAAGTCCATCACCTATCAATGACCATTTGTCCCGGGGAAATCGTGGGAGTGGCTGCTCTGGAGGGGCAAGGACAGAAGAGCCTTTTCTACGGACTGGCTGGGTTTGTCAAGGCCGATACTGGAAGTATCACCGTCGGCAGTGGCAGTACCCCCGCCCGCAAAAACTTCTCTTTGGTGCCCGAGGACCGAAAGACCGAGGGTCTTTTCCTCACCCTGACTGCCCAGTTCAACCTCACGATCAGCGAGCTACGTCGATGCTCGCCATTAGGCACGATTTCATCCCGCAAAGAAAAGAAAATCGCTCAAGGAGCAGCTCTCGCCGTCAACCTGCCCTCTCCATTCATGACACGAGACATTCAAGACCTGTCGGGCGGCAACCAACAAAAAGTGCTTCTCGGCCGGGTGGTCCTGAGCGCACCGAAGTGCCTGTTGCTGTTCGACCCGACTCGTGGCGTCGATGCGGCAACCAAGGTGGAGATCTACCACATGACTCGGGAATTCGCGCAGCAAGGAGGCGCCGTCCTCATCTACTCGACCGAAATTCCGGAACTGGTCGGGCTGTGCGATCGTGCCTACACCATGTATGGCGGTCGGATCAATGGCGAGTTCGGCGGCGAGACCCTCACGGAGAACGCTCTGATGGCCGGTGCGCTGGGCCATGGCGAGAAGGTGAGCGCGTCATGAAACCAAGGCAGAGCAGACGGGCGCTGAGTGACAACAGCAAAGCCACCGTTGGAATCGCAGCTGGGATCTTTGTGCTGCTCTATCTCCTCCTCACCTTGGTGTCACCCATCTCAGCGACCTCGTTCATCATCAACAACTTCATCGTCCTCACGACACCACTGGCCTTTGCCGCCAGCGGAGTGACGCTTGTGCTCCTGATCGGCGGATTCGACCTGTCCGTGGCTGGCAGCATCAGCCTCAGCAACGTGATCGCAGCAACAACCATGGCAGCGCATCCTCACAGTTCCTGGGGCATCGCCTGTCTCGTCCTGGTGATGGGAGCGGTCATCGGATTGGTCAACGGTGTTTGCGTGGCTGTGTTTGGCTTGCCGGCACTGGGGGTGACCCTGTCCACAAACTTCATTCTGGCCGGGATAGCTCTGGCCGTACTTCCCGCACCCGGAGGGTCGGTGCCAGCCGCATTCGCGAGTGTTCTATCCGGAACCATTGGTGGCACGATCCCAGTGGCATTGCTCGCACTTGTTGGTTTTAGCTTGTTGTGGCTGCTGTTCATCAAGTCTCGGACCGGGATGAGCGCACTGGCCATCGGTGGAGATGTCAAAGCCGCGCGGCTGTCGGGGATTGCGGTGCGGCGAGTTCAAATCGTTGTGTACGCCTTGGCGGGACTGTGTTACGCGGCCGCCGGTCTCTACTTTTCCGCACTGACAGCCACGGGGTCGCCCACCTCTGGGAGTTCGTTCCTCCTGACCGCATTCGCAGCAGCAGCACTGGGCTTTGTCAGCTTCCGCGGTGGCAGGGGAAGCGCGATTGGGGCGATCTTCGGGGCTGCGACACTCACGGTGATCCCCAAGTTTCTGTTCGCCTGGGGTATCGCAGACTTCTGGGTGGGTGCGTTTCAGGGCCTGGTCATCCTCGTCGCCTTGACCATCCCTTGGTTGACAACAAAGATCGCTGGTCTTCGAAAACGGGACGGGGAAGAAGTCACCGTGGGATCGGGACCAACGCAGAGCATCTCGGCGATGGCCGAGACAGCGTGAGGAGGAGTTATGCAGCCGGTCAACGTTCAGCCATCTGACGGGTCTGGTTCTGCCGTCTTGGCGGAGCACTCGACCACGTCACGCCTGGCCACCATCAAGACTCTGCTCCAGCCAGTGCTCGGCAAGCTCGCCGTCCCGGCCGTCTGGGCGCTGGTCCTGGTGATGATCCCCTTGTCGAGACTGTTCAGCTCCTATTTCCCCTCATGGTCGCTCGTCTCGAACACCATCACCCTCGGGTTGTTCCTCACGGTGATCTCTTTCGGACAAGGCCTGGTGATTCTCAGCGGCGGCATCGACTTGTCAGTGCCCTCAGTGATCGCCGTGGCAGCATTCTTCACTGGCTCACTGGCCTCTAGCGGCTGGGCGACAATCCCCGCTGCCATCTGCGGGGTGGCAATCGGCTCGCTGATCGGTTTGGTCAATGGACTGATCATCGCCCGGTCAACGTTTCCGCCTTTCATCGTGACGCTGGCAGTGTCGACCATCGGCTCGGCACTCTTGCTGGGAATCAGTGCGGGCAAGCCCGGTCAGACGGCGCCCAGTGGCTTGAGTTCGTTATTTGATGGAAGCCTGTCGATTGCCGGAATCCCGTTCTCAGCGGTACTGCTGCTGCTGGCAATCCTGGTCGGGTCGTGGATCCAGTTCCGTACCAGGCTCGGCCGACGTACGTACGCAATCGGCAATAGTCCACAAGCCGCCGTGTATGCAGGGGTACGGGTACGCATCACCCTCGTCATGGTGTATTGGCTCGCGGCGATCGGATACGGGATAGCCGGGGTTCTGCTCATGGGTTACGGTTCGGGATCGGATCTGAATCTCGGCGCGACCTGGCTTCTGCCCAGCATTGCGGTCGTCGTGGTCGGCGGTTCATCGATCGCCGGGGGAAATGGCAACTATCTGGGAACCGTTGGCGCGGCCCTTCTGATCACCATCATCGGCATCGACATCAACGCAGTCGGCCTCTCCCAAGGTTTCAAGCAGGCCCTCTACGGGGCAGTCATTTTCATTGCGCTCGTACTGGGACGACTGGGACGTGGCCGGGAATAGCCACCTCCCCAGGCTCGCGCTTGAGTCCATTCATCAACAATCCAAACGAAAGGTAAGAATGAGAATTCGTAAGAGAAAGGGTCTGCTGATCGCCGCATCGTTCGTGACAGCTGCCAGCCTGGTGCTGGCCGGTTGTTCTGGCGGCAGCACCAACACTGGCAACGGTAGTAAAGGGAAGATCTACCTCAATCTGAGTTATAGCGGCAATAACTGGCAGGACCAGGCGGCTAATCTCGCCATGTCTGTGGCCGAGTCGCCCGAGGTCCAAGCCAACTACTCAGTGCAGAAGGTCATCTCCGGCAGCGATCCGCAAAAGCAGATCTCTGACATTCAATCCATGATCGCGAGTGGCGCGAAACTCATCGTCTTCTATCCGATCTCACCAACGGCGCTGAACCCCGTGATCAAGCAAGGCTGTGATGCTGGCGTCACTTTTGTCGCCTACGACGGCACGGTGGAAGAGCCCTGCGCCTACAACGTGTCGTACATCACTGGCGCACGCGCCGACAACCCCGAACAAGCCTTCTTTGGAGCACAGACCGCCCAGGGCCTCGTCGATCTCCTGGGAGGCCAGGGCAAGATCATGCTCAATCGCGGCGTCGCGGGCACCTCGACCGACATCGTTCATTACGATTCGGCCAAGGCTGTCTTTGACCAGTATCCAGGCATCCAGATTGTGACGGAGTACTACGGGAATTGGGATTCCAGTGTGAGTCAACAGGAAACAGCCAAAGCCCTGGCAGCTCACCCAGACATTGACGGTGTCTGGTCGGAACTCGGCGAAGACGGTGTTGTGAAGGCCCTTCAGGCGGCCGGCATGAAGGTGCCAGTCACTGGCGAGGACACGAACTACTTCCGCAAGATGCTCTCCCAAGGTTGGCCCGGAGTGTCCTCCGGCTCCCCGCCGGCATCCGGTGGCATCGCGATGAAGGTCGGCCTGAAGATCCTCGCCGACGGTCCCAACAGTGTTCCCCACGACATTGAAATCAACCTTCCCTATGTCACAACCGACACAGCCAAGGCTTGCCCGGGAAGCGAATTCGTCGATGGCTGCAACTTCTTCACCAATGCTGCTGACCAGTTCGTGACTGAAGTTTTCGACCCTGCCTTACTCCCGGAAAGCTCCTACACAGCGGCTATGCAAGTTGCGCCGTTCGACAAGTTGGTACCACTGCCTGACATGTCAAGCTACGCCCAACCGGAGTGGCGCCGCATTTATACCCGCGGTTCCTGCGACGCCGGTTGGAAAGAAGGCCCCGTCACCACGGGCCAGGTTCCCCCGGGTTTGGATGGCTGCGTCCAAGCCTAGATCGGGTTGACAGCAAGCGAAGGGGTGGGGATGGATTGTCGGTGATCCAGCCCCACCCCTTCGTTGTTTGCTTCACAGTTCGCTATGCTCGCGAGGTGCTTCCCCGTTCGATGAGTGTCCATGGAAAGTGAATGGTTCGAGGAGGACTTTCAGGATTCCTCACCCGCTCGATGATCAGCCTGGCTCCCTCGGCTGCCATCTCCCGGCTGGGCTGCCTAATGGTTGTCAAGTCAAACGATGGCCAGGCCGCCATTTCCACGTCGTCATATCCGATCACCCAGCAGTCGGCGGCGGTCATCTTCAACGCACGCATGGCATCAAGGGCTCCGAATGCCATGTTGTCATTCACGCAGAAAATCGCTGACGGACGACGTTTTCGGGCCAGCAGGCTTTGGGTGACATGCAACGCGATATCGTGTGAGAACTCGCCGCTGAATCTGAGACGCTGGGGCACCGGATGGCCAAGCTCTTGCATACGGTCGAGGAATCCAGCCGTACGATCGCGGGAGGTTGTCGCGTTTGGGTCCCCCATGATGATGGCGGCGTCGGTGTGACCATTGCTGTGGAGATAGTCGGCGACAGCCGCACCACCCGATCGATTCTCGCTGAGCACTCTGTCGCACTCCACGCCTTCCACATGTCGATTGATCAGCACCAGGGGAACGTGACCTTTGACAGCGACCTGAAGCTCGGGCGACCTAGCGGTCGCTGTTGTGAAGACGACGCCGTCAACAGCAAATGAAGCGATCGCATTCAGGGCATCAGACTGGCTACCGCCTCCGGCATTCCACATGACGACGCGGAATCCCTGGGAGCCGAGCACCCTCGTGAGTTCGTCGAGAACCTCGGAGTAAAAGGGGTTGCTCAGTTCTGCCACAACAACGCCAATAGCATTGGTACGACGCGTTTTCATGGCCTGAGCCCCAGCATGCGGAAGATATCCGATCTGCTCCATCGCCGCCAGCACTTTGTTTCGGGTAGCCGGAGAGACCTTGGCGGCTGGCGTGAGTACCCTTGAGACCGTTGCCTGCGACACCCCGGCAATGCGGGCGACGTCACGGCTAGTAACCACAAGTTTCCTCTCGAATAACTGTGCTCACGATTCTGCCATGCAGTATACCAATGACTGCTGGCGTCCAGATGCCGCCGCGGGATCGTTGCACATTACCCCGAATGCACCGATTCATGGCTGCTGCGCGGCCCTGTGGAGGCACGCTGGCTCGTCGGGCGTCGTTCAACAGACGTCCAGTCTGCCTTCACGCCACCCGCCGACCCATCGCACCCCCACAGTGTCGCTCGCGACGCCAGCAATCGGTGCATTCG
>Ga0123354_10000111_pt1 | contig 60756 bp, 43 predicted proteins | sample TergutLab28metaG_2_FD_97872 | JGI IMG/M metagenome (GOLD analysis project Ga0123354, IMG submission 97872) | Labiotermes labralis P4 segment gut microbial communities from Petit-Saut dam, French Guiana - Lab288 P4 | ecosystem: Host-associated > Arthropoda: Insects > Digestive system > Gut ... | reverse complement strand
GCAGTGGAAAGGTCACCAAGGGGGTCTTCTTCTTGCACGACAACGCCCTGGCTCACTGGGCACTTGCAACCCCCTCAAAAAATGGTCTACTTGGGTTTCCAGTGTCTCGATTACCCACCCTATTCTCCAGATCTTGCCCCATCAGACTACCATCTATTCCCTGGACTGGAAAAACAATTGAAAGGTCGCCATTTTTCATCCAACATGGAGGTCATTGCTGCCGCAGAGACCTGGTTGGACAGACAACCTTCTGAATTTTTTTTGAGTGGCTTGCAAAAGTTAGAGCCACGGGCTAAGAAGTGTACTGAGCTTCATGGAGAGTACGTTGAATAAATCCCGAGTTTGGTTACTGTAGCTTGTTTCCTTCCTGGTTGGGCTAAGGACTTATCAGCCCCTCCTTGTATGATTTCCCAGGTGACCTTTCAATTAGTCCATTCCACTATAAACCTGTAATTCATACTCTTCCTTGTAGAAGTGAGAAGTAAAAATAATCCAAAGTCAATGACGGATTAAAATGTTGAAGGTAAATGTTGTTTCTTCAAAAGTGTGCATGAACAGCTTGCTACAGTGCATCTGAAAGTTCATGAAAACAAGCAGAAAATTACACCTCACTTCCTCTTATACAGCAATAACTCCATGCCAAACATGGTAGCAACAGGTTATCCATACTGTAGCAGGGCAGTCTGAGTTTGAATCCAAGGACTACCATCCCCAGATGAAAAGTAGGGTGATTTCATATCATTCAATGGAATAACTATTTTTGTAGGAAGAAAGCAGTTATAGGCAGCTCCTGAGGGATGTATTCTTTAATTTTATGCTGAGTGACTGAACAAAAGCTTGGGATACATATTTGGTATCGTATATGTCATACGGAACTAAGTCTCCATTCCAGCAAAAGTCATGAACTTGTACTTAGCACCCATAAACTATCTGGTGTGAGGGTTTTCAGCTTTTCAAAAAAAAAAAAAAAAAAAATGTAAAGACGGGGATGACAGTCAAAATCCCAGGTCTGATACTCACGCCAAAATGTGACTCAGCTTTGCGCTGTGTTGGTGACGCCAACACTCAGTGTTGAGTTTTCAAAAAGAAAGGACATCAATCCTGTTTTGGAAACGAACTTGATAAATTACACACTTTCGGACTTGTAAATTGGAGCAGCAATAGTCTTAGCAAACTGAGTGATGATAAACTAAATGAATTAACTACACAATTATTTATTTTGCAGATATGTGGCATATAGTAGCTGATACTGCATGTTACAGCACTAGCAACATAAGTGTGTAGGTGGATCAATATACAACCTACAGTTTTATGACGGTGACTGTGAGAGTTCAGAGATTGAACTGTATCCTGCAATCCTGAAATGTATATATATTAACCGGATATCAAGGTTTCCTTTGTGTGTGATTGTTGGATCCCAGTGTTTACACACCTTGATTATATCAAGCATGTAAAATTCCCTGGGTGGAGCTCATCTGTACACTTAACTGTTAGCCAAATGTTTCACTATCCACCTAAAACATTACCATACTTGTATTAGCATCATCTTGCAGAAGAGTTACCTACTGGTGCCTGACCGAGGGCAATTGTTGGTGGTTACTGGTTTTGATGTGCTGTAAGAATACTTTCCTACTTTCCTCTCACTCCCACAAGGAATAAGTATGAATTACATATTGCTAATGACTTGATTCATCCAATCTCTTGGCTTGAGTCCTCCAATCTCTTTCACTGGAGCAGGATAAGGGAAGGTATATATCAGTCTATAAATCACCAAATTAAAGTCCCAGGATTGGAAAGAAGGAAAGTGGAAAGTTTGACAAAAAATGAGTTCAATTCAGTTTTACCTATTTACAAGTATAATTTACATCACAATCAAGGTACAAGTTCTCCACTGCATACTTAAAATCATTCCTCACAAGTTTCATCCTCAAGAGCTCTTCAGATCATACCCCCTTTACCTCCCCCCATCTCATCTTGCCTTATACTGTTCCTGTTACTTCAAAAAAATTACCTTTCTACTGTCACCTTATGTTTTGACAACTAATCACGCTTTTCACAGTGTAGTTCCACCCACCATACAAAAGCATTAAAGAATCCAAGGACAGGTGACTGTTTCTTCATCTGTCACTCCATAGGCTGGACTGAATATCAGGTCTCCCAGTCATCTGGCAAGAACAAACCATGTAGCTGCAGCCCAACATCTGCCAGTCATATGGAAGTCTCACAACTCTCCCACATTTATGTTAAATTAATCCTCGAGTTTTCAATTTCTGCTCCTGCTTAGGTAAGTATTACAATGCTCACACACCCCAATTAATACTTTAAAAAGCTGGGTGGCTTGCAGAAGACAATGAATTGCAGTGATAACAATGCAGTCTAAAAGCAGTGATGACATCCAACATAAAACTACTTACTTGAATGTGTCAGTGAGCTCATTGCCCTTCATGTGGTCCTTTTTGGTGACATGCGACAGTCGCTTGAGGTCAGCCTGGTAGTATTCTTCATGATCACAGCCAAACCGTTCCATAAACTGAATGGCTTGTTCTTCATGGCCATTGTAAACCAGTTCCAGATACATGTGCACAAACACTGGGTACAGGATCATGCCCAGTTCATGCTGTAACATACTACAATGTATTAACATGCAGGTATACTAGATTCTGGCACCACATGTTGATGAGTGGTCAATTTCACATTCCAGTTTATATGTCCTGGGTAAGCATCTAATACCATCTGTGAAGATGGCAGGGTGGAACCCAGAACTCATATAAACACAAACCAACAACATTACAGCTTCTGCCATGAATTTTAACCCATGTTCTTCAGCCCAAAGTCATTCTGAGCTATTTAAACTCACACTTTCATGACACATGTACTGTGACCCTTCTGCAATAAAATGGAAGAGGGAATACTGCATTTGGTATAGTGACTACGATACGGGCTAGACACATGGAAAATTGTTCAATTCAAAGCAGTAAAAAAACATCTACACCAGCTCCACCATGCAACTAGCCTGCCAATCAATGGATTCTTTCCACAGGAGTGGAGCACCCAGGGTGTGACAATGACCACTTACCTCCATCTGGAGCCCAGAATAAGCACGACAGCTATACCTCCACTCCTGCACATGCCTTTATGGCGTGCACTGGAACAACTTTATCTTCACCTTCTGCACTAAAATTGTGAGTACAAATATAAAACAGCCAGACAGAGGAAGCACTAACCTACCACATTCTCCCTGCCACATGTGAAGCACAGCACAAAAGTCAAGCTTCACAATGATGAAACAGTACACATGCAAGCACACAGAGAAATAAAAGTGAGCCATGAAGAGTACAGTGAATGTACCTAACATTCATTACTGGTACAGGATTACATGTTGGGGTCAACATATCCTGTTCTGTGGTTGTGATCTAAAAGTGTCACCATAACTTGCAAAATGAAATCAATGTTGACATCCCTGAATACTACTTCACAAGAATGCAAACAGTAGACTGCACAGGAAACTGAGGGACCTCTTAGGATTCATGGAGGTAGTAACATAAAAATGGGAAATAAAGTTTGTGAAGTACAATGTTGTATCTGACTGTTCCCTCACAACAGTAGCTACTGAGTATTATTCAGAATAGATTACCTTGTATATATCCAGTGCTCCCTCGACAAATCTCTTAAGCTCAGTATAAGCACCCTCATACACTTCTGGGTCTCCCTCGCTCTTATATGCAGACAGCACACTACTCACTTCTGAGTCAGTTTGGGGAGTCTCCTCAGTGCTTCTGACATCTGTTAGGTTTGCCTCCCTCTTAAGTAACTCCTCTGTGTTCTGGAAACATATTGTAAGAACATAAAAATATGGTATGTTAAAAGTAGGCGTGGAATCAGTTGTTCATTTCTTGGTTCCTCTGTATCGTCTCCATATGGCTGTCACCAAGTTGTGCACAATGCAACTGAACATGCGTTTAATGAATGTTTAAAAATTCCTGCAAACCAAAAAAAAAAAAAAATAAATAAATGCCACAATTTAGTAAATGCACTTCAATACATGTTACTACTGCAATAAGAGAAGAATGTAAAATACTTAACTTCAAACTTATAAGTGTGACTCATTTCATTATTAGAGAGGTTTCAGCCAAATAATTTCCACTCAAAACATAACACACATTTCATGTAACCCAACATTATTATGCACCAAATCTCACAGTTAAAACTTCAAGATACTATTTCAATTGTACAGTAAGTGACAATCGACCTTTTCTCCATTTTCAGTTACAAATGCTGCTAAGCAAGTGAAGGCACTCACTGTACAGGACAGTCATAATTTGATCATACATAGTGGTTGAAATATGTAATGCAGTCACTATGTCCAGACTGGCACCAGGATCCACTCTGCCCCTCCCCCAGGGTCTATCAACAATAACGCAACTAATTCGCCTGTCATTGTACAGTCTACATTTACCTCCTGTGAAATCTTACGGTTTGTGGAAGCTTAATACTGGTTTCGCCAGAACTATAATTCTGCCTGGTGTTTTGTATGGGTGTGAAAGTTGGTCACTCACATTCAGGGTGGAATGTGGGCTGAGGGTGTTTGAAAAGAGGATGTTGAGGAGAATATTTGGACCTAAGAGGAACGAGGTGACAGGGGAATGGGGAAAACTATGCAATAAGGAGCTTAATAATTTGTACTCCTCACCCAATATTGTTCGGGCGATAAAATCGAGATGAGTGAGATGGGCGGGGCATGTGGCGCGTATGGGGGAGAGGCTTATACAGGGTTTGGTGGGGAAACCTGAAGGAAAGAGACCACTTGGGAGACCCAGGCGTAGATGGGAGGATGGTTCTTCAGGAAGTGGGATGTGCGGGTATGGACTGGATCGAGCTGGCTCAGGACACAGACAGGTGGTGGGCACTTGTTACTGCGGTAGTAAACTTTCGGGTTCCATAAAATGCGGAAAATTTCTTGACTAGCTGAAAACCTGTTAGCTTCTCAAGAATGACTGCTCCATGGAATAAGTAATGGTGGTTTCATAACCTAAAATATACTCTACCTTCAAATTATATTTCCTCAGTAATTGTAAAACAGCCAACAACGTATTTTTGTCTGATACAAATTTATTTCCTGCAGCATCTGGTACTGTAGACTCCATCTTCTTGCTTAATGACACTTCCTATTCCATCCCTACCGCCATTAAACATACAATACACAGAACACACGCAGATTACCAACTTCGTATAGGCTGTTACAATCATGGACCAGAGTTGGTTACAATGTTTTTAGTTCATTGAACACCAAATGTGCTGCCATCTAGCCATAACAACAACGTGGTAGCTTCACCTAATCGATAATGATATAAAACACCAGCTCCACTCGCGAGTTTTCAGGCGTGGATGAGGCTACTGCCAGAGGGTAGTTGAGGCATTCCCTGCGTGTGGCGTGGCTATGGGGTTGATTACCGACGCACTAACAACAGTAGTAATCTGTGATCCCAATTTTAAAGGGACAAGTAGTTCAAGAATGCTGGAATCGTCGTCCTCTATGTATTGACGCAGCGATTCGAACAACACACGACGGAGGCTTCCAAACACCACGTTAATATCAAACTTTGTGATACGAATGCGGGAGGCATAGTAAATTATGAGGATGTCATCCACGTATCGGACGTAAAACCTTTTACGCACGATACGTGGATGACATCCTCATAATTTACGATGCCTCCCGCACAACCCTGACACTATAGCACAATACTCTAACTCCATACACCGTAACCTACAACTCAACCCAACACTGGAAGCCAACGACCGACTTAATTTCCTAGACATACCAATCATTAGGAAAGCCTCCCAACTGGAAATTGACATCTTTCATAAACCCACCGACACCACTCTCAGCTACCCATCGAACCACCCAGGTGAAAATAAACTTGCGGCATACAGATGCTGCATCGAGAGGATGTTCAACCTCCCCCTCAATAATGACCGACTACACAATGAGTGGCAAACCATCCTCCACATTACAAAAAACAAATTCCCAATTACCCTACCCCATAAACTAGAACACCAAATACAACACAGAATAATGCACGCTATACCACCCACCAACGCTGAAAATAATACAAAGTGGGCAACCTTAACCTTTACCTCCCCCCACACACGTAAAATCACCAATGTGTTAAACACACTAACGTTAGCCTCTTAACTGGGTCTTTTCTGGGCTGCTCGTGTAACCTGCCCTGGGTATTTAAATTTAAATGCCCGTTGTTCCTTGTTTCTATAAAACAAGAGGAACAGTGCAAACATAATGGGGGTTTCTTTCAAGTTCGAATGAAAACCTGATGTAAAGACGAAATGCAGCTTTTATTCACAAATCTTGTAACGTTTATGATTTTTTTTAGATTTTTAAATTTTTATCTGTGTGGTAATCTTGAAAACACAGTACTACACACAGGGCCTTCTCACAGTTAGAACACCAATATGATGACTCTTTCCTCTTTCCATTGGCCCAGCAAACTACACATCTCCTGGTAGGCTTCTTCTTTGATGTCCCAGGCACCATGTCTTGGAAGCAGTGTCCAAGGAGTCGAGAGGGTTTGGGTGATTTTGATGGGCGAACACTAATTGCAGGTTCCACCACTCCACCCATTGAAGACAAGCTTTCTGATAATGTCAGCAGGAAATCCAACCTAGAGATGCTTCCACCCTTCTTCTTGTATATGATGAGTGCATTCAGGTAGTACACATCGAGGAGATAGCGGAACATCTTCTGGTAGTACTTCTTTAGACGTTCTCGAGCCAATTTGTAGCTTTGAAGTTGACCATCATTCCTGTCCACTCCCCCCATGTTTTTGTTGTAGTTAAGGATGACACATGGTTTCTGGATTACTCCTTGTCTAGTTGTCACATTTTCCATGCTATCATCATGAAATGTGCTGACGAGTACAACATCCCTTTGTCTTTCCACTTCATGATCATATGTTTCTTGCAGAATGCTTCTAGTGTTTCCCCCTTTTTTAGTCTTGCCCTCTTCACAAAATCTGGGAACTCTTTTCTATTGGTCATCATGGTTCCAACAACATCTGTTTTTCTGGTACATAAGGTGTCAACAAGATTTGGACTGCTGTACCAGTTGTCCAGGTAAAGACAGTAGCCCATATCATGTAGGTCGTGGGCTACCTCCAGCACAATCCTCGAAGAAGTCTTTTCCCCTGGGTGTCTCTGACCATAAACGGTATCCTTACCAGTGTATAGTATGAAGTTCCAAACATAGCCTGTGCTGCTTTCGCAGAGTTTGTAGATTTTCACCCCAAACCTGCTTCACTTTGATGGTATGTACTTAATCCAACTCAGTCGTCCTTTCCAGAGGAGGAAAGACTCGTCGACACAGATGCTTCGTTCTGGTATGTATATGGAGGAAAACTTGGATTTTAGGTGATCAATGATTGGTTGGATTTTTTAGAGTTTCTTCTGATGCTGATCAGGGTCAAATTTGGAATTGTCGGCAAAGTGAAGGAACTTTAGGAGGAGATGGAATATTTCTTTTTCATTATTTGTGAGAAGTATGGTGTCACAATACTTTCCCTTTTGGAGAAATACATTCCATTCTCAGGTTTCTGTACAATATCTTGAAGTCCAATTAGGGTTTTCATTTCAGTCGGGTTTGTATCCATCCAGCTTCTAGCTCGGGATCGTGGTTTCAAATTAGGATTTGCTGCCAAAAATTGGTTGGCATATATATTTGTTTGTTCAGCAAACAACTGCCACATATCTTCATCAATAAACTTCTGAAAACATTCCAGAACATTAATTTCATCATCAAAGTCCACACTCACTCCACTTACACCGAGAAATGCAAATCTTGGACACGCCAAGCCATGAGGTACAAAAGGGTGCGAAAAATCTGACACTTCTTCATACGGTTCACTTTCCTTCACAACACTGCTTGTATCTGAATCTCCATCTGAATCTACCTCACTTGTATCAAACCAAAAATCATCAGATTCCTCAGAGAACATGTCACTTTCGTCTTCAATGTCTAAAACTTTGGAGATATCGTCATCTGTCAGCAGATCCTTCTTTCGCTTGTTACTACATGCTGCCATTTTTATCACTCTAGACCGTAGAGTGTACGGTGTTTCAAATAATTGTCTTGAATGGTGGTGGCTGCCAAGAAGAAGGTGGTTGGTGGTGCCTTATAGTGGAAAAACCGTAGACTATGTAACAGTACAAATACCTGAGTCATAACTCATCGTACTCAAGAGATATTAGTGGTGCAAGATCGAGGAAGTAATACTACATCATACTCATTTGAAATAGTGCAATGTGACTACGTACATATACGTCATGCCCAGTTAAGATGTTAAAAGTGCCTTCAGATGCAACAACACCATAGCATGACTCACAAAACCACCCAATGTCCACAAGATTCCACCCCATAACAAATGGGGGATTTACCAACTAACCTGCAACTCTTGCAACCTATCATATGTGGACCAAACCAGCTGCAGCCTGAAGATATGTTATCAAGAGCATATCAGATACAGATGCAGATACACCTAGCACCCACATAACGATGGGCAATCCACCAACATGAACATCACACACCTCCAACACATTTGACACACTCTACCCACCTCATGGCCAAAGACACAATAATATAACTCCCACAAAACACAGAACATACATAATGCTATCCAGCACTAATTATATCTTTTCATCCTTACAGCATTACACACCATATGCAGTAACAACACTAGTATAGTCTCAAGCTCCTGATGATGGGCATATAAGTGCCCAAAACATGTTGAGCAGATTATATGTGCAATAAGCCATTCAGTTGCATCTAGTTGGTTTTCTTCTCTATGCTTGTACAATGATGCACGCACAAACATACATCAAACATAGCTCCAGTTTTCTTGTTTGGAGACAGCATAACATGCTTCTCCAAGCTGTCAGTTCATATCTTGGTTGAAGCTTTCATCATCATTAGCCATGTTATAAGTCACTGTATATGCAGCACGCATCATGCTTTGGTATGTTCATGTATGTCATGTTGATATCTATTTCATATCACCCACCTTCTGAAACCTTTGGCACTGAAGCTTACACATAACAGTCACTGCAATTGAGCTGTTTCATTCATTGTACAATGGCAAACAGATGTCACTGACAGCCACATTTTTTCACAGAACAGTGCACAAACACTAATTAGGAGACACATACATCAAACTTGTATTCATATAAAAGAGTAATTATTTCATTACTCATATTACAGGCCATGCTCAATTGTGTATGGCACTAAAGTGTATAACTGAATTGTGCCTATGACTCTGCATGACCTTCATCATTACACGAAACCTTTTAATTTTCAGCATATTTACATACATATGTATGCAGAGACTGACAGCTAGAATGGACGGCCATAACAGTGGTAATGTCAACTATAAAGTGATGCTCTTACCATCACTACAACAGTAGTTGCCATAATGGTTCTAAAGAAGTAAGTAGAAAGCTGTTCTCATGCTGTATTTTACAAACCATTGCCAGTGCTGTGTATCAGTGTGGTTACTACATCAAAATGACAGTCATCACTTTTACACTAACTTACTGGTATAATAAAATCTGGAACTTCTTCTTTATGGCCTTCCACCTGCTAGCCTTTTTCACTGAAGGATTCTTGTGCTTACACCACGAAGGAATTTAAACCTTGTGACACCTCTCACAACTAATCCAGTCAAGTCAGCTCCCTTCCTTAGAGCTTCTGTCACATACAATTCAAGTGACTCTTAGTGAGCCATCTTTGACATCACTCTCCAAACAGTCACAGCAGTACCAACAGTCTCTGCTTACTTCTCAGTTGGGTATGTAAAAGAATGTGCTGTACTGCTGTGCTCCTTGAATCCTGTGTAAATAGCAAGCGGTGACTGCACTTCAGATATCAGACATCTTTGCATGTATAACTATTGCTATCATTAAACAAGCACTTGGCAATGAAACCATTGACATATGTCACTGAAAACAATTCTCATATCACATGTATGTACAGCAACAATCACTCCACATTGTGCTTCTTTTCCAATATGAACAATTTCTGGAATACTGTCAGTGGTCTCACCGTCATGCTGTTCGAGGGACCAGTGGAAGCCTTGAAAAATGAGTGCAGCTTATCCAGAAGACAGGCACCTTCATCCCCACAGTTAGTGCCTTACAAGCTCCTGTAAGCTAGGCCATTAATGATGACTGTCTTCAGGTCATCTATAAACTTTCCTACAGATAGGTTATCATTTGACCCACAGCACAAATGAATAGGATAAAATGTGTTCTCAAGTGCATCCTCACTCAGGTTTCTGGTCTCTGGGTATTTGAACTTCTGCTCCTCACTCAGTTTTTTCCATACACACTGAACAATACCTATGGTAATTAACCAGCCAGCTTGTGAAGGTGGTGGATGCATTGCTTCAGATTCCTCGTTCAGGAAGGTCCTGCTTTTTATCTTATCAACTGCACTTCTCCAGCCTTCCATGTACTTACTGGTACTGGTAAGGTGACAACGCAAAAGCTTCCTACAGTAAGGACAGCGCATAACACCAATGAAGTTGTAGAAGAGGTCAACAATCCCTCTGACAAACATGGCCGTAGTGACACATCTGTCATCCAAGTCACCTGAAGAGAATATTACAGAAATGTATAATGTTTTTGACTTAGAGCTGTATAAAGTAAGAATGAATTTAAAACTCAATTACATAACAAGGCTACTTACAAACTTAAGCATAATGAACCTTTTAAGATCAGTTCTCCTTACCTGGAGTCACCTGAGTATCTATGGCTGCAGCTACAGTACTGCTTATTAGTTATGTAGGTAAGATGACTTTCATGGCATCCTGTGCAAAAGGTTTCAGGTGTTTGTCAGTCACATTACACAACAGATACGGCATATTCTGTTTGTCAATTTCGTAGGCCTCCAATATGGCTGCCCATTTAGTAGTACCAGTAAGTTTCTGTCTGTTTACAACCACCCTGAATCCAACATTTGTGACATCATGTTTAAGAAGCAGGTTAAGCATGCATTTAAGTAGACGATGGGAATCAAACACTGCTGCAGTTTCTTGATCATGAAACCTGAAAAAAGGTGTCTTTTCAGGAACACCCAATTGTTTCAAGGCCTTGACAATGTTGGCACCCATGTTACAGTGGCAACAACTACTAGTCCTGGATTTTGAGAGGCATCGAGAACCTCCATCAAGAAATTAACAAACATTGCACCCTTAGTGTTTCTGCAAATCAAGTAGTAAGTTACCAGCCGCCACTTTTTATGCAGACCATGGAGAATGAACACCAGGGCACGATTTGCAATACTGCTTGTCCTGCCATGGCTTCCAATCTTCTGATTGAAATGCAAATGCTCTCTGACATCTTGTCGAACATGAGACAACATGCACATTCTTTATCAGACATTGTCTGTAATGTTTTTTAATATAATAAACACATGGGAATTAAAGCCTGTCCTAAATTGGACGGTGTTTAGAAATGATTGTAAGGTTCTTCTAGAAGTTAGGGAAAATAGGGACCAGAGGAATGCATTGGATCTGGCACTGTACTTTGGGATTCAGACATTTTCTTTGTAGTGCCACCTCCTGCCCTTAGGTTCAAGCTTACTATTCCTAAAAATAGTTGCCAAATATCTTGAAGTATCTACATTCAAAGAAGATAAAAGAGACTGTATCAGAGGATTACTGTCCAACTGACAAACCTCCTTCAGCTTTTTTGCCCTGTACTTCTTCTTCGCTTGCAAAGAGCAATCTCTCTGGTGCAAATCATGTTATACAGTTTTTTCTTCTTGGTGTCAATTCGGCAAATCTGGTCAGATGAAGCTTTTTAGTATAGGATGCCTTGCTTTGCACTTTGGAGAAATTTGAAGGCTGATACTCCAAGTTTTCAACCACAAGCATTTTCTGTATTCGAAAATGTTTGGATGCTGTTACAGACATGTTGGAATATGTTTTAAGTGGTTTCTGAACAGCAGGGTAATCTGTACAGGCAACAAGTGGTGATGAGGAACTCATAGAACGGATAGAGATGTAAATTCTATAGACTGTGGTACTGAATGTGAGTACAAGGATGTTGCACAGGAAGTAGGAACTACCATTCTGTTCCGTTGTATACATTCAGGAGACTAAAAATCAACATCTGAAAAATAGTGGCTACACACAACTTTCCAGCCAAGTATTTTTATTCTGTGCACTGTATGGCACACCCAGACTGTCTGCCCACAGCTGAACCCAGTGGGGGGAAGAAAAAAAAGCACAGTATATAATTAGTGTCAATCACTGACCCATGTTGCTTATTTGGTGTGTAAGACCTCTTATGTGATACTATGTGCTCTATGAACAGACAGCTGCATTCTTTGCATAACATCAACACAAATCATGACATTTACCATACATGATCCACTGGAAATGCGAAATATTCAAATTCATTCATGCAGCAGTACTGGTTTCAGCTCATATTTGACCTTCACAAATTCATTAGTCATTAAAAATTATCAGAAAAATATTTTAAATTATCCAGAGACAATGGCCTTAAGAAACTGGATAATCATATGTCTTTAGAATGACAAATACTACTGAACACAATCTTTATACATATGATATAATGACAACATTTTCTTGCCTTGTAGACAGAAACCTGCTGTATACAGAACAAAACACACGAGGCTTAGAGATGCACTTTGATGCTTAGACACCTAACTCACACTATGTCCATTAAAAACACATTATGTGCCCAAATTCAATCAAATAAATACAAGCCTGTGAATGGTTGACTGCACTTTTGCATTCTGTAGTGATAAATGCGAAGTGATAACTACGTCGCATCAAAAGATGTTGCTAAAAGATGCCAAGTTTCCTCCCCACTTGACCCACTTGCCAGAGGGTAATTATTACAACAGGGCCCTTGTATGTGAAATATGGATTCCTAGAACGTGACACTTCACACACCAGATACTTTATTAACACACGAACCAACAAATGCACTTAATGAGGAAGTATCAAACTGCAACGTGTTTTGGCTGAAATATTTAGGCGTTTGATACTTATCATGAATTGTATTTTATTAAGTGCATTTGTTGGTTGATTATATTAATTTTAAGAATATGCACAGTATGAGTACATAATAAACACTAGACCCTCCCTGGACTTTATCTCCAGTGAGTATGGATTTTTGTGTAACAACTGCCGAATGATTGCAATATATCTGAATCTATGTGGTTCACAGCTACCAATACCAGAATGAAAATGACAAGCCATCATTACTCACATTTCCACCTTTTTGTAACTTATGACTATAATACAGCTCCTCTCCAGTGCAGGGTAACCAGAAGGTACAGTACCTTTGTCACCACAATACTTGTGACAAAATAATGTTTCAGTTTTTAATAATATGGCACATACTCGTACATTTTCTCTTTAGACAATCCTGTACAGCTGAGGGTGGCTTTATACAAGCCAAAATATTTAGCTGCAATTATGTTTTTGATGGACAAATATTTGACAGATATATATTGGTTTCTTCACATGCATAATACAAAGGGATCAATCACAAAGGTTACTTTTCTGGTGACATATTTTTAGTCCTACAGATCTCTTGCTATTATTACTGTCATGCGTTTCATTTTTGTTATGAACATATTAACCAAAGTACAGTGTCTAGATACCGTTTAGAGGTGATCACTCATGTTTATGTATGGGTACTAATACATGGGAGGAGCATGGAACTGAGTGACATTTATGTATGGGTGTCGATAACCAGATGAAACATCCCTATTGATAATAGCTTTGTGGAACTGTATAAGGCGAACAAGCAAGCATAAAAGGATGACATATGAATTATTTGGTCCCAAAAAATGTTACAGAATATGGCCATTAAATTACTGACTGTTTGGGCAGTTACACCATTCTGCTGAAGAACCTGTGTTCATTGTCCTCATCAATTAAATAATAATAAATGCATGAAATTACGAATGTGCAAGGTATTCATTCATTCATTTACTTCCATATATCCACTTACAGGAGCATCCCAAGGACGTGGAGACAGTCACAATATAATACACAATATATCTGTTGAATTAAAGACATCATAACCAAATATAAGTGTATATAAAATTTACATAATAAATTATTAATACATCATGTCATTAGTTATTATAAACTAGAAAATACCTTATTCCTTAAAATTAAAAAATTCATCCATAGAATAAAAAGAATTATCCAGGAGAAACCTCTTTAAGTTCTTTTCGAACACTTTTGTCTCATTCACTGTACTTTTTATGGAAGTGAGCAAATGATTAAAAACTCTAATTCTGGCACAATGAACTCCTTTTTGGTATCTTGTTAGGGGAGATAAAGGGGGATGTAGGTTATTGGTATTCCTAGTTTTTGTTGTGTACAATTCCACATTGTCCAAAAATAAATCTCTATTGTTAACTACAGATATTAATAGAGAATTGGGCATATAAGGGTAATATTTTTAGGAGTTTAAAGAACTCTCTACCTGAGTCATTATTCGTAGCCCCCAGTATTATTCTAATAGCTCTTTTCTGTAATTTGAATACACACTTACTATTAGTTGAATTACCCCCAAAAAATCAAACCATAGGACATTTCTGAACGAAAAAAAGCAAAGTATACTATTTTTAATGCAACCTGTGATAAATACAGACTAGACCTTCTAATTATATAACAAGCTTGTGAGTAATTGTAGCAATATGTTGTTTCCAAGAGAGGGTATTATCTACTGTTATACCCAAAAATTTTACAAAATTAATCTATATTATCATTTTGTTTTCATGTTCAATATTTATTTTATTTAAAGATTTTTTTTTTTAGTTATAATTATATATAATAAGTTTTGTCAAAGTTCAATGAAAGAAGGTTTGAATTAAACCACTTCTTCATTGCCTTAGACACTATATTCACATTTCTTTCAAAATTCATGAAACATGGGTCACTAATAATTACACTTGTATTGTCCGCAAACAAAATAACTGAGGAGTTATCATTCGATAATATACATGGTGTTACAGATGATAAGTCATTAATATAAATCAAAAAAAGCAATGGTCCCAAAACTGATCCTTGTGGGATGCCTATATTGTTTTTATTCCATTTTGAAAGTTTGTTATTAAATTTCACCCTCTGGTACCTGTTCTCTAAATGGGATTTGATTAAAGTATGCATCACTCCCCTTATACCATAATATTCCATCTTTGCTAACAGAATATCATGGTTTACACAGTCAAAAGCCTTCTCCAAATCAAAAAATATACCTCCAACTATTCCCTTATTATTTAAGGCTGTCAAAATATCATTAATTAATTTATAAGCAGCTTTATCTGTTGACCACTTCTTTCTAAATCCAAATTGACTGTTTGTAATGAACCACACGAGATGATCTTTCCTTGGTTCAGGACCCTTCTTCTTCAGTAGCTCACTCAGAGTGGGAGAGGGAGGTGTGAAATAAAAAATATACCAAATGCAACACACAATGCATCTATTCTAAACTCAACCACTACAATCTTCAGTTGGGATCCCACCTAGTTAGTAATAATACAAATGAACACAAAAAATTATTATATGAAACACTATAATATGCAAACTCTAAAATATTGAAGTTCACCTCTCAGCGATTTGTATACAATAAGGGGCGGGGGCTTGCAAATCCACACCAGTCCATGCAGTGCAGTTTTGCGGGCTGTTACCAAGCAGACACTCTCCGTTCAAATTCTCCGGCCCTCTCAGCAGCACTGCCTCTTAGCCTCCATACACCCAACACTCACTCATTCACCTTGACACACAAGGAACATTGGCTGCTCTCTCGTCCAATGAAGAGGCCCTCCTTCAACCTTCAGTGCCAGCACAAGAAAACAATCCTTACAGGGTGCAGCGTCATTATGAACAACACAACTAAACTTCCATTTACAAAGCTGGGGACACTACGCTTTCTGGCGAAGTCCTACATTTCTGACGCCTTACTGTTTCTTCGCCATCTTGCTGGGGCCAGACTGCAGGCGTGGGGCATGTTATCCCAGTCTTTGTTCTCAGCTAGTGCACCATTGCATGCTTCTCCATTCTAGCAGTGTTTCCAACACCTACTGCCAGTTTGAACCGTGCAGAAGCGTACATTTCAGTAAAAATATTATGGGATGTGATATTACTCTCTTACATATAATTTTTTCAAAGATTTTAGAAAATGATGTTAACAATGAAACTGGTCTGTATGTTCACTGCATCTTTACTTTGTCATATCTAAAAACAAGGTTGATCCACTCATGCTTGTTGCACTTTCGTTGTGCTAACAGCACACTATTAGAATACACTTGGACTTCACTGTCATGTAACATGAACTTATGTGTTAGTCTGGGATTATCTGGCAACCAGTATCCATTATTTTGAAGATTGATGTGACTGCTTAAGTAATATAAACTGTAGAATAGTTAGCAATGACTCAACATCACCACTACACACTGCTGCACAGAACCAGTTACGAAATTGTACTCTTCCATAAAACATATTTTAGAACATTTATTCTGAACAGAATTCAAACACAAGCAAACCAATTTATAAATTTGCTATTTCACATTTTCATATAATTTCTTCAGTACTCAGACTTCCACAATAAAAGAACCCTCTGTGTTACAATGAAATTGTATTCAATGACTGTAACAACAGCAACAACAATAATAACAATAGTAATAGAGTTCATGTCACAATAATAAGTCTCTGTGTTCCATAGCACTTTGTATTCACCAACAAAAAGAACAACTGCAGTCTGTTAAATAATTTAGCTTCTGAAGGCTTTCTGGTATGTGTACTTGTGTGACTAAGCCACTAGGCTTTATACATCAGGAAAAACATGGGCATCAAACTACCAGGAATGAGTCATAAACAGCCAGGTGACACAGCCAATAGCGTGGGCCCCTTTCAAATGGACGATATGTGTGTGTGTGTGTGTGTGTGTATGTGTATGTGTATGTGTGTGTGTGTGTGTTTGTGTCATAGAGACAGAGAGATCTGTATAAAACCACAAATGCAGCATAAATATTTTGAAGTTTTGTCTGGCTGCATTCATGTATTAGCTGTAGATATGTAGATAGGTAACTTAGTTCCATATAATCATTCATGACAAAGAAATGAGGCAGCACAGCTCCTTCCTGGACCCTCCTGTTGAATAAAAAAAAAACTGTATCATATTACAGATTAAGAATGCAGATTAAACCATAACTTAAAATATTCTGAAAATAAACACCATTTTAAACTGGGGTTACTGTATGAATCACAACAGCAACTTTAACTACTATACATCCTCTAGACCCCATGCATTCAGCAGGAAGATTTGCCATGCTTCAGGGGAAGTTCAGCACAGCTACAATGATCAGACAGCTACTATTTGATATCAAGATTCCTGAGTAAAGTTACTTCCACTGGCATATTACTAGAGTTCTAGGAATATAGAGCTTAGAAATTTGTTTACTTGGCTCTTGAAACTGACAAAAAAACAGATGCATTAGCCTAACATTTTTGTGTTTATGGGTGCAAAATTGGGTTTCTCATTTTAAATGAAGACAAAGATTATAAGCATTGAAGAAGTCAGATGCATAGTACAGAACTTTACGATCTGTCAAGATAAAGTAAAGGGAGAGAGACAATTATAGAATAAGTTCCAAAATTTGTACTTTCCACCTAATATTGTTTGGGTGAATACATAAAGAGGTAGAGTTTGGCTAAGTGACCAGAAAACATGGCAAAATTACAAAATGCCCACAAAGTTTTGTACAGACATTTCAAGAAAAGTATGTGTGGGTGGTATACCTGAATCCATGGTGTTCAGTTTCAAAGTAGAATATGATCTTACTAACCATCTGGCACTGATTTTCACAAAAATAAAAATTCTGGACGCAGTACAAGAATTCCAAGCATCTTTTATGAGGTGTTGCAGTATTTGAGGTGGAGGACAAACTGCCATGCACTCTTCACAGATGTGTAGTTACCTACTTTACACATTAGCTGCTTGCTTCAAGATGAGGTACTGCCAGCCCAACTCTTGTTGCACAGCTTCACACTGCACCTCTAGCAGCTCTGTCTCATGCTTCAAATTTTGTATCCTGTACATAAACCATGTTAATGCATACAGAACCTAACAACACCCATGGTATTTGGTACTTATTCTTTACATTTATTTCTTCCCACACTTTTAGATGGGGGGGGGGCCTCCTCTTTTTCTTAAACCACATGCCTTTATCATCAAAAGTGACGAACACATGTACTGTATATTGTAGATGTAAGTATGTAACCTTAAACTTGTCCATCATTATCTCAGAAATTCACACTGCTTTCTGCAAATGCTAGTACAGTACAGTACACAAAACCCATGTGCCAGGCTGCCAGGGCAACTAAATTTTGCTTGGAGGTGCCTAATGCTTGCAGGTCCTCACTATAGCTCTTGCTACTTTTCACGCTTTTGGCAACTAGATTTTTGGAAAATCTATGCACGTCTGTGCTAGACATATAGTTAATGTTCACCAGTAAGCAGGCAACACATTCTGTTCTGTAACCAGCTTCTGTAAGTACTGAAAAGAAACTACACATTTCTGCCCAGGAAAAGTTGGTATCAGCCTTACAGTCCTGTATTGTGGAGAAAAGATTGCTATGGGCTTCAACTGCAAACACAGAATCCTGATCTGGACTGGATCACCACCACAACCTGCGTAAGTTTTCAGGTTCTCACAACAAGTGTTGTATCAGTGATGGTCTTTTGGTTTTTACACTGTGTAACATAGTGGGTTTGTTCTGTAACTGTGCAATTCAGTGCTACCAATGTATTACTGTCAAGCACAGGGCATCAGAATTCTTTACATTCAGTTCATAAGTCAGCCAGTAGATGTTGTTGGCCAACTATAACAGTAAAGTGACAGAAAATACTGATAACAGATTTGTGATGAAAAAATCATATATCTAGCTAGCAGGCCATCAAAAAATTTTCCATCTCTGATGATGAATGATAATACGAATACAGTGAAGGAGGCAGGCTGTGGATGCAACTAAGCATTTGTCTACAAATAAGACACCACACAAAATGCCATTAGGATAACCAGACTGTGGGATGACACTTCAGCCCGAAGTCCTTCAGTAAAAAGAATGACCGATGCTTTGGTAATTTATGACAATGTTTCAGCTTAGGAATTTATACTGTGTTGAATAACATGGGAAGATCATGACACTTGGCTCAGGAGACAAGAAACTGAAAACTTCAGTAGTCAGTAACTACAACCAGACTTGAACATGTTAACCTCCTAAGCTGAAGTACAAAATGTTACTGTTACATCAACTGGCTTGATTTCAAGGAGGTGAACTACTAACCACTGTAGATGTACACTGGTGGTAGGAACAAGCAAGATATTTCATTAATAGCATGGTAATAATATGCTTATAGCACATCACTTAAATGTAAAGCTACTCACTCGTGAATCTTCTGTTCATTACTGGGAGTGTGGAGAAGATAAAGATGCTCCTCCTGCAATGATGCTAGATGCCGTTTGGATATCTCTAGTTTTGAATCTGCATCACACAGCTCGGCTTCAATTGCTGCCAAAACTGACTCCAGGTGGCAATCATCTTCACCTGCAAAAATACAAGTTCCTTCAACAATCACAGGCTATAGGTAGTACAACAGAGAGAATATGAAACAAAAAAACTGTATTTTGTTAAGCAGTTCAAGAAAACTTCCTACTAAGCTGTCTCTCAAATGCAAACATATTTGAACTACATGTGCATATGCACAAATATTCAAAAGAAGAGGCGTCATTTACTCATGCAGAAAGCTTATCAAATGAGGGACTAGAGGAAATGCAACAACAGTGTGTTCTCAAGAAAGACACTGACACTGGTGTGGGTGGCACTCAAATTCAGTACACTTTTAAGTGACAGTATCATCACGATCACTGAGACACTGGAACTCCTTCTGGAGAATGATACTGAATTTCTGCAATCATACAGACATACACACACATATATATATATACATACATATTCTATGAATCCAAAAGTGTGTCATAAAGACAATAGGACGAGGAACAAGTCATAAATACACATATTACAAATTTACAGTGTAAAATACTATACGTTTTACAAAAACAGATCATCACTACACAAAAACTCATCTACAGAGTAAGAACAGTGTGTACGTAGGAATTTTCTTATGGCTCCTTTAAATGTTGCCTTTTCATTCATGAGGACTGTCACGCTAGGGGGTAGAATGTTGACAATTTTTATGCCAGCATAGAATGTATTTGTTTGAAAACAAGAGAGGTTGGCATATGGTCTATGACAATGATGCTTATTCCTTTTATTAATTTTGTGTATAGATGAATTTGTTTGGAAAATTTCCTGGCTACTGATATTGAAGCTCATTAACGAACGTATATACTGGCATGGAACAGGTGGAATCTCTAATTGTGTAAATAGACTTGCACAAGAAGTTTTGGGTTGTGCACCAGCCACAATTCTGATGATTTTCTTTTGTAAAGTGACAACCTTCCCACTGATGGAAGAGTTACCCCAAAAATTATTCCATAGTTAATGACAAAATGCAGGTATGCATAGTAAATTGATATGTGTTCATGTTACTGATATGGACCATCGACCTAACAGCATAACTTGCTCCACTTAAGTTAGGAATCGTTTCCTCAATATGGTTCTTCAAATTTATGAGGTTATCAATCTGTAAACCAAGAAATTTTGTATTCACTGTTTCTTCTATATACTTTTCTTTATAACCAAAATGTAATGTAGAATGTGCTGAATTCTTTGTTATGAATTTCATTATATTAATTTTATCTACATTTAGAACTAAAGTAATAGCAGCAAACCATTTAATCATATGACACAGAACTAAATTTGCTTCTGCCCAGAAATCTTTGAAATTTCGGCTTTAAATTATGACACTAGTAGTATCAGCAAATAAAATTTGTTCTGATACAGAATTTATTCTGAGGGAAAGGTCATTTATCCATATTATAAACAACAGAGGCCCTAGAATTGATCCCTGGAGAACTCCACGTTTCAATGTGTCCCAGTCAGAGAAAATATTTTCAGCTGTATTAGGTGGTTTTACTTCAACTTTGTCTTCTGTTAATCAAAAAGTACCTGAACCAATCTTCAGATACTCCTCAAATTTCAAAGAAATGTAATTTAGCTAACAAAATTTCATGATTTGCCAATCACAGAAAATTCCTCCAGCATGCATTTTTTGGTTAATAGATTTGAATACACTACCAAGAGAGATGTTCATAATAGGATCAACTGACAATGAAGAATGTGCCAGGTAGAAAGGAAACAGCAAGCAGTCAACTCTGAATACATATTTTGACTAGCAGCATATAGCTCATAAAGGGAAGAATGCATATTCTGCAGCTGCATGTGTTCTCAGGTATGTTAACAGAGGATCAAAGGTAAAATGTATTGTCTAAGTGCAAGTATACATACACAATACAGTGAACATTATCAGAGATATTACAATTTTTTTTTGCTTAATAAATGCTACAGATATACCAGCTTATTCATTACACACTTAATTGCCTTTGTCCAGCAGTGACCAAATTAAATCATCATGTGTGTATCATTCACAGGTAATTAACAGCCGATTTGCACTCTGCTCCATATAATGCATATTATAAAGCCACCACCACTTAAATTTGATTCACTAAATCTCTCCTTTCTAAGACCGCAGCCCGATTCAGTGACGCACTGCTGTATACTTACGGGCATAGAAACCATAACCTTTACAAATCCATTCATGCTTGGAGGCAAAAACTTCTATCAAGACATGCACGAAAATTCTGCGCATGCAAGAACACACTATATTTTTCAAATATTTCATTATGGACAAAAATTAAATGACACAAGCACTTAAAGGGTATTCAGTATTACAGTTTATTAATCTTAATTCAATTGGAGAGAATTTTTTACAGAGCACAAATGGGCAGTGATGACAAGACAACTGTTCTCAAATTTGAACTTAACCAAACTGATCTTAAAATTCTTGCATACAGGATTCAGCAAATTTAAAACGTATGCCTACGTATGTAAAGTACGAACCTTCACTTGTATTAAGCCATCTCTTGTGTTGAAGTGCAAGGCTAGTGGGTTTCTTTAATGTGGCCAACAGTCCATACTTGTTTGAGAACTCACGCACTCTGCTGCACAACTGACGCTTTTCTTGGAACACTCTATTTTGCAGGTTATCCTGAAACAATGTCCATTCCTGCACTGAACAGCAATAAACCTAAAAGTACATGAGACCTATTGCTTTCTTTTCAATAACAAATCCTATGTGAAATTTGAGGTTTCCATGGCAGTGACTATGGAGGATACTGTCATTTGAGATGTAATGCCATGTGATCTCGTAAATGGTAAATGCCAATATTTGGGAGGGGGGGGGCGTGAAGACAAGGGTACCCAGTTTTTCCAAAGCACCAATACTTACATACTAGACTACATGGCATCATATCTCAGCTGAGAGTAATCAGTTGTATGGTAACAGAACTAAACAACTTTTATCAGAGTTGACCACTGTGTAGTACCAGAAGTCATCACAGTCCCATTCACATCCCCACAATCCAGACAATATGAGGTTTTTTAATATTAGTTGGATATCTTCTTGATACTCCTGTAGCTATATTCTAAGAGGTTTCTTCAAAATTCTGCATAATTTTTTTATCTCCTTGACAAAAGCAACATACTCAGTCTATCATAACATCCTAGATACCAGTGCCACAACAATATTAATGACCTATATAAATTACAAGTTCCCATTCCCCATTTAAAGCATCTCTTTTAGTTCCAAATGTGCTTCTGAGTACAAATTGTTTAAATGATTTATAATTATATTCCAAACCTTCTCTTAAAAATCCATCAAGAAGTCTTTTACTTATTTACTACTAGTGTCAAGACACAGCAACTGAAATAAATACTAAGACAAAGGCAGTGTGTACTTTATACAGAGAATTATAACCCCATTCAATTATTTTTTCTGAGTCACTTCAGTTTCTTATGGTTATTAATCAAATTGTGTAATTATTTGTTATACAAATTCTTGATACAGTAGTAGATATATTGTACGTACGAACATTTAAAAAAAATGCTAAAAATATTTTCACTTGAAAGGGAGGAAAGCTGTCACCCTGCAATGTCGGATATTGCTAAATGAGGAACTTCATAATGAACACACATCACCTAGTACTGCTCCCAGCAGCTGCAATTACAGATAAGACATAGATCAGATAGTGGACACAAGAAAAGTATATAGAAATTTGGTGTGAGAATGTCTGGGAAATTTAAGGCTTTGAGAAATGAGGATACTATTAAGATGTGTCTTCACAGACATTGTATGAGTTGGAGGCTGGGACAGGTGGATGAAACTGACTCAGGATCTTGTTGAATAGTTGGCTGTTATTAACTGAGCTGATATTTTGAGAAAAACCAACACAAAGCTAATGCCATTACATGCAACTGCATGAAGAGCATAAAACAGCACCTACTTAATGACAACGACTAACAAACGACTGAATGTAGGTGCATGAAATACAGGATGGTACACAAATACGTTCATGAACTCTAGATTAGAACAATTGAGAATACAGAAGGGCAGGCACTGATTGATCCATGCACTTCAACTATGATCAATATTTTGAGCTTATTCATTCAGCAGTCCCACACCTTGAACAAAGTGGTGTATCTTGCTGACAGAGATGTCAACTTTACATTTAATATCTGTGTGTGTGGAAAACGATGAGCATGCAACAGAAGAAATTTGTGAGATTGTGTAACAAATGAGATGGCAATTAGACAGTCCCACAGGATGCATATGGGAATGCCTTGCTGGAACACAAGAGACTGAATGCATGGATATGTAAATTTTCCTTCCCTCAAACTACATTAAAAAGAAAAATTAAATCTTTATTTTCAACTGGATTACATTATAAACAAAGATACCTAATTCCAATTATATTGGTAACGTGGTGAATATTATACCTTAATTCATGTGAATAATCATTCATAAACTGACTTTTTGCAACAAATATTAAATAACACAGCCTATTATACATACCTATTACAAATGCATAACAATCATGGCTTTCCTTTTGCCACATATGAATACAAACTATACAGACATTTTTGATGTGCTAGCATTAATTATCAACTCATTTAATATATAAAAATTCTGACAATATTTTATACTCTGCTGGCTTGTAAAAATTTTAATGTAATTTTAAGCGTGATCCTGATTACATGAGATGAAACTTAATTTTTCTTCTCGCAAGAATCCTAAGATGCCAAAAACATTACTTTTTCATAATTTTCCATTAAAAAAAAATCTTATTTCACTAGATAACTGGTCTTGGCTTCATCAGCACAATGTAGGTCAATTAAAGAGTATCACAATGTCTGATACTATGAGAAATTTACACCACATTTCCAATCCAATGACTTATTACAACAAACACTACTGACTCCCTATTAGAATATGAAACTAAATGTGACATTTTAATCATCAGTTTGTCTGGTACTCATTTCAATGGCATACCAATGGTAATTCAGGCCAGAAGTGCTCATTACCACAAACTGGTCACAACTCATTCTATTTATAACCGATGGAAATCATGAGGGATTGGAAATGTATGGCACAAATCAGTTCTCACTGTCAAAATCAGTTTCTGGTCTAAGTTGACAGTAGTAATTTACTGAGCAAAAACTTAAAAACAAAGCTCTATTAAATGCTATTCAGGAGGGTGGTCAAGAAGCAAATAGCAAATATAAGACAAAGTGTAGCAGACCCTTACCAACCTTCAGGGTTACACACTTGATAATCACTGCAGTTGCCATAGTCTCCACATCCTTCTGGTAAAATGACATAGTATTACAATCCTGCCCCCATAAAATGTCTCTCTCTTGGTGCAGAAGCCATCAATTTTCCCCTAGTGTATGTATGTTTAAATCCTGTGACAGGCTGGGACTGTTGTATACATTCATGTCTTGTCAGCATAATTTGGGGCAAAATTTAAACACAGCTAACACACCACTCCAAAAGGTAAAAACATTTGGGAATTATAGTTACAAATCAAAATTACTTTAATGAAAAATTTAGTAGCGGATTAACTTCAGGGACTGGTTGTGGCACTCAGCTCAGAAATGTCATCCTGTCTACCACCAAAAAGACATTTTACCTGTCGTTTTTCATGAACATAAAACATTCGTATCAAAAGGAGTATGTAACATGCACGTGGAAAAAAATTGCAGATGAGGGAGTTTAAGAATTGTGTGCTGATTTTAAATATTTTTAGATGATCAAATCAATAGGATATGATGGGACAAGCATGTTTTATGTGCAAGCATAAAGTTTACAACCAGAAGAAGGAATGAGAGGAGGCCAGGTGTTTGATATTACCTCGCTTAAAAGCACTGTTAAGCCTACTTCTCTTCTGAGTTACAACACTGACAAATTATTCTGCTATTCACATTCACTGTGAGGTATCCTGTGGACTAATACAGAGCAGCACAACTTAAAATTTAAAAAAATTATTGACAGTATGAAGATAATTCGATAGTAAAAAGGTTTTTAAATTGGTTTGAGTGTGAGTCTACAAGGTCACAAGGATGTCTGTATTTTTATGAAAGTTATTGATGATGTAGTGTTATTTTTGAGCTGCTATAATTTTATTATCCCCCCCTCCCAAAAAAAAGTGACACTCCTGGCAGAAGAAGTGCAGTCCAAGGTCTGAGGGGCCTTCAAACCAAATCTCACTTCCCTATAACAACACATATTTTTAGGAGTAATGACAATGCAAAAAAGTTATTTTCAGTAAGCATGCCTTTCTAAGTCACTCTGAAATTGAAAAAGGAGCTCAAACAAAGTACTCATATCAAAGGGAAAGATTTGCACTCAGAAAAAATGACAATTACAGAAGTGGCATGTTTTGAATTCAGTAGCCAAATTTTTTAAAATTACTACACACACTGAAGAGCAAATAAGTAAGCAGCATAAAGGTGGTAAATGAGTGTCACAGCTTGCTCTCTACAGGTCATTCTTGAAATATTTTGTTGAAATTACAATATTGGCTGCAGGTGCCTCAGAATGTGTTATTGTTATGCAGTTTGCAACTTGAATATGGTGTTCAACAATTGAATCAGAAATATAGTTTTAAACATAATTAGCCTTACTGAATGCTATACAATGATAGGATTCAGACACATTTTTAAATGCATCAAAGGGCAGCAACCAACAGATACAAAGCTGCTATGATAATTGATTTGTTTATTGTGAAATACATTTCAGCACACGCAATATGTACTTCCCCCACGACACAATAATGCAGGGACATTCTTCATGCTTACGTACAGTAGCATGAACACATGGGAGAAATAAAAATATATACAAAATATTGGTTACAAAACCTGATGGGAAGAGCCCCCTTTGAAGACTCAGGAACAGACAAGAGGGTAATACAAGGGGATTGCTTATAAGTCCTTAGCCCGACCTACTTCCCAATGTCGTAGGACGGAATTGCAACCCAGAAGAAACTGGCCTACCTGGTCTTCCACTTTATTGATCACCCACCCTATTCTCCGGATCTGGCCCCGTCGGCCTACCACCTGTTCCCTGGACAGAAAAAACAATTGAAAGGTTGCCATTTTTCGTCCGAAGCGGAGGTCATTGTTGCCACGGAGACCTGGTTAGACGGACAACCTTCTCATTTTTTTTTTGAGTGGCTTGCAAAAGTTAGAGCAACGGGCTAAGAAGTGTATTGAGCTTCGTGGGGAGTATGTTGAATAAATCCCGAGTTTGGTCACTGTAGCTTGCTTCCTTCCTGGTAGGGCTAAGGACTTATCAACACCCTCTCATATTAAAGATGGACATTAAAGTAATAGGATTTCAGGAAGTTGACCGGATTCATCTTGCTAAAAAATGAGGTCCAGGTGCAAGCTCGGGTGAGTACAGTCGTCAACTTCGAAGCTACATCAACAATGGACAACTTCATGACTATGTAACTATTAACTTCATAGACAGAACTCTGCTCTAAGTACTTATCGATTAGAAATGGAAGCCAACCATTTCTGTGTTGGATTTTGCTTGTTACACATCTGTATTGTCCAGAGTCTTTGAGATAAATCGATCAGGCCAGAAAACTCAAAATATACATAGTCAGTACCAATAAATCCCTCTCCTTCTGCAACTGCAGTTTCTTCTCTGAAATTATTTCTTTCATTATTCTGTTCCTTTGTTCCACAAACTTCAGGTTTGCCTCTTTCAAAGCAATTTCTTCAAGCATTAACATGTTTTCTTTGTCCAGCCCTGAAAACCGAGACTTGATTTTCTGCAACTGGGGATGGACTGTATTAGCTGCAACATACAATAGGACAGGTCATTAAGAGGAAACTACACACCACAGCTGACATCACCACCTTGGATTTCAATTAGGTGAGCACAGTGGGTGAAAAGGGTTGCGTAAGCATATAATTATAATTCTGGATTTCAAACTTTTGCCTTGTTCTGAAAGTTGTATGCTTTCTTCTGGGTAATTCCCCAGCATATGAATTTTATATACCGATGTTTCGGAACACTCTGTCTGTTCCATCTTCATAGGCAGGTGGGTAGTTAGGTATGAATACTTCATACCTAACTGCCAATGAAGATGGGACAGACAGAGTGTTCCGAAACGTCGGCATATAAAATACAGACACCGGGGAATTACCCAGAAGAGAGCACACAAAATACAATTTATAACTTTGTGTGTCATGTAACTTTAAGGATACAAATCCTAGACATTCTCTTTGAAGGGTCCTCCATATTCACCAGGTCCTGATTAAGGCAGGAAGGTTACCCACATAAACATCTAAATCTAGTAAAGCAAAGTAGTTACCATATGACTGCTGTTCAAAAAATTCATGGACTACACATATAATTTCTCCCTTCAAAATTAGGTTACAACTGTGAATCTATATGGCGTGGTTTGGTAAGCTCTCTAGATTTTGTTGCTGTTTCTGTCATCAAGTAAAGACAATTATTTGACTGAATGACTGTGCAGTGCCAATAATTTTTTTAAATGTCACTAACAGGACAACATGTTATCCATAGCAAATCCAAAATCATTCTTGTGATTTTGTCATACTGACAACATTGTTTCTCTGTTTATACTGTGATGCTGCTTGGTAACTCACGCATGACAGCTTTTTCATACCGCTATCCTGCGTCTTGATACACTGAATCACTACCTTCTGCAAAGGATTGAAGTTGCCTTGTTACATGTGCTACGTGGAACAAGACACAAGGCAATAGGCTTCAGTTCAGACATAGATTTGGTCTGATGCATATACTGTATATTACAGTAAGATGAAGTGCTATTTGGTCTATGGACAAATATCACTGCACTACATCCTAAAACATGAAAGAACTGTATATTCTGTAAAACCTACTAATGTAATACACTGACATTAATTTAAACTTCCTCTTCACTGGGTCAGAACTTGAGTCTGGTGATAAGAGACAAAACTGCAAGGCAGAATGTTGGCCCAATCTTACCAGTCACATAATCAACAAATTCTTCACACAGGACAAAAGTCATTATTGAGCAGTCTGCTGTTTAGCTGCTTATATGTGAGTTCACCTCCAAATCCAGAATCATCCACCATGAAGAATAACTTGTGTATCACAGCAGACCAAGGGCATCTTACACAACTAGATAAAAGCAGAGTTCACGTTCTGTTATTCATACTAACTTTCCAGGAATGTTTCTGCATTGGAATCAGATTGTACGATGTGCTCTCTGCACGATGAGTGTTACGTTCTGACAACTCTCCCTCTTATATGTGCATGCACATACATACACATAACCACACACGCTAGGACACAGTATTGCAGACAAAGTTTTGCTAATTTGAAAAAACAATTGGAAATAGCTGGGAATGTATCACAAAATGACACATACAGTTCTTGAAAATTGCATAACCGTACATCTTGCCTCGTTAAACGGAAACTGACTGACTATGTAATTACAAGTTCAAGGTTGAAATTTCTTCTTATCAACAGAATACTACAAAGTGTTCTGTACATACACACACATAACCACACACGCAAGGATGCAGTATTGCAGACAGTTTTTTGCAAATTTGAAAAATCCACTGCAAATAGTTCAGAATTTATAACAAAATGCCACATACAGTTCCTGAAAATTGCCAAATAGTACCTCTTGCCTCATTAAATGGAAACTGACTATGTAATTGCATGAGACAAGGTTGAAATTTCTTCTTATCAACAGGATACTCCCAAGTTTTCTGTACAGTTTCTCCTTTTCTCAAAGTTAACCAAGACACTGCTCTCACCAGTGATCTGGCTTTCAGGCCTAACACAGGGTCTCAGTAAATTTAATTTCTGTTGCTGTCATAGACAACTGAAATTTCATGCTAATATTTTGGAGAAGTCTCTCATATTCTTCACCAAGTTACAACAAATTTGAATTTTCACTTCATCCATAATCAGATGGATCCAGTATGACAGACAATCTCTATAAAATTTATCCTTTAAAGCAGTAGATGCCTGTAGTAACTTTCATATGCCCACAGCAATATTTTGCCCTTTACCAAGACATTCATTTTTACACACAAAATATCCAGTGCAGAGAATGAAGAATCTCTAGCCTTTTCCACATAAGTGGGCAATGTATCAGGTGTGAATGTAGGGTCATTCTCATGATCTTCTAATTCTTTATTGTTCTGATTAATTTTCATGAAACAGTTTAAACAATGTCCTGGTATAAGTGAAGTAAATTGTACTTTGTGTGTGAATTGTAATAGTGTTGTGCCCAAAATTTCCTTCACAAATACCAAGTGTCTCTGATATTTATAACATTTGCATACTTACAAATGACTATAGGAATTACAACACATTTTCTGGTTATACAAACATATTCAAAGTGATGAGTTTTCCTTAATCTCAGCCAAAGCGCATTTCACAATTCATCTTATAAGTTATTAACACCCAAAAGGCCAGCAGAATTAGTGTATGTTATGTGACACTGCATTTCTCACAGTAGCAATGATGAAAATTCACATCTTCTGGGATGTTACGCTACATCAACGATTAAATATTTATCAGGCAATATGGCAGAAATTTTCAGAACACTTGAATCTTGTATATATAACTTTGTGGCAGATATTTTTTTGTTTTAATTCACCCACTTATGAGACTGCAATACACTTCTTCACCTGTAATTATTAACTAGACATACAGGCATGTACACATGCATAAATACTTAGTACATGGAAAACAAATGTCCAGAACTTTGTGCTGTTATAAGCCAGTTTCATTTTAAATTTTATTTTGGATAATATCAAAGAATAGTACACAAAAGTAAATACATAAGCGATTATTTCTCTATTTTCTGTTACACTGCACACACAATATACGCATCACACAAATGATGCCTTATACCAACAAGGATCTTTATTGCAGCACTTAATACTGTAAGTACTATTTAAGTTTTACTTTTTAAACATTACCGCTTTTCATCATTCCTAACACATCTTACAACTTGTGAAAGAACATTATGTTCCTGATTACATTATCAGAAGCATGCCACCCAGGAACAGCATGTTTCCTTTACCTTTAAACATATTAAAATTCATATTCAGGAGCAATCCAAACTGTGTAAATCAAAAGAAATTTGCTCAAATTTTTAATGAACACAAACCGGAACAAATATGGATACATACACAATGGTTACGGGACAGAATGGCATGAGTGAATGTCAAAAAGGAGTTTACCATACTGCAATAAAGTTACTCAATAATCTTTCAACTGCCATAAAAAACTGAGAGGCATCTATTTGCCCAATGTTAAGCTGTATGTCTCAGTAAAAAATTTCAGTCATTATAAAATGTGGAGGTAAAAATGGTGACATTCCACAATTTACTTTGTGCTTTGACAGCAAATGGATAATGACTATGCATTTATATAAGAAACAAATATTGTTCTAGTTCGTATGTTCGACATTCTTGGATTCATTCTAAAGAATGTAAATGGTCAACATTGTTTACAGAGTTCACATTTTTAGAACGTTAAATACAAATGCTGATAAAATGTCTACTAGTTTTCCGTGTCTTGCTGCCAAATAGAAAACAAAATCAAACACATATATAAACCTTGGCAGGAAAGAAATTTATAACCTTATATTTACTTTTCTGTACGATCATTCAATGCAGATAAGTTTATTTTTACAACTCACATAGAACTTGCATCGTTTCTTTTCCAGAGCCCCCGAGCATCTGCATGGCAAAAATTTACCTTGCTATAAGCCCAATTTTATAACAACCATTTAAAATGTAAAAACGAAAACGGACGCACAAAAATACTGTAGAGTACTTTTCAGTTTCGGTGAAGACATAAAGGCGATTCAAATGTAGAAAACAGATGAATGTAAGGTGTTTGCAGTGTTGTGTTCATTCTATAACACAGCTCAACGGGATGTTATCAAAACATGCTTTGGCTACCGAAATTAGATTCGTATTACGTTTTGTAAAATCATCGGCATATTTATTTGCTACATTGCAGACACACAAGAAAACGTCGCACAATTATCAATTACAAAATTACCACGAGGATCACCTGCCTTCAGCGTACATAATTTCACGTGCCTTTCAATTAACTCGCGTCGAAAGAAGCGCTTACTACACACCGCGCAATCGAATGACTTTTCGCCAGTATGAATTCGTGAATGACGCTGCAGTCCCTCCTTCAGAGTAAAATTCTTATTGCATATTTCACATCCGAACGATTTCTTTCCTGTGTGGATTATAGAATGTTTCTGTAGATAATCATTACGAGAAAACCCTTTTCCACAAACCTTGCAAATATAGGGCTTCTCACCGGTGTGGATGCGGTAATGCTTTTTTAAATCCCAATTGGTAGAAAACACTTTATAACAAGCACTGCACGTGTACGATTTGTCTGTCGTGTGTATGCGACTGTGAGTCTTCAGAATGCTGTTATCGGTGAACTGCTTCTTGCAAATGCTACATTGGAATGGTCTTTCTCCTGAGTGCACGCGAAAGTGCCTTTTCCAATGCTCGCGATCGACAAACCTTTTGCCACACGTATCGCAGGGAAATGGCTTCTCCCCTGTATGGATCATCACGTGCTTGCCAAATTTGCATTTTGAAGAGAACTGCTTCCCGCACAGACGACAGAAGTATTTGCCGGCTTTCAGTTGCTTGTCCACACTGCATAAGAAAAACTGCTCTAGAGCGGTAACTCCCAAATCGTCCATTTACCAAACCTGCCAAAGTACCTGCCTGCACACACATACACGATATTCTGGCTTCTACTTACGTACACCCGATACCCTTGCGTTCTTTTTTACTTTCAAGAGTGTCAGTTTAACATGAAGATTGGTAAGGGCAAAATTTACACAACACAGGACATGAAGGAACACAAGGGGGCTAGGGGCATAGAATCACCAATTCTCAACCTCAGCACTAGATACCAGTTGTCAGCCTCACACCCCAGATGCTGCAGCCCCAGTAAAAAAAAAGGACCTGGCACCCACTGAATAGGAGGTTGAGTGAGCCCAGAACCAGCTTTGTCACTTTTGGGGAACAGAAAGATCTCTTGCCACTACTGGGATAAAAACCCATTCTCTGATGTGGATATCAGCTAAGTTCAGATATTTATGTTGTGGCACAGAAGCTCATACTAGTAGGAGAATATCATTTTGAAATGGTATATGTGAATTCTGATTCTTTGTAAGAATAAGTATGACACTCACACCTCACACGTGACATTACACTTGTCACAATATACTGTCGAATAAACCAACATCTACACATCAATAAAATAAGTTTTATCAACTTCCATGTTTCTGTCACTTCTGCAACCATCAGCAGAATGGCATGGAAGAGAAACAATACACAAATTATTGCACAAACTGTATAATTAAAACAACCCAATATTATAGTTAATTTAATTAAGCATTTTCTGCAATTAATATGTATATTGTTTGTATTCATGTATGATTCCATGAAGATAGCTGCAAACATGACTGAAACATGTCATTGAATAATATACATAAAAACATATTTTACTGATGGGCATTTATTGGTTTACTACATAGCATAAATATTCTTTATGCACAGATATGGAACATATAAAAGTTCACTCTGTGAATCCATCACTTTAAGGAATATCTCACACATAACACAAATCAGACTCCTATTCAAGAAGTGAGGTCATTTTAGAATTAGCCTCTTCATGGAGTTTTAACAAATGATGTAAACGGTGTATCCCATCCTGGTATGTGTCCACCTATCTTGTCTTTAAATTTAATGGAATAATTCATGAGTATGTTCTAGTCCTACTTACATATGATAATAATACCGAAATGGATCATACCTAATGCTTCTATTCTCCAGACTGGAGCTAATATGTTGGTCTAATATATAACCCCAAGAATAGTACACATATGTACTTACCACTACAAAGATATCTACCCACATGACAACCAAATGCCAAACTATGGGAACAAAGCTTCCTTCTGGAAATCATGTCTTATACACCTTGGGCAACAGCTCCAATACAAATACAACGTAACGAAACTATCACTCTCAAAAACCAAAGAATCATGAACAGGTCGACAAATAATTAGATCATAACAAGTACAACAGAATATACACATACTTTCAGAAGGACAAGGAGAAAACAATGGGTAAAAGAAATAGAGGCACAAAACTTGTAGATGTCTTTAATGGGCAGACAACTGGTAATTTACTGTACTGGCTCTTCTTTCATATAGTAATGGTTCAGATAGAAACTGAACTAAACCATTTTGTTTTCTGCAGGGGGGACATAAACTATGAAAACTTGCATATACCAGCAAACTAAGAGAGATATGGTCTTACTAATCAAATAATACAATTTCTTCTGCAGTATATATACACACACGTTTATCAGTTTGGCTTACCTGCTGTCATGGAACACAAGCTGTGTTTCTTCTTTGGCAAGACTCAGTTTGTCCCCTTGTAGTGGATCATCCTGGAACAGCAGAATGCTAACACTACCTTTCAACAACTAATATACCGACTGGCTTGAAAATTACTTCAGTATTATGAATATACCATCCATTTACATGTATATTTAGAAAACACATCTAATTAAGTTAGTGATGCATACTGAAAGTTAGATAATTAAAAATGAAAGCATTATATCAGATTTAAATATGTATTTTTTTTTCAGTGAGAAAGGTCAGGAAATAGCCAATAAAAAGTGACATTCTTAAAAATGTACGATGGAAGGACAGTCAGAGGGTCTAAAGAAATACTATCAGAAATGCAAGAAGAAGGCAGCAGCAAATGAAACCAGAAGCTTCTAGCCGTCTTTACAGAGAATTAATGAATCAACTTGGAGATGTTGGTCCCACTTGGACACAATATTTATGCGTGTTGTACATGGAATTCAAACTTTCATCCAAACCTTTGGATATTTACCATCATGTTATGGCCTGCCCAAACACACAACACAGAATGAACAAGCAACTTCATACACGCATGAAATGAAACCAAGTCCCCAACTTCATATATATACATATGCAAGAAGTAACCCACCTCTGCTTCAAATTTATCAATGGCAACAAATGGTTCTGAGAACTCTTCACATTTCATATCAACAAACTGACGTTCTATGTCTAATGGATGCATTTCATCTTCTGAGCTCTGCTCTGACTTTATTGTGTCCATCTTGTGCTGTAACACAAACTGACATTACTGGAAGACTCAAGCATCTCTTCAATTTAAAATGTGGTTCTTTATGAAAATTCAACCAATACGTAAAATTAAATGGTTTAAATGGTTCATCTGATGCTGCAAAACAAACTGATGTTACTGGAATGATGAGCCATCTCTGATTTAAAGTGTGGGTTTTAATGGAAATCCATCCACTACATTATTTAGAAGGATGTGGTTTAAATTAAATCTTTTAGCAACACCAAAATCAGGCTGTATATAAAAGGTTGAAGAGAAGTATGCAAGGAGTTCCTTAAAAAGTAATCACATACCATTTTTTACTAACATCATGACCCTACAGGCCTAATTTTGTGCCCTGCAACACTTTTAACATATGAATGGCGGGACCCTGTGCTTGTGCTGCTCTGGAAACCTGGCAGTACTGCTGACATGAAGAAAGAACTTATACTGGCAGAGTACATCTTACAGTTCCAGAAGTACTGACACTGTATGTTTACATACTATTTGTACTACTCGCACATAGTTTTGATGACATGTCATCAATCAAGTATCACATGAGAAGTTCCAGTTAGCATGTGTTAACTTTTATGTTATGGTATGGATGTGATAGCTATTTTTCTACGATACGACATGGCATCGTATCCCAACAGTACAAGTACCCCAACTTACAATCTGTTTGTTACTGTCAGCACATAAAATAATTTCATACAGCTCTCGTGTTATTTTTAACCTTCCCCCTCAGAAATACTGCACTTTTAAAAAATGATAATGTGCTGCTCTCAACTCAGATCACAAGGCCACCAAGTTTTATGTTCATAAAAGTTAAATGCACAGACTTTTTCACCAAGAGCACTATGTTCACACACAAATTTCATGAAACCAGCCAATTGGTGTCCATGTTGTCAACGTTGGTAGATGAATCTGACAGCTATTACAACATAAAAAAAATTCCTGGGAAACAACTTTATGCTGTGGTGCCAACATCCATGTCACAAATTTTGCAAGTGATGTAATCTGATGTATCATTTCGGTTTAACACAAAATCGAAAAACTTACTCACCACTGCTGGTGAAAGTAGTCAAGAAACGTTTCTTTGAATCTAAAAACCTATCAGCATTGTATCAGCAACTCTAGTAAACGTGTATGTGCAAATATATGGTTGTTGGGGTATCTACAGAATTACTACATCGTAATGTACTGTCCCGAGTATACGAACACAAACCCTGAAAAAGACGACCCGTTTAATTTCTGTGCACGTAGAATTCATTTGTTACTACGAATCTTATTTAAAAGTCATCATATTTTTTACCCATTAACCTACACTGGCAAGTCATATTTCCAGCAGACAATAAAGACTTATTTTGTCTGTACTACCTCCTACAACGAATCTCAATTTGTTTGTGGGAAACCATGGTATAATTCCTGCACGCCAATCCACACCAACCACCTTGTCACACGCTGTTCATCACCACTAATCTGTGATCACCACCTTACAACCTACTTCAAACACAACATTAACGTCAAACACTTACATGACAGCGGATATCAGTATGTATTAGTAACTACACTGTCAGACAACAACGCAATGTGGGCATAAAACAGCGTTCTTATACACATCGCCGTTAGAGTAATCGTACACCGACTAACGTCAAAGCTCAGCGACTTATTACGATAGTCATTATCCTCGCGTGTATACTCCGATTTTCTCCGTGCTCGCTAATTCTGTACTCATTTCCACCGTTTATCCATGCAGTCTGATGACTGATACAAAGTTGGGAAATGCGTTGATGTTACACAGTGCTCAACCAAAATCCTCAATACAAACAAAAATCACGGACTGCCCATGTAAACAATAATCGTCTACTTTGATCATGTTCGTAAGTTCGTGTGTAATATAAATAACTTACCGTTTTATTTTTGCACGTGACTCAACAACGTATTTGGATTATCCATGTTTCTTAATATCCGTGCCCCCTCACCCATTCCGGCTTTAGTCAGTGTGTGCATTGCACCCGTATTTTTACCTGCATTTGCAATACTGTTTCGGATTCAAGAAGTTGAATAAATTTGTAACAAAAGAGGGTGAAGGAAACCTTCTTCCTTTAGGAGCTTTCGCAGAATTGCGAAAGCGACTATTAGCTTTGGCGGATTTCCATACAATTTGACACTTTACGATTTTTCAAAACCTGTCGTGAAAATTCAACGTCGAATAAAATCTGCCAAGAACAATGGTTACTCTACACATACTTCTGCGTAAATTATAATATCTCGCTGGATTCATCTTAAAATAAGAAATGTTTTAAAGTGGTAAGGAAAATCATAACACACATTGTTATGTTTATAATCATTTCCCAAAAAACATGCTGTTAATTAGATAATGTGAAAAAATACGATAGAACCCGACGGGACACAGACGACAGGTGTGCAAAGCTCTTCTGTCGTCTGTGTCCCGGGTACGTACCGCCACGTTGAGGCTTCAGCATTCTGCCGACAGGTAACAGTGAAACTTCACAGCGAGCGATCCGTGACGCCTTGACGTTAAGGCTAGGCAAATACAGCCCACAGTGAGACTCTCACAGATCATATAACTGTTCATTGCTCCAGGTGCGAGTATCATTGCAGTCGACGGCAAGATCGAAACGAGCACAGAAACTCGTCCGAATTTGATCTGGTGGCGTAACGTAACATCCTTTTATGCGCGCTGGAAAACAGACACCAGGGTGGTTCACCACAAGCAGCGAACCAAAGTGAATGTTATAACAAAAGCTGTCCAAACCTGCGATTCCGTTTTTTAAGCCGTTATGTTGCGGCAGAACGCTGAAGTCTCGGCGCGGCCTACAACAAGAACACGCACATACAGAATATTTAATACTTATTGCTTTTCCACTGCAACAGCGGTTATGTAGAAGGGCTCATTGTTTTTTTTGGCTGTTACGTTTCGGCAGAACACGCAATTTTCGGCGCGACCTAAGGCAAGAACACGCACATACAGAATATTTAATACTTACTGGTTTTCCATTGTAACAGTGGTTATGTAGAAGCGCTCAATGTTAGGTTTTACGTACACTGCCTTATTTTATTTTATAGTTGGATAATCATTCTACATGCCTTCACTTACCACAACCATAACTTGTACAAACGAACTACGTTCTGCATTGTCACATGTGCTTCAAAAAACTGATTTATACCACCTGGGAACAGATTTTAAATGTGGTATTACAGGGCTTGTTATAAGATTTCAACAAAGGGGTAAAAGTATTAGTATTTAAAAATTTAATGAGAAACCAGTTGTGGAGTGCTGTTATTAATCTGAAGGGTGCTCCATGCCAATTTTGTGCATAGCAGTAGGTATGGCATATCAAAACACACAGTGAAACTTTTAAGACAATTCCAAAAAATTTCAACAATGCAAAAATGTCTTAGGAGGGTAATTCTGTACTGACACTTACAGTTTACTGGAATATCAGTCCACAAAAATTCTTCATTAATGATTAAATTCCACTCTTAAACTACATTTTAGGTCTTACATTCTTTCTTCATTTTTAAAATGTACATAATATGTCACAATATTTAGGAAGTTAACATGCTGTAAATGTTCATAATTCCCCAAATACATACATGTCCAGTGTTGTTCGGTTCTATTTTGCAAAAGATAGGAAATGAACATCTGTATTTTATGTTGATACAACATCTGCATGTCCCACACAATTTTTATCAACCAACTCTGGTATATCAGAGATGTGTAGTCACAAATGACCTTTTTTCCCTCCCCATGGTGCAACAGCCCTTAGTACCCCAGGGCCTCCTCAATATCAAGGCTTCATGATCACACTCAGACACACCATGCTCAGTAGGACTCCTACAAACAAGTGATCAGCCCAACACAAAGACCTCACAACAACACACAAAACACAAGCGACAGACGTCCATGCTGCTGGTGGGATTCAAACCTGTATTCCCAGCAAGCAAGTGGCCACAGACCCACACCTAAGAATGTGCGACCACTGGGATTGGCCAGAAATTACCAGTTCTTGAAATACTCCATGGCCTTATGACATGCAATGTGGTATGCTGTGATCTAGCACTGGGATAATTTCCCTTAGCTGTATTTGAATCTATGAGATTGCAAAGATGATCCACATCCTGTTCTCCACGAGGAGGAACAGCATAATCAGCATAGACAAATTCTTCAAAACTGATGTATTTCATTTCATCAACTGAAAGTTTGACCACAAACCACACCTTGCTCCTCTTCCTCCTCCATGATCATTGTTGTTGTAGCCATATTTTCCATTTGCTGTAATCAAACTTCATGACACCATGTGTGATCGCTTCTTGGGTCACTGGTCTCCACACCACAATGGAATTGCTGTTACAATATCAAGCAAAAGAAGTGTATCGCTGTATTCACATGGCTTGAACGTTTGCAGCAGTCTCAGAATAAGGCACCTGCAGAACATCTGTTTTAGGGCCTTGATAATATGTTGATCCATAGGCTGCGGCACTGACATTGCATTTGCAAAAAGAAATTCACTTCGTTAATGCTGATACGCTGCAGTGTTGGGTAACTCACAGTTTGTTTTGTTGAAATACATTAACAACATATTAGACTTGATTCAGTAGCACTATGGCACAAAATGGTTGACACAGGCTTATGCTGTCACTGTCAGTTATACGCCTAGGAAGAGAAACTGGTTTATAACACAGATTTCAAAAACAGAGTCCACTCACTATTAGTATGATAGTCACACGTGTCCTGTGAAAACATGACAATGTGGAAATGGCCTTAAAGATAAGCTTTTTGTGATTAACAGCAACATTTCACCAACACAGGTCTGAAAAAAAAGTGCATGAATAGGAACTTGTGGGAACTGTTCAACAATTTTACACAAAAACCATACTTATACACAAAAAGTTTGTTAGGTCATACAGTTTCTGTGCTGTTTAGGCAGAAATCCTATTTAAACAGAAAATGTATGACAAGTGCAAAGCATGTCTTAATCATATGGGAAAATAACTCCATGAAGCACAGTCGTTCCCGAGAAGCTAACAGGTCCTCAACTAGTTAAGAAATTCCCCATATTTTATGAAACCCAAGGGCTCATCACCACATTCATAAATGCCCACTCCCTGCCCCTATCCTGAGTGAGATTAATCCATTCCATGTCCCACCATCCCACTTCTTGAAGATTCATTTTAATATTATCCTCTCATATACACATGGTCTTCCAAGTGGTCTCTTTCTGTCAGGTCTCTCCACCAAAATGCTGTTTGCACCTCTCCTATCTCCCACATGTGCCACATGCCCTGTCCATCTCATTCTTCTTGATTTATGACCTGAATATTTGGTGAGGAGTACAGATCATGGAGATCCTTGTGTAGCCTCATCTGCTTCCATCACCTCAACCCTCTTAGGCCCTAATACCTTCCTCAGCACCACTGTGTGTTTGGTACAATCCATAGCATTATTGTAAATTCTATTTCCATTGTGTTATATGCAGCATGGGTTACTCTTTGTTCATGCTACTATTGTGGCTTCAAAAGTTCCAAAGATCAGTACACAAGGCACTGCTGGCAAGTGGAAACATGCAACTTTAATGATACCATAGAAACCTAAAATAATTATGAGGGCTGAAAGTGGTGAAAATAAGCAAAAGTTTATGGCTTCATCCAATGTTGGATTCTTGACTATCTAAGATATTAAAAGAAGCACCAATTCTGGTCATTTACAGCATCAAGTGAAAGTGTGAAGGACCTTCTCAAGCAGCAGACATTGAAAGGTTTGATAACAGTGAGACTGGACAAGGTGTACAAGTGGGTTATGGCTGTGTTCCGGAGGAAATCCCATGATTGGACCAATGGTTATTGCAAAAGCTATGTTTTTATGACAAAATTAAAATAACCAAGAAGTGCACATTCTGTGATGGTTGCCTGTGAAATTTTAAATAACTTAGGTCAGTAGAGGTGGAGTGTGATAATCTGGAATACTTGATAATTCAGCGCCTAACCAGGACTTGCAGATCGGAGTAATGGAATTGTACCGTATGATTTGATATCTCAACACACTGTACTATTACAGATAATGAAAATGCAAACACATTTCTGCAAATGATGAAGCCATATTTGTTCAATCATTGATGGGAAGATAAAAGAACCTAACTATCTGTCCACTGCAGCCAGGAACTTGATAGGTTATTATTTCATACCGTCATGCTTTACAGCAAAGAAAATAGCAAGATCTGAGATCCTCAAGGAGTTGACTAACAATTATCATCCTGTCTGATGTGTGATGTACAATAAATACAGTGTGTCCCACTCGCTACCGAACCTGGCATTTCTTTAATAATTTTACCACTAATGAGGATATTGCAATGAAATATGAAGCGGACTTACCTCATTGTGTAAGAAATGTGACGACATCGTAACATGTACTGGAAGTGGCCACCATTTGCGTCCAGACAGGATTGAACACAGCGCACCATATTCGGAAAGTTGTTGCCGGTACATCTGCTGTCACTGCCTGAATTTCTTCAGTGATGTTTGCTTTCAAGGTGTCTATGGTTCGTGGTTTGTTTTGGTGAACTGTCCCTTTCACATATGCCCATAAGAAATAATCAGGCAGTGTCAGATTGGGCGAGGGCGATGGCCAAAGTCCCTTCGAAATGAAGCAGTTGCCGAAAAAGGATTGAATTTTGGGCATTCTGGCGTGTGAAGTGCAGGATGTTGCTCCATCCTCAATTGGATATTTCCAGCAGGATGGAGCGACATCTCACACTTCACACACCAGCATGGCCAAAATTCAATCCTTTTTCAGCAACGGCGTCATTTCGAAGGGACTTTGGCCACCGTGCTCACCCGATCTGACACTGCCTGATTATTTCTTATGGGGATATCTGAAAGGGACAGTTTACCAAAACAAACCACGAATCATAGATGCCTTGAAACCAAATATCACTGAAGAAATTCAGGCAGTGACAGCAGATGTACTGGCAATGATTTTCGAAAATATGGCGCACCGGGTTCAATCCTGTCTGGACACAAATGGTGGCCACTTTCAGCACATGTTATGATGTCGTCACATTTCTTACACAATAAGGTAAGTCCACTTCAAATTTCGTTGCAATATCATTAGTGGTAAAATTATTAAAGAAATGCCAGGTTCAGTAGCAAGTGGGACACAATGTACATCAACCAACAAATGTACTTAATAAAATAAAATTCAAGACAAGTATCAAACTTCTACACATTTTGGCCCAAGGGTGCCACCCCCACCCTAGTGTTGAAATATGTAGGAGTTTGATACGTGTTATGAATTGTATTTTATTAAGTGCATTTTGGTGGTTGATATATTGCCTGCAAGAATACAAATGGTATACGTAACATAAAACTTGTGATGATGTACAATTTGATAGAAAGTTATCAATGTTTCAAACGAACCTGCTCCCTCTGTTTTGACAGAGGTGTACCCCGAAGGAGGAGGAGGCAGCAGATTCCTCTCACACATTAATGCATACCTATTAAACTGCACTGTCTCTTCTCAAAAGATGGTAATTTTCAGGATAACAGGTGGTGACAGTAAACAATATACGAGTCTTTTCCATGTAGGTCAGTTACTGAATATGTAACTCTCAAGTGTCAGGGTATCAGAATGGATCAAGATTAATTACCTTCATGCCTTCACAGAGGGAAAGGAAGGGGGGGGGGGGGAGAAGAAGAAGAAGAAATGTAGATGTATGCACTAACTATGAAATATGCCATGTGCAATCTGACTCACATACAAGCATGCCCATAATGCCTATGCTTCATCTGGCTCTGTGGCTGGTTTGGATGACGGAAAATGATGCAGTTGGCTAGAATTCACAATACTGCTGTGACAAAAACAAGGCCCGTATCACCAAGGATTTGGACCCACGTAACAGACGTGCAACAGAAGGGCAAGTAACAGAAGACTCAGTTTTGTTAAGTGGATTTTAATATCAAGAGAACCGTTCCACAACAGCAACTTGTCCCTTGTCTACTGACCTGAGCACATATCACAACAACTAGATTTAAGGGATTCCAAGATCTTTCCTTGATGTGCAGTAGCAGACGGCCAGGTAAGGAAGGAGCATAACTCTTCAGCCTACAGCAAGTCCCTCAATTACATGATGCAGGAATAACACCATGCTTCATACACAGGAAATGCAAAAATATTGCTTGTTGCTGTGTAAAACCATATTTACTCACATAATATACACACCCCTACTTTTGAATAAGAACTTTCGGGAAATAAATGAAACATTCTATTTTAACTCCAACTTAACCACAAATTATTCATTAAACAGGTATAAACAAGAGTAATTTGTTACTGAAATAAAACCACCGACACAATTTCTGCTTTTCTCTATGGCTAGCATTTGCAGTCTGTCTGAATACTGCTGTTGCTGTCATTATTACATACCCTTTTGAAATCACCAAAGCCCAAGAGTTCAGCATGCATGTGGAATGAAGAGCATTTATTACTGCAGTACCGGGGTCTTCACTCTTGGCTTCCTTTTCTGAAGCCATGACAGCTCACTCAGTGTAGTGATTACACAACAAAATGTACAACCACAGAACAGGGGTGTAAGTCATGAAAAGAAGAAGAGATTTTTCTCTATTTCAATTTATTCAGACTAGCACTGGGTTCCACCCAGTCTACTATCCAATGGATACTGGGGAAGTTCTTTTCTGAAAGCAAGGCAGCCAAGGCATGAAGCTGACCGTTCACTGGCAAGTAGTGCAAGAATTACGAAATGTGCAGTGTGCATTTCCATTCTTGATATGGTGCTTAACAAAGTACAGGGCCACCTTTTACTTTGCCCTTTATTTTTTTATAAACCTCAAGGACAGCCTAGTGATGCATTCAAGGTCATATATTCAACATACATTTCAACAATCATCAATAGATTTATACTACTCCTGCCATTGACATAAACATTCACCCCCATTTCCTTTTCTAAAAGCAGCTGCTACTGTTGGGCAGTGACATCATACCTTACTTTTCATTATATTACTTCTCCCCTTCCTTTTGCAAGGATGGAATAACCTCACTAAACATAGGCAGCATTTCCAGCAAACTGAAAGCAAATCAATGGGACACAATAAAAAAAAGTTCTGCCAGTGGGACTCCCTTGTCATGCATGCTACACATAGATGCCTTACTATAAGCAGTAGACTCAAGAGGTTTTATGTGACTTGTGTTCAATTAGCTACAAACAGCTATCTGCATATTTCTCAGACACCAAAAAATGTATGTTACACAGCAAGGGTATAAATTATGGTTATAAATTACATGGAAAAGATTGGAAACTGTGCTTTTCTTCTCGCACAAATAATCTTTTATTAACATTAAGCAAACATAATTCTCCTAGCCACACCCTAAAGTGTAAAATTATACTCTGAAATGTCACAATGTTCACTTATTTTACATACAACTTTCACACACAAATTTTTGGTTCAAAAAGTGCGTAAATTATGTAAGTAAATATGGAATTATAAACAAAAAAGTTCAACATTTCAGTTATCTTTCTTTCCTCTTTTTCTGTAAATACAAAACATTTAAATTTCATTATTGTAGTCAAAGAAACTAGGCTGATATAAATACAGTACGAAAAATAAATGAAATCAAGTGGATGAAAGTAACTTTTGTGGTAAAAAGCTACAGACTCAACTAAAAAAAAAGAGGGGTTTTCTGCTGAGGAATTCTAGAACTTTGAAACTGCCAGGTTTCTTTTCCAATAAATATCTTCTCCAGCCAAACCGCAATAATTTGGTTCCCACCAAATTCCTTTCTTATTTTGTCATGAGGAATGATATCAACACATATGCCACTCTGTCCTCAAATTATTGAATATCTACAGTCCTTCCCAAGATTGGACCTCAGAGCACATGGTCCATGCTCCCATTACATAAATAGCAATACTGAGGAGCAAGAGCCAGGTTCTTGTTTAGCTAGATTTGATTCCTAATAGTCGTCAATGTCATATAGATCATCTTCAAATTCGTCGCACTGCAAACTCTGGAAGTCCACTTTGTAGCGTAGCAGTCCTGCAAACATATCAACACACCTATCAGATAACTCTGGACATATGTATATGCTTGGAATGTGAACAACAACAAACATAAACATACAAACCACTTCGGTAGTGTAGAAATAAAAAGAACACTTAATGTGAATTGTCTCATATTTGGGAGGGTGCTTTCTGACATCATGCGAGTTGCCCTTCATTTCATCTAATGTGATAAGAAACTACAACCGATCACCTTAAGACAGTTGTACCACATACATCTAAGGGCATTAAAGCATGCATACATGATGTGAAGCATTCTACTGTGCACCAGTCTACATGTCATGCTTCAGCATTGCAATGTTAACTGCAGTCCTACAAACATTTGCGGTATGCCTTATGGTTGATATTCCAAGTACTATGTACTGTAAAACAGCAAGAAAAACAAGGAACTGTGAACACATCACTATAACAAGACGAACACACAAAGCTATAGACCTGTTGTTTGCACCCTCCTCATAAGCATGCAGTTGTGAACATCACACTACTACCAGGGTGGGGTCTCATTGTCTACCTGATGAAGAGGCAAACCGAGTGGAGCGAGCGACCTTAGTAATCATCAAGGTCGACATCGTCCAGAGGTTCGTCCGCTTGGAGCGACTGGAAGTCAACTTTGTAGCGTAGGATGCCTGGGCGAGAACAAAGAGTGACAGCCCCTCATCCAAAGTTCACTGCACAGGCCAATTGGCCTGCAAGACATGCATACCCAACACCACATGGTATACAATTCAGTGTTAGTCTCAGTCCACAAGCCATTCCCAGGCCCTATACTCACCTCCTATTCCTCCAAAGCCTCTCACAAATTGCGAGCCTTCTTGTGACTTGTCTGTAATTATCTCCAGTGTAGCTCCAAAGCTCTTATAGTTATTGGCAAGCCATTCCAGGAGAGGCTGGCATTCAACTAATTCCAGCTCTACTCCACTCTAGAATGAAAGCAATAATGTTTCACTACTTAATGGCATCAGATCCCACTGAATATTAGGATGATAAATCAAAAGCTTTGGTTGTTTTCTAAAATTTCTGAATCCATCACTTGTATTTCTTCACTAGGGTGTAAAGTCAACAGCAACAAATGTGCACACTCAAACCACTCATTTAGAGAAACAAAAGGGAACAGAAATGAGGGCCATGAAATTAAAAGAATAAAATACTTAATCAAATATCCCTATCACTTAACTGTCTGCTATCATGTCACCTACCATCCAAACAATCCAGGCTGTATGAAACATACTCTTTGCTCTGTATGGTGCATGATTAGGAAACACTAGCACTCTTTGAAAATCATAAAAAATACACATTAGTCTCAGAGTGAAGAACTTAGTGACTTACACAGCTAGCATGTTTAGGTATTAAAAGTAATGATTTCATAAAGGAACAGAGATGAAATACAGCAAAAACTCAAGAGCATATGGATGCAAAGATTTTTGAAAACTCCTACAAATGGTAAAACAACAAAACACAAAGTTAATATGTTATAGGAAAAACTTGGTTCAGGGAACCAAAGAAACAAGTGTGCACACTTGCATGTGTGCGTATGTGTGCGCATGCAAGCGCACGTGCTCATGTGTATGTACAAAACATGATATGTGTATTTAACCACTAATGAACACAAGAACACTGGTGATCATGTTCAATGGGATGTCACTGGCATTCTGACTAGAAGTAGTAAGGGTGACTGAATGATGTAAAATGCATAGCAGAGGAGGGGGCAGAAGACTTTGGGAAGAGGTGAACCTTAATTGCTCTGCCGTTTTCTGCATGTCCTGATAAACTTCCCTGCACAGTGCCATGACAGCCTCCACCTCATGATTAAATTTCACAAAATGATCAATAAAGTCATCTACCATTCCAAGGCCTCTCTCCAGAGCACTGACAGTCAGCTGAGGCCTCTCTGTGAAAGTGTCAGAATTTTAATCATCCTCCAGTCTGCTGATCTACTGTCAGCTATGCAAAGACCTCCTCCTTTAACTCAGCAGCATGACAGTTGAGAACTTCAAGGATATGAACCTAATTCTAATCTGAAATTCCTGCTCCTAGAACTTTATAGGTTAACATGAGAAAGTTCTGTGTTGCATACCGCTGGTTGGAAAAAACCCAGAAGTCATTAACTGCTTCTGGCTCAAGCTTCTTTCAGCAGCCATTTAGAAGGATGGTCATATATCTTTCCCTTGCTTGTCTTCATTTTACCTGATGTAAACAACCATAAATTCACTCATACCATAATGGCATCAAACTGTGGCAATGCTCATTCCCCTGTCCAACTTACACAGTCCTACAGCCACTTTCTCTAATGGTGACATCATTCTCCTTTTCCTCTCATCCTTCTGCTCTTCAGCAGTATATGCATAATATTTTGCATATAAATTAAAACATGAGTCACAAGAAGTTATGAACCTGTGAAAAATACAAAGTACACTTCATATGCAGAATACCTATGAAGATAATGCGCAATACTGTCAGGCAGATGCAGATTGTTATGTATTATACTATCACCTATGCAAAAGTGACCACTAATGAGCAAAACTGCAAAGTACAAACCCATGAACAAGGTGTGTCTGCTGTACACAGTACTGAAAAATGAAAAAGAAAATCAAAGGAGAGAGTGATGTGAGAACAGGTTTCAGGGGCCAGATTTAGGTGTGTGAACTGGACTGGGCTGCTATGTTACAAATTAACAGTATCAAATCCATGGGTTGTATGCAATGCCTATTTTCTTTTGAATCCAAATGATACACCAAGCACTGAAAATGCATATGCTCATTCTACCTCTGGCCCATGTTAAAAATGAATGCAAACATAAATTTTCGCATATATTTCTTTATAATCTACTTAAAAATGCAGTTGGTATCCCAGACCTCACAGTGTCAAATGGTTGGACCATAGCGATTAATTGGGAGAGATGAAGAAGGAAGCAGTTTTATTTTAATTTAAGGTTAACACCTCAGAATAAATTTGGAGGGACTGAGGAAACCCCAAAAGTCTCATGACACAGAGATGCAAACTGGCAATCACCAAAACACATGTCTGAAGTGTTACCACTTGAACCACCTTTCTCAGCATTGGAGAGGCCACTGTATTACTAACACAACATTCTCAATCACTGACTGACATGACACCTCAGTTATATGCTATTTACCTGTTCAACTCAAGCACTAGTGGTAACAGCCCTTTACTACAACTCATCACAACTGCACATGATACCATACCAATCCAACACACAACACTGTACAAAGTCACTTTGTTGCTACAACATTTATACTGATCACTTTCCCTCCATCAGCAGTTAGTTGTACCTTGCTTGGTTTATATTACCTAAAAGAAAAACACATATGAAAGCACCATAATACCATGATGATGGCTGGTATGTTCGTCAGTTGGTTGTGAAACAGCAAGTGTGTCTAAATATTTAACACGTGGCATCTGTGATTGGAGATGAACCAACTGCTGCTGTATGAGACATATTTTGCGTAAACTGTGTACATCAAACACATATTGCAAAGTTGTATTTTCATGTGATTCGTAAATGAGAAAAGTTATAGCTTCAGCTCTTGGTAACGTTTACTGAGTTTCAATTCATATTTACTTCACCCATGTTACTACACCTACTCTGTCTTGTTGCAGCCATAACTGCATAATGTTCTGTTGAAATTTCAGTGAAATTTATTAGCTGTAACTGGAGGGAGTGAAAGACATGTCTACTGCTGACAACACATTAAGCAAACCTTTCTTCTGAAATGGCTACAAAATACCATGTTAAGAGCAACAAAGGTATCACATTAACACGAGGATTACCATAAACAGAAGATGCAAGCAACACCTAGCATACAGTGCATCAAATAATTTTTTGTTAAGTTTCTAAACAACCCGTTCGAGGTCGTTCCAATTTATCATGAATACCAAACACTGCATTTTGTCACAGTACTGCTATGGGCCGCAGTGGTACAGTGGTTAAGATACCGTGCTACAAATCTGAAGGTCGCTGGTTCAATCCCAGCTGGTGTCAGTGGATTTTTCATTGACATAAAATTCTTCTGATTGCACTATGGCCTTGGGGTTGACTCAGCCTCTAACAGAAATGACTACCAGGAGCATTTCTTGGGGGTAAAGGCGGCAGGTGCATAAGGCTGACCATCTACCACCATCCTGTGCCACTGTCACGAAATCTGGGAACCTTAAATTCCTGGAACCCTATGGGCCTGATCAGGCCTGTAATGGAACTGCTTTACCTTTTACTGCTACTGGCCTGTACATAACCCATGACAGAAATCTATATATTGATCATCCTTCATTTTGTCTGCCTACAGGAACCACAGTCATTGTCTTAATTACTGTAAAATTTTATGTCAAGTGCAATGAACAGTTTTCTTCAGTCACTGGATTTTTGGAAATGCAGCCACTAGGTTAGTTAAATGTGCCAAGGATCAGGGGAAGCCAGAGTTTATCATTTTAATCCTCGGGTCATAATTCATCCATTTGACATTCAGCCCACCTCACCTCTTTGTCTGTAAAGTGTGTCTTGTCCTTCTCCTGTTCAGGTGTGAGATGCAGAATCTTCTCCTCAGTTGTTGCATGGTTCTTCAGTACATAGCGCTGGATGTCAAGATTCTCCCAGCAAATAAGGGTCTCCACAGAACCCAACTCAAGTGCACGCAATGTGTCCTCAACCCCAAAACAGTATTTCCCAGTGTCCTGGCTAATCTCATCAAAATAGCGTCCTGCAACATTATGACGGTAATTTACTCTCATGTTAAGCATTTTCTGCATCAATTTGGCACATTACTTTGCAAAGAATTAAAATTCTTTTCTCACTGCTTAATAAAACATAATTTTGGCTGGAGTTGTACATTACAGTAACCCGATATGCCGGTAACAGACAACATTTCCAAACTTCCTTCACCCTGTACATAAAATGTCATTAAATTCCCCATGGTATGCACACACTCATTGCTAGATGCCTATAGCTATGAACAGGCACGACAGATAACCAAGTGTAATGGAACACTTCAAATAAAAAATCTTCACATCCACCAGAGTCACAGTTTGATGACATAAGTCAAGCATATCTGACAACCAAAATATTGAAAACACTGACATGGTACTAGCAATGACCAGAGACTGTCACTGCCAGACAATCAACTGCAGCACCTGTGACTTCTACCTGTTCACCACAATCACATTAGTAAATAAAATTGTTACCAATACCACATGGAACCAATGATGGTACTACATGAGGAATGTGAAATTATTGGGATGTGGCTTACCACTCTCATAGATTCAAATAACTGCAATACAACTGCATTAAAAGCTGCACATTTTGTTATCTTCATGTATTACCATAAAACTCCTGCATGTCACATGCAATGGCATTAACTACTAAAATATCCATCAAACAAAATCAGATTACTACTCAGGTTCCATGCAAATTGTCACTTGCAAAAACATATGCCAGTTTCATAAAAATGTAAATTTAACAAACAGAATCCCAGTTTCCCTTTGGTGCAGGTTAACAAAATAAAGATTCTATACAGTAAAACTTCAAAATGATACACATAACTTGCAACACAATGCTGACCATTTTTGTGTCAACTGTGATCATAATTACAATCATTGCTGTAACTTTCTACCATTAAATTCCCCTGTTGAGAGCAACATGACAATCCAAGCCACATACCTTACATCCTTTTACTGCTACCTAGATCATGTAACATAAACTATCTACTTTGAACGCACTTCTGATGGGTTTATAATAGTGTAACTTCACTCCTGGGGTTTAGTTCTTCTTCAAGCTGAATAAGCAAGGAAGACGAGGCCCAATATTATATAAGTATTGCAAGAGGTCAAGGTAGTGAGAGTAAGGGTGGGGATATGAAGTGTGGTACTATCAAATGGGATGGGATCATGGTAAAAAGGTGGGTTAAAGGAAAAGACATGCAGCCAGACTCTAATAGTTGGTATGTCCTCATGACTCAAACTGTGGGACAGTTCACAATGGCTGCTCTAGTAATGCAGGGACAGCATGCACGAATGTTTGAGAGGGATGTGACAGAATGTACATCAGTCAAACCAACTGCCTGCCACATTGCCACTTAAATGCATCACATACAAGGACAGAGAATAAACAAACAGAAATATCTGCACATAACAGAGACATCATATGTAATACCCCAGAATATATTTACCATTCTTAAACTATCAGGGAAGCAATACAAACTGAGACCCCACACATGTTGAAACATGAAGAGAGATGCTAATGGAGTAAATCTGTCCTCACCGCTTTTCTCCCCCAAAATTCTTCATAACCATATAGTACTTCCCACGTGATAGCAACATAATGCAATCCCCCACCCTTACTATGACTGTTCAACCCATATAATGGCCCACTTTTTCTTTCTGGCTAAAACACTGCAACAATCAAACCCAAAACATAAACTCATATACTGTAAAAGAGCAGTTTAATAGCGAAGGGGCACTGCTGTCCCTATGTCCACCTCTCAAGCCGGAAGATGCCTGAAATTGCATATCCAAAATACCTACAGCCATGTAGTTGGAGAAAACACAGCACAACACTTCCTGTGGTTATTCACTAAGAATCCTTTAGAAATATTCAAGCAAGCATATATGAGAACTACAATAAATGTTACCTATTAGTTTCTTTTCTTGAATGAACTTCACATTCTGCAGGGATTCTGCTGCCAACTCAATGGCCTGGTTAAAGCCATTTTCTCCACCGTATGACACATCCACTAGCTTGATAATCTTGGCTTGCAACCGCTGTAAATTACACAACAGTGTAAAACTAACTGCAACTTAAATCAAAAGTAATTTGAGGCACTACTATTTACTGTGTCTCCCAATGGTATGGTTTTTCTTTCAAACTTTGTGAAAATAACAGATTTCTAAGAACAAATTAATTCTTTTTGCTCACTCAGCTTACTAGAATTGGATCTCTACCCATAATTTCCCAATTTAAAATACCATGTTTAACAGGCAACTGAACAGTTCGCACTGCCAATGGCAAGAAAGCACAGCTCATGATTGTGGTGCTGAACCAAGAACTGTTCAGGGCATTATTAATGAAGGAAAATGTATATCAGAAAATCACTGTCAATCACCAAAAGAAGGGCTCATGACACACTAGCAGTATGGAATATTATTCATATAATGCACAGTTTATTTCACAAAGTTTGTGAAGTGTTTGCTTTAATCACATTTACCGGCGGTTTTAAGGAATGGAAGACCGGCACAGCAACCACCAGAGCTTACATACAATAGACTGGGACATGATTAGAATTTTTAAAATGTTAGCCATTTCATGCAGGCAGCAGATACCAGCTGTCCAGTTCACAATATTGATAAGTTGTAAAAATGTGCAAACAGTGCTTGCACTGTTGGACTGAGGACTGTGCAACACACTATCAATGAAGCAGTCTTCCCTTTATACAAGCGGATGTAAAAATGTTCAGTCACTGGCCGAAAGTCAGCAACAAGTAAATATGTGAGACAGGTATGGATGATTTTGACAGAAATGGATTGCTATGTGGTATACTGCTCTAAGTATAAATTCCAGGAAAGCATACAACTCCTATAGCCTATAGAATATCATGGTTGCAACTGAAAAAAACACTGAGAAAACTATACCCAAACAATATTTATTTATAAGTACAAATACATATGTTCACTTTACTGTGTACCTGAGCATGGCAGCAGCCATGGGAGAATTATCACACAGGAAACCAGCATCCACTGGGAATTTAGAGCCTGTTTCCCTATACAGTTCAACATATCTTACTTGAAATAAGAGTGCTTTTAATTGCTGGTGGATGCAGGCTTCCAGTATGATAAAGCTCCCATTCCACCTGTCATGCCCAGGTACACAGTAAAATTGATAATCTGTGTGCACTTGTACTGCACGTATGTAAAAAAAATTCTTCCTGAACATGGCCACTTCTGAATAATGATCAAGAACAAGGCAGAATAAAAGAAAACTGAATCACCCATGGTTTAAAATCTGGCGAAACCCACCGGATCAAACATATCCGACTGGCTGAGCTCTGTCTTGAAGTCTGCACTGCCAGCAAGGATGATGCCAGCAATGTTTGGCTTGTCGTTGGTGATGAAAAGTGTCGTTGCTACTTCTGCTACTTTACGTACATAGTTGTGTCTCTTTTCCATTCTAAGTCGTGCAAATCTAAGTGCAGACTGACCACCTCTACCTGAAATATCAGCCACAGTTATACCATGAATATATAACTAACAGTGATGTAAGTTCACAAGTGGTATACCAAAATAAATAATCATACTGTTCATAGTCACACATTTGGAATTTGTCTGTCATTTACCATGTCACCTGAATGTAAGACAACCCCCCTTCACACTCTCCAATTTTGAGGAAAATATCTATACAGAATGTGTTGAACTTTATGCTCAACTATCAAGTGATCCTTCCACTTGTCAGGTGATCAATTAGTACGAAATTCTCATCTGACAGTTGAGTAAACACAGTAATTGTACATATTATTTACGGAAGCTCTGAACAGTTCATATTATAATAATGTGTCACACAGGAGTATGAGTAATGAAATTATGAAATGTGAAGGATGGCAAGTTGCCAAGGCCCAATAACAAGTAATACTCTGCCACATGCTTGGATATACCACAAAAAATATGCAATACCTCACAGTGCCTGGGGAAACTCTAAACTCCTGTACCTGAAGCAGGAGTGCTACCCACTTGAAGAGGAAGTCTGGTAAGCTGGACTTGTTCTTAAAAAAATCGGAATAAATTCTAAAATACCCTTCTAGCTGGTCTGAATTTTACATGAACTGTGAAGGCTCATGCAATTGTAACACTCTAGACATGAAATCTATGACCCCAAAGGTAATATGTATACCTTGGGGGTCAGATTTAAGAATAAGGTTGGCAGAAATATCAATAAACATGCAATACAAGTAAAAACAAAGTGCTAAGAAAAGCATCCAGGCATGTAATACAGGAATTCAGAACTGTACATCTGACAGAATTATAACTGTTCAATGGGAGAGATATGATATTCAGGACATCTAGCCTCAACAAAATACAAACATAACTTTGAAAGGGTACCTACCTGAACAGCAGCCATTATCAGGACACATAAAAGTAAGACAGAATAATACCAAAGTGTAGCATGAGAGAACACATTATATTGCTTGGGACTTGATTTGGCTAGGTCGTGATCAGTAAAACAATTTGAACATTCACATTCTACTGGCAGTCCTAGTTGTTGATCCAATGGTCTTTGGCTATAGCACTAACATCCCTCCACAAACAGGTGAGTGCTGTTTTTATGCTGTATACCACTTTCAAAACATTAAAACCACCTGGTTAAAAATGAAATGAACAAAGAGTTTATAATTTAATTTGGGTCAGTGCTCACCATGTTTCTTGGGCAGATCCACTGTAAACTTGTGTAGCACCTCCCTGGTGTTGCCCTGCAGAGTACCAAAAAGAGCCCCATTCCCATCCATCACAATGAACCCAAACTTGTTGTCATCTGCTAGCAGTGCTGTCAAGGCCTCTGTGTGAAACTGCAACACAACATAACTAACACAATTACAAAAAGGAGCAAAATTAAATTCTGTGCATAGAAAACTGCATTTATCCGTATATAAGATGATTCCCTCCTACATCATACTCCCCAAATTTTGGGAAAACACTTACACAAAACATATTTAATTCTGTACGCAATAATAAGGCAACGTACTGTTGTACAAGTGATAAATTACGACAAAATTCTGGTGAATACATAAAAAAATATGTACCCTGCGCTCACTTACCAAGCTCATACTACAGCACCCACCTTATTGTCACATAGATACAATGATGTGTTGATAGGTTTGAAAGGTTCAAAGTCAATGTTGACCTTCTTCTCCTTGCCCTCATCTGTCACAATTGTTCCACAATAAATTACTAGTCCATTTGGGGGCACTAAAAAAAAAAAACAAACATTATAATATGGACAAACCGAAATATATACACACACACTAATAATCGACCATCTACTGCAACACTTATTTATTAAAATCCACGATCAGCTACATGTTTTGGCTATATTCCACCATCTTCAGGCTGTGGACTAGTACACACAAACAGCATGTACAACTCTCAACATAAGATTATTAATGAGTGAGTTCATATCAGTTATGTTCACTTATTAAATTATACTAAAAGCAAACATTAAAAACATCACAGGTACAGTTGACTTGTCATATTATATTTATTATACTTAAAAGAATGCTTAATACGACAAGCCATCTTTACCAATGTTTTAATATTTTCTACCTAATATTATAACATATGAACATCACTTGTACTACGAGAACTGAGATCTCAATCAATTGCATTACATTCACAGTAGTACATTCTATTTCAGCATTGGTGCACTCAGCCTGAAGACAGCTAAACATACCCGAACATGTAGCTGATCATGGATATTATTAAATAAGATTGTTGTTGTTGTGTCAGATGCTTAATTATGGGTGTCTAAATACATATAAGCACAATGGGATGAACTATCCTGAATTGCTCAAAATACACTGTGACATTATTCTATTTGATAATCACTTCACACCTGCCTCTGATTTTCCACAATCCTAATTCCTTTGCGTTTCATGTTCTACTTCTATAATGCATATGAAACTATGCACAGGCACTTGTCTTACACAAGAAAACATAAAGCTATTCAAGAAAGCCTATACAAGCATAAACATGTAGGGTTCAGGATCTCCAATTTTTACTGAACTACAAAGACCTAACTCACACACTGAAACTTACATCCCAAAACTTTACTTTAAACTCTCACAAGTTTGCAACACATCACAGGTCATCTATCAAGAAATACATCCCAATGTGCACAAACCATGAACTTAATACAGCAGTGCCTCACATTGTGGAAAGAGTGGCTGGCACGAATGGGTCACAATTTAAGGGTTAACAGTATTCTCCCATCTCAAATCTGGCCTACCTAGAAGTCACATTTTTACACTACAAAAACCCTTCTCATGTTAATTCATACACCATAAAGGTAGATTAATATAATTTCTCAGTATTTTGTATGTAGTAACAGACTGAAAACAGGGATTTAACACAGCACTGAGTACTGAAAGCAGGGGCTATCATCAATAATTACACAGCAACTGATGTCCACTTTAAGGCACACAGTTTCACATTTTAACATGGGACTGAGTACTGAAAAATGGGCAGCAACACTGATTACTATAAAGTAATACAGTTTTGAACAGGTTTGTAGATTCAATGAGAAGGTTCGGTGTTCTGCTGGACACTCAGTACTTCAATATCCCACAGCATCCCAAATAATGGTAGCCTTGTTTAGATGTTACTTTATTTGGAATGTGTATGTGCACACAACCAATACCCTTTATAACAGTCTTCATGCTTTGTTATGCTTTCTTTTATATTATCTCTTCTAATATACATCAAAAAGTTCACAGAAATATTTAGAGAATTAACACTGTACAAAGAAATCAAACTGTAATGGACAATGAGTTCACTTCCAATACAGCGTACATCGCAATCAAATTTCACAGGACTGTGTCCATGTTAAAAATTGAAGATGACAAATAGACATGTTTGAATGAAAATATATATGCTACACAACACCTTTAAATATATGAACTATGATGGAAGATACTTATTAAACATATTTTTAATGTTTTTTAACTCTTCTAGTTTTAAACAATATTGTATACATAAACATTTATTCCTATAGCCCCACTGTTTACAATAAACAAAACACTGAGATTTACTGCAATGTCTTACAAGCATCATTTACACATTTTAATGAGGACGTATATTCGTGTTCCACCTAGTTTCGTTCCTCTTATCTTGTTCTCCCCAGTGATGGCCCAGCCAAGTCAAAATACGTGATGCAGAACATATAATATAAACTAATCTTTAAGGAAGCCATCTCTTTGTTTAGTACCAAGCAAACCACACTTTTCAGTCTAACACAACTGGGGTTTATTTTAATTCAAATGGTAACCTTGACATGCACACTATATGTTTCAGCCTGTACTTAGGCCATCTTATGGAAAGTCAATACAAAAACCTTACAAAGGAAGATACAATAAGCATCTATTTTATGTTTTAACATTTTTAATTGTGACTATAAAAAAGGGGTCCCTTAAGAGTCTTCCCGTATCTTCATTTGTAAGGTTTTTGTATTGCCATGCCTGAAGATGGCCTAAGTACAGGCCAAAACATGTAGCATGCATGTCAAGATAATCAAATGAATTAAAATAATCCTGTGTTGTGTTAGACTGATTAAGTGTGGTTTGTAGAGTATCAATGAATTTTATGGATATGGATACACACACACACACACAAGCTTATTTTTTTTACTCTAAGTGAGTTTAGTTGGATTTATTTCAATATTTAAATAAATGTAATTTCCACATATATTAGTTCCTCAGACAGGGGGACTTATCACACAAATGCCTAATAATGCAAGGTGGGGAAGCACTCCACATTACCTGTCCACACTTGTAGGCACAGCTCCAGACAATTTATGTAGCCATTTAAGAAAAGAAAATACACTTGCCATTCACCTAGCCCTATGCTTCATACAAATATCTGTATACAATCCAGTGGTTTGCATTCACTTAACCATGGTTAGTAGGCATCCAAATTCCTGCAGCCCTGCTTATAAGCTACTGTAAAATGGCATGACAGGTAAGGCTGTACCTGCCCACACAACGATGTCACATATGGGGACAAGAGGTATAGCTCCACTCATTCGTAACCTCAGTACCAGATGGAGGCAATGACTTACTTCACACCCCAGTCACTTCACACTCAGGAAGACCCTGGTACCCACTGAAAATTAGGCCTTGTGTGCCTGTCTGAATGTTTTAGAGAAGAAAAAATCTCAAGCCCCATCCAGAAAGTTTAACCCCAACCATCCCGCAAACAGCCTAGCCTAGGAGACCAATGGGGGGGGGGGGAAGCTCATCCCTTCCAAATTCTTGGCATCAGAAGGATGATATGAAGGAAGTTCCATACCACCATACACCATGTAGATGCCTCAGATTTGTGCACCCCTAGCCCAGCCACATTACCAGACATTGTAAGCCACAGTAGATAAACAATTTTAAAACAAGCACACATTCTAAAAGTTGCATATACTGTTCATCTAATATCACTACAAAGCTCCTTAAGGTATTGTCACAATACTGCAGTAAAACTGTACGACCACTGCATGCAGCAGCTGCATCAGAGGCAACCACTGCTACAATAGCATTTCAGTTTCCTTTGGCCTGTTAATGCAGCTGCTGCATTCATCCATTACAACCACTCCTGCAACCTGTCACTTGCACCTGCTTCAATGAAGCACAAGGTATAGTCGTGTAAGAGTCACGTTTTCATTTCATTCAATATGCAGTAATGTATTATTCATGATGAAGAAATAAAGCTGGTGGGATATGCAGCACATAAATACATTTTTTAAAAATAAATAACATGAAGAACAATATAATTCTGAAAACAGTGCTCATGTGGCGTTACCTTTCCATCACGTCAACTACTTTTCATAAAATCTGAGTTCAATGTTTCGCCCCAGCCTACCCCAACATTATATTTCCGAAATTTTTTACAATAAGTAATAGCATGGTAGACACACGACCTTCTAAGAAAGATTACTATAGGAACAATTACATTCCACTCATTACATTAACTGCCTGTGCCTGTAGTACCCAGTGCCACACTGCATACAACTGCATGATTTTACTGCACTAGCTGAACTACACCTTTAAGCACGGAAACCCTCCTGCAAAATACAGGAGAAAAAAGGAGGCTTCACTTGTGGTTATAGGTACGACAACACACAACCTAACAGAAAATTTTATGCCAGACTTACATATTCAGCCTCACTTTCCTCACAACTGAGAAACATTTCATCACATTATACAATCTCTTAGTTTCAGACTTCAGCACTGCAGATCTATGTAGTCTCACATACATGTTGTGAAAAAACAATCATATTTCAATCTTTCACACACATCACTCTTCACATCTTTTTCCTATATCATACTGCTCAAAAGTAGTACTTTAAACAAATATTTACATTACATAATTAAATATAAGCAATGCCTGCTACAAATTGGCTTTCTTGTATTCACTCCACCTTAAAATTAGCAACCTGTGTATATAGTAGATGCATACCCTTGGTATAAAGTTTCAACCTGTGTTGCACAGACGTAATTGCACCTAGTACTGAGAGCCTATTTACTCGAGACTTGATGTTTGAAGCTGTCCCAAACTCGTCAGCCAGCATTTTGCTCACCCGCGAGATCTGGTCCTTTGGTGGAATAATCAGGGATATCATGCTTGTGCCATTCCTAGGATGAAAAGCCAAGTGGTATACTGAACAAGTAAAGACAGTCAACATACAACAGTTAAGACAGAAAATAAGTCAACCTTACGTATGTCCGTAACTCTGCACGAGACTACCTCAATCGAACCTGCTTACAATATGGTAGCCAATATCATGCACACAACCGAATATCAAAGAAAACGCCACATCACACCTTGTAACACATTCATACTGTGACTGTCTGTGATTAACCTAACTAACTTCATCATTTCAATACGCAAACCGCATGTTCCTTACCCTCTTGCCATTTCCAAGCTCTTGATAAGCTTTTTGATTTTCCAGATCTCAACATTTCGGTCCGACGAACTTTCTTCTGAATTATTGTAGGAGGAAGACATCTTAAATTAACTGTCCTACTTCCTTCGGGAAATAATCCCCAACAGTATTTCGAAGTAAATTCCGAAGGATCCCTGCCAAATCCGTGTCAAAATGGCGCAGAAGAACCCTCCTGTCCTGCGGGGGCCACTCAATCCCCAATGTCCAACAGGTTTAGCAATTTACTAACGAAATCCGGAAATATCCGGATTGTACGATGCGTGCTCGAAATTTAACACGAAACTGATTACATCTGTAATGCAACTATCAACAAATTTCCGTCCACAGTCACACGCTATTCACTGCTTTCCTTTTCACCCACTTCGAACAAACCATGTGCCATGTGCACTGCCAAAAATGTTTCGAAACTTCTTTACGGACGTCAGCTTTATTCACGATGTTGCAACGTCAGAACAGAATGTAGAGCTCAAGGTTCTGGAAACCATACAAACTACTATTTCCAATACTATTGGTTTTTACAATAACAGAAGTGTGCACAGAAAAGATTTACAAGTAATTATATTTCAAGCAAGCAGTACAAACAATCCACTTCGATAATAAATATGAATACAAGTATTTACTTTTATGAAACACTACAACAATAAATTATAACCAGTCCCCAAAGTGTGTTGGTAGTCATGCAAAGTACGATATACGTTCAGAAACATTATACCACGGGTTACATTCCGTACACTTCGCCAGAAAGTCTGCACGAATTTGAATCGATATCGTTAACTAGAAATAACTACCTAGTGGTACAGGTTTTGCCACAGATCATCGAGTTTAGGTCTTACGTCGCAGCGGCAACGAGATGGACTAAAAGTGGTAGGGTCGTGGGTAGTAATGTGAACTGTAAGAGTTTTGGTGTGAGCTCGTGCGGTGACAAATGTCGCACAGGATATTACGTCGCTATGTTGGTTAATCCCGCTCCAGTGTATAGTCAATAGTTTCAAGAAAGTTTCCGTAATTCTGCTTTGAAAGTCCCCCCCCCCCCTACCCAATTTCCCAGTCTAATTTTTTTTTTAACCCCTTTTTTAGGGGGTTAAGTAAATTCCCGTTTCTTTTTTTCGTGTTTTTTTTTGTGTCGCTTAAGTTTTCT